>FLNX01000141.1_pt1 | contig 43801 bp, 31 predicted proteins | sample 1140341 | NCBI WGS metagenome assembly FLNX01 (sample SAMEA3878208, study PRJEB12797) | bioreactor metagenome | biome: Moose rumen | place: Sweden | collected 2011-10 | reverse complement strand
GGTCGAGGTCCGTGCGGTCCTCCTTGATGTTATCCACAAACAAGTCCAGCGACTCCTGGCTATAGTCCTTTGGTGCAAACGCCACCTCTTTATAGTTCGAGTCGTCGCACTTGAACACACGGAAACCAATATCGAGGTCTTGCGTGGTTAATGGCGATTCTTCCTTGATTTTCTTGCCAGCACGGCGAATGCGCTCCTTACCTATTTCGCAGATAGTATGGGGTTTGGAGATTTCATCCAAAAACTTAATGGCTTCCTTTATGGTCTTTTTCGCATCATTATTAGCTTTCACTACAATCTCATCAAGATTTTCGGGGTATTGTACTAAAATGCATCTCGCTTTATGCTTTGTTTCTTGTACATATTCAAATAATCCATGAAGCGATGTGCCTGATCCTGAATAGAAATCCATTACAATATCATTATCCTTAACGAATCCGTATTTTAGAAGACGGAGTATCAAACTTGACGGCTTAGGATAATCAAATATCTTCTTCCCATCAAACAAATCCATCAGTTCTGTTGTGCCACTTTTTGTTGTACCTGCATCAAGAAGTATTGAACTTGGAGTTTTAGTATCTCCTTTTTCCATCCTTTCTGCATAAAACAACTTCCTCTTGGGAGAAGAGTCATCATTAAGTCCGAACTTAATTCTACCATCTTCCATTAGCTTATCCAATGTTGCCTTATTGTAGCACCATATTCTTCCATTTGGTGGATAATAATCTACACCAGTTTTTGGGTTTTTTATGGGATATTGTGTATCACCACCAACATGATTCGCATCTATAGGAACTAATTTCCAAGGTCCTCTTGGATCATTATCTGGATTTACATATTCACTTGAATCAATATCATCACCACCAAACGCAAGTTCTTCTCGACTTTTGGAATAAACTAATGTATGGTTATGATTCGTTGATATTTCATCATCATTTGAGATTGAAGTTCTTGACTGCCATACAATATCACCGACAAAATTGTATTCCCCAAAAACTTCGTGGCTGATTTTAATGAGATTAGCCACTTCTTTGTCATCTATTGATATAAATAATACACCATTCGACGAAAGAAAGTTCCTTGCCAACAACAGACGTTGATAAATATTAGAGCACCACTTTGAATGAAAGCGACCGCTATTATCCATATTTTTTCTATATTTATTCCCATCTTCATCTTGGTTTGAAAGTTCATATTCCTTATCAGATATGGAATAGTCATCCAAATATATAAAGTCGTTACCTGTGTTGTAAGGCGGGTCGATGTATATCATCTTCACCTTACCCATATAGGAGTTTTGGAGCAGTTTGAGCACTTCGAGGTTGTCGCCCTCAATATAGAGGTTCTGGGTGGTGTCCCAGTTGACGCTCTCTTCAGGACAAGGGCGCAGGGTCTTACGACAGGGAGCCATCGCCTCACGCTGAGCAGCCCGCTTGCCAACCCACGTGAAGTCATACACCTCTGGGGCATCCTCCACCGCACTATCACCCAACAGCGCACGCAGTTTCTCAAAGTCCACCACGTGCCTCAACTTTCCGTCCTCACCAGCCGTTTCCGTAAAGCACGAGGGGCATATCTGGTAGAGCGCATCCAGATTCAGTTGCGACCCATCCATCGTTTGTTTGTCTAAATGATCTATTTGCATATTTCTTTCTGTTTTGTTTGTTTATTCAAATATTTGTTGTAAATTTGCAGCGGGTTATTAAAATAAAGTAGTTATGACAGCAATTATTAGAAAAATCCAAGCATCGCCTTTTGCTCCTATCTTGGAAGTAACAAAAGGGGCAGACCCTGAAATAGTGCATGCCGTCATCGAGTTCTTACAGGAATCCATTCGTGAGACCGAAGAAACCAAACGCAAAGCCGAAGACGCTTTTTTAGCCAAAGCGGAAGGGGAAATAGGAAACGGACTTCCAGAATCGTTCTTGAAATTACGTGGTTGCGTGTCATTCACGCCAGAAGAGATAGCATCAGACGACCGGCTAGCATATTTAGGGAAATAGAGTAGATTCATACGCCAAACTCCTTTAAATGTTCTTTTAACTCCGCCAGTTGCCTCCGCATCTGGCGTACTTGTTTGTGCAGTTCCATTTGGATATTCATCTGTGGTTCACGACGCATGCGCTTTTCTAATGCTTCGAGTTCCTTCTGTGCTTTGGAGATACGCTGTTTGAGGGCAACGATTTCTTCCATACTGCCAGCACGGTGCTCACCGATGCCTGAGATTTGTGCCACGAAGTTGTCGTAGATGCGAGGGAGCGACTGACCATCGATGGCTAATTGCAGGCTCGTTGTTGGCACCCAGGGCGAAGCAAACATCTGGGTAATCTTGAAGGCTGTGTGCGTATCGTCCTTCCATTGCTTGTAGTTGATCAGCAACATGCTGCTCGCCTCGTATTGCAGGATAAACACCAAGTGGCGAGGCATGTGGGTGTCGATGAACGTGAAGAGGTCTGTGGGACAATCGGGTTGCTTGAGTGTGGCTACAAATATCTCAATCTCCACCATGTCCTCAGAGGTTGTCACGTTGAGGGTGTCAGGGGAGAGTTTGTAGAGCCAGTCGATGCGGGCAACATCGTTGACGAAGTGGGACTTCATGCGAGGGTTCACCTCCATGAAGTGATAGAACTTGGTCTTGGGCACCAGGCTATCCACGATGGTAGATTGGGGAAATCGCAAGATGTTATCCATTCGTACCTCCTTCCTTGATTACCAAGAAGCAGATGAGTTCGAAGTCATCGAGTCCTTTCACATCATTGACGAGGGCCGTAGTGGCTCCAAAGGAGAAGAGACTGTCAATATCGCTCTGTTCTTTCTGCTCTACAATGCTGGCAACGGCTTTGCCAAGTAGGTCGCTATAGTGCTGCATCCGCTTGCCGTCGGCTGTCTCACGATTGAAAGCGTGACAGAGTTCCAAGATGGGTTCTGTCTTGCCCTTGCAACTCATACGCATAATATCGAGCAAACGCTTGGGCGACAGGTGGTTGATGAGCGTCTCGCCCTCGTCGGAGAGGTACACCATATAAAAAGGATGGAGCAGATTCTGACGACCTATGTTGACAGCATTGTTTCTGTTCTTCAGAATATAGATGACGCCAGGCTTGGCCTGTTCGTTGGCAGGCACCACAGCACTCATGCCCCAAGGCGTATGTTCTATATCAGGATTGTCTTTCATATATGCCAACAAATCAAGACGGAACTCGTTGAGCCCCAAGTCCATAATGTTGATACCTGTATCCATATCCTCCAAGTCGACCACTTCTTCCTGCAAGCGCTGGAGTTGGCTCTTGCGATAGTCGAGGTCGGCCTGTTCTTCATCAGAGTGTAGCACGTTACTGTTGCCAGCACCCGTGATATTCACTCCAGTCATGCGAGCCTCCACACGACCTTTTAGTCGCAAGTAGTCATCGAGTTCGATGTCTGGCCAGTAATTCACCAACTGTATCACTTCGTTTCGAGAGCCTATACGGTCTACACGCCCAAAACGCTGGATGATACGGACGGGGTTCCAATGGATGTCGTAGTTGATCAGATAGTCGCAGTCCTGCAGGTTCTGTCCTTCGGAGATACAGTCGGTGGCTATCAGTACATCGATGTACTCCTGCTGATGTGGCAACAACTTATCAGCCTCTTTCGAAACAGGTGAGAAAAGCGTCAAGATACCATTGAAGTCTGCTCTCAGATTGCTGATAGTGGAACTTATCTTGTCACCAGTTACCAATCCTGTATTCAAACATGCCTTTTGCTTGATGACTGAAGCCAGGTTGTCGTAAAGGTATTCTGCCGTATCAGAGAAGGCTGTAAAGATGATGACCTTCTTGTTATCGCCATTAATCGGATGAGCAAACTTGTCCCGCAGGTTCTCTATCAGCATTTGCAGTTTGCTGTCGTGGTCAGGTGTGATATCTTCGAGCATCGTCAGCAGCAAGCCAAGGATTTCCTGATCGGCTTCGAGGTCGCGCTTCCAACTGCGGCAATCCATATCGGCCAGTTGCACACGAGTTTTCTTGCCACCTACCAAGAAGTCGTTCTCGCTGTCCTCACTATCCAGCATTGTGTCGAGTGTCTGCGTACTGATGCGAATATCCTGCTTCGTTTCCATAAACGTATTGATGGCCTTCAGGGTATCGTCTATCTGCTCCTTGATGCGGTTGAGCGTCAGACGGAAGGAGTTGACACTCGACTCCAAGCGCTTCAGCAGGTTGATGGCCATGAGTTTCTTGATACCTTTCTCTCGTCCAGACATACCCAAGTAGACACCGCTACCATCTTTCTCAATCTCATACTTATAGCGGCGAGAGGCCAAGATATAGTCAGAAGGTGCATAGACGCCTAAGTTCAGGTCATCGAGTTGTTCAGAGATGTCCTTATAGGTAATCGCCTCATTGAGATCCGTCAGGTGGGGACGTTTCGAGATAGGAGCCAAACGTGTAGGGAACTTGCCGATGTCAGCCGTATCGTAGTATTTCTCGATATGATTGCGACTACGGGCGATGGTAACGGCATCGAGCACTTGGAAGAAGTCGAACGAGAGCATATCCAACAGATGCTCGGCCGTACGCTCGCTATTGGGCAGGTTGGCCCAGTGGTTATACTGCATCTGGGCAGAACGGAAGATTTCTTCGATGGGCCGCTCCACATCGAGTTTGTCGTTAATCAGACTTTGGTCACCCTCGTAGGCTAACTGCAACTGATTCTTCAGGTCGTTGAAGCGATTGTTCACAGGCGTGGCGCTCAGCATCAGCACCTTCGTACGCACACCAGCCCGAATCACCTTATTCATCAGACGCAGATAACGGTTTTCGCGTGGGTTCTCGTCATCTTCATCCGTCGTCACCTTACCACCATTGCGGAAGTTATGGCTTTCGTCAATGACAATCAGGTCGTAGTTGCCCCAGTTCAGTAGCGCCAAGTCGAGCCCGTTGCTCTGGCCCTGCTCTCGCGAGAGATCAGTATGGAAGAGAACATCGTAGCGCAGTCGGTCTTGCTGCAACGGGTTGTTCTTGTAGTTGCTCTTATAGGTCTGCCAGTTGTCGTGCAGTTTCTTGGGGCAGAGCACGAGCACGCTCTTGTTGCGATTCTCGTAATACTTGATGACGCTGAGCGCCGTAAATGTCTTACCCAGACCTACGGAGTCTGCGAGTATGCAGCCGTTGTAGGTCTCAAGTTTATTGATGATAGCCAGCGCCGCATCCTTCTGGAAGTTATAGAGTTTGTTCCAAATCTGCGACGACTTGAAGCCAGTGGCCTCGTTGGGTAGCACATCTTCGCTGATGTCCTCCAAGAACTCATTGAAGATGTTGTAGAGCGTCACGAAGTAGATGAAGTCAGGCGCATTCTCCCGATAGACGTTTTCAATGTTCTCGATGATCGCATCAGTCACATCCGCAAACTCTTCCTTGTTATTCCACAGGTCGTTGAAGTTCTTCAGGTAGTTATCACTATTAGGGGAAGGCATCCGGAGTATAGACTGAAACATGCTGTTGCCGCGTTCACAGCCCAACTCCGTCGTGGTAAACTCGTTGAACGGCAGATAGGTGTAAAGACCGTCCTCGTTCTTTACATTCAGGAAACCTGGCATCGGCTTCTGCGAGGTATTGGTCTTGAAGCGCACCTTTTCTCGAATCCATTGCGCACACTCGCGGGCTATCGCTTTCTGCGTCAGATTGTTGCGTAGTTTGATTTCGAAGTCAGAGCCATAGAGCGTGCGCTCACGATTCAACTTGGGGATATAGAATTCCCGTTTCTGCTTCTTCGCGCGTTCCTTATTAAATGTAGGTGAGGTGAAGATAAAACGCAGTTCGTCCACCTTCTCCAATTCCTTCTGTAGTGCTTCGAAGGCATAGATGGAGAAGGAGGCGGCAGCCATAGACACACGTGACCCTTGGCGCAACATAAGCCGAAGGTCGTCGATGACGCGCTGAGTGATGTTGTCGAACTGACTGGGTAGTTCCATTCCGTTTCAGGTTTTGCCACTGTTGTCATCTTCTTGGGGTAAGCGACTGTCTATGCTTCTATCGGAATGGAATGGTTCATCATAGGACACAAAAAACGTGGGCATCATCTTGCTCACGTTGTGGTCCTAGGAAAACCAATTGAAGGCACAAGACTTAGCCCACGTGCTTATAACAGCACGTGTGCTTTATCATAACCTTCAATTATTCCATTTATTGAAATTTCCTAGGTTTCAACGTGAATAGAACAATAGCAGAACGCTGTTTATCTCATAAGAAAAGATCACCCTGCAATGCAGCCTACGGCCACAATGCACCTGCAAAAGTACAAAAACTTTTGGAATAAAAGAAAAAAGCAGCAAGTTTTTTGCTGCTCCAAGTAATATTTAGGCATTTTGGCATAAAGTCGGCGATTCGTTTGGAGGATTCGAAAAGAAATGATAACTTTGCAGCAAAACTATGGATGTATGAAAAGGAACGTAATAGTGTTGATGCTGACGGTGCTGCCGATTATAGGGGCACAGGCCGCAAGTGCTTATGAAGACGAGCAGATGGTGGTGAGGACTGAGTCGGGACTGGTGAAGGGCTTCGACCACGAGGGAGCGATGGGCTTCTTGGGTATTCCGTATGCGAAGGTGGAGCGGTTTATGCCGCCACTGCCTGTTGACAAGTGGGACACCATCAGGGTGTGCGACCACTGGGGGCCGCAGGCGATGCAGCAGACGTGGGGCAAGCAACTGAGTGAAGCCGAGATGTCGGAAAAGAACTCGTGCGTGCTGAATGTCTGGACAACGGACACCAAAGGCTCGAAGCCCGTGATGGTCTGGCTGCACGGCGGTGGCTTCGACTCTGGCACATCGGCCTGGGATCCAGGGATGAAACTGGCGCAGAGAGACGTGGTCGTGGTGAGCATCAACCACCGTCTGAACATCCTCGGCTTCCTCGACCTCTCGGCTTGCAGCAAGAAATACAGGCGTTCCGGCAATGTGGGTATGCTCGACATCGTGCAGGCCCTGCAATGGGTTCAAAAGAATATCCGTCAGTTTGGCGGAGATCCCAGCAACGTGACCATCTTCGGCGAGTCGGGTGGCGGCGGCAAGGTAGGCACCCTGCTCTGTATGCCTCCAGCCAAGGGACTCTTCCACAAGGCCATCATCATGAGTGGCACTATCCTCAACGTGAATACAAAGGCGATGACGGAGGAACTGGGCAAGGCCGTGCTAAAGGAACTGAACATCGACGCGGACCATATAGACCGCATCAAGGACGTGCCCTACAAGATGCTTTACGAAGCAGGCCAACGAGCGATGGCGGCCAGCATCGGCACTCGTAAGCCCGGCACGCCGATGATGTGGGGCTTCGGGCCGACACCTGATGGCGAGATACTGAAGAAACAACCCTTCCAACCAGACTTCGCTGACTTCAACGACAACATCCCTATCCTGATAGGCACGACCTTAAACGAACTGCAACGTCTGCGCTACGACCAGCCGATGACGATGGACGAGGCCAGAGAGGAACTATCGAAGACCTTCGGGCCAGAGACTGATGACTATATACAGGCCTTCAGCGAGTCCTATCCCGACTATACGCCGCAAGATCTGCTGAGCATCGACTGGCTGTTCCGTCCGAAGACCATCATCACAGCCGACGAGATAGCAGAGAACAGGAAGGCGAAGACGTGGATGTATATGTTCACCTGGCGCTCGCCAGTGAACAAGGGAAGCGTACACGGCCACGAACTGAAGTTCTGCTTCGACAACCTTCGCAAGGGTGATCCCAGTCTGCCCACCCCCACAGCAGCCGACTCTGAACTGGCTGAAACGATGAGCCGTATCTGGGCTCAATTCGCCAAGACGGGCGATCCGAATATCCCCTCACTGCCAGACACTTGGCACGCCTACACCAAGACGAACGGCGAATTGCTGGAACTGGGGCCGAAGATATTCTTCCGCCACAACCACGACCGCAAACTGGAGGAGATCATCGACCGCCATTGCTTCAAGCAACTCGATGAGTTCCGTGCCAATCAGAAGCGGAAGCCATAAGGCCTATTTCTTCAGGAGGAACTGGCCTATTTCCCGACTGATGGCAGCATCGTAGCCGTAATAGTCGGGCCACAGTTCGATGGCACCAGTCTCAGGATTGGGATAGGCGGTGTAGTAGATCAGATAGACGGGAACGGCAGGCGACACCTTGCGATAAGAGATGAGGCGATGAGGCTGAGGGTCTTCAGCGTGCTCCTCAAGATACTCTTTATATTCATCGGTCTCTGGCTCAATATCCATCGAGACGCGCAACTGATCCAGCGTGCGCTCATCCATATCAGGCATCAGGAAACGAGCCAGTTCGAAGGGATACTCCACCCGGATACAGCCATGCGACAACAATCGGCGTTCACGCTTGAAGGCGGCGTGGTTGTTGGTGTCGTGGAGATAGACGGAAAAATTGTTCTGGAATCGGAACACAATACGCCCCAAGGAGTTGCCCGCCCCACCCTTCTGCGACACACGCAAACGGCCTGAGAGCAACTGATCGGAAGAGACGTGAACAGGATTGAGCGTATCGTTGGTAGTACGGTCTATGATGTCATAGCGGTTGCGGGCAAAGTAGGCCGAGTCGCCTCCGTGACGGGCTACATCTGTCTTGACGATATTGAAGGGGATGCCCCACTCTGGATTGACCTGCACGTGGCTGATCTGACTGATGAGCAGGGGCGTCTTGGTGGTTGTGGCTCCGCAGCAGATGCGCATATTAAGGACGGAGTCAGGCGACGTGGCCCAAAGTTGCTGGGCAGGAAGATTGACGATAACCATCCGATCCTGCGGCTCAGGCTGGTTCACCTGCCATCGGCTGCGCTCCATATTCAGGGCCAGTTTACGGCGTTCGTCCGCATTCGTCGAGGCTTCCAAGCGGAATTGCAAGGACTTATAGACGTGGCTTGTAGGCTGCGAAGCGAGCAGATAGTCATGACGGTCGTCTGACAGCAACTTATGCATTACTTCCTCATAGTCAGGCGCTTTCACCTCGTAGTCGAAGAGATGGGCATAGCCGGAACTGTCGGCCTTCATATTCAAATGGTTCAGCAGACGATCAGGCCTGACAAAGCCAAAGTGCTGCCCAGCCGTATAGCGGACATAAGCCTTCGAGAGATGGTAGTCGAGGCGTGGCAGCACCTCGTTGATGCTGACACCCAGCGAATCGAAGGCGAGACTGCGCACGATGGAGAGGTCGTCGGCTATCTGAGGTACGAAGAAGGCCATCGTGTCGAGGCCATTGCGAGGGGCCTCCCGACGCAGATAGGACAAGAGCGAATCAGCCTCCGATGAGACTCCCATCCTGGTGAACCACAACGGGGTTTCCTCGAAATGATCCTTGTCCTGATAGTACTTCCTGACTGTCTTGTCTGCCGCCCAGCGAGAGGTGTCGGCCTTCAGGACCTGAGCCAGATTCTGAGTCAACTGCAGCGTATCGAGTGCATAGACATAGGGCCCGAACGTAGACAGCGCGTCCTCCGATACCTCCTGCTTCCCACTCTGGCAAGAGAACAGGAAGGCACAGGCTATGGTGATGGTTGACAGTTGACGATAGTACATATAATATATAAAAGAGGTGTAGAGTTATTCCTCCATCAGTTTGCGATAGCGGGTACGCTTCGGCTCTTCGAGACCGAGACGCTGCGCCTTGTTGGCCTCGTATTCAGAGTAGTTGCCCTCGAAATAGAAGACGTTGCCCTCGCCCTCAAAAGCGAGAATGTGGGTACAGATGCGATCGAGGAACCAACGGTCGTGGCTGATGACAACCGCACAGCCAGCAAAGGACTCCAGACCTTCCTCCAAGGCCCGTAACGTATTGACATCAATATCGTTAGTAGGCTCGTCCAGAAGTAACACATTACCCTCCTGCTTGAGTGCAAGTGCCAGTTGCAGACGGTTGCGCTCACCACCAGAGAGCACGCCGCACTTCTTCTCCTGGTCAGCCCCGCTGAAGTTGAAGCGTGAGAGATAGGCTCGCACATTGATATCGCGGCCTCCCATACGGATGGTCTCATTGCCACCACTGATCACCTGATACACCGACTTGTCGGGATCGATGTCCTTATGCTGCTGATCCACGTAACTGAGTTTGACCGTCTCGCCCACATCGAACGAGCCGGCATCGGGCGTATCGAGTCCCATAATGAGTCGGAAGAGCGTGGTCTTACCAGCACCGTTGGGGCCGATGACACCCACGATGCCATTTGGCGGCAGGATGAAGTTGAGGTCGCTGAAGAGTTGCTTTTCAGGGAACGACTTGGCCACGTGGGAGGCCTCGATGACCTTGTTGCCCAGACGCGGACCGTTGGGGATGAATATTTCCAACTTCTCCTCACGCTCCTTCTGTTCCTCATTGAGCATCTTGTCGTAGGAGTTCAGACGTGCCTTCCCCTTGGCATGACGGGCCTTGGGAGCCATCCGCACCCACTCCAACTCACGCTCCAACGTCTTGCGACGCTTCGAGGCCGACTTCTCCTCCTGAGCCAGACGCTGTGACTTCTGTTCGAGCCAGGAAGAATAGTTGCCCTTCCAGGGTATGCCCTCGCCGCGATCCAGTTCGAGGATCCACTCGGCCACATCGTCGAGGAAGTAACGATCGTGGGTGACGGCAATCACCGTGCCCTCATACTGTTGCAGGTGCTGCTCCAGCCAGTCGATGGACTCAGCATCGAGGTGGTTGGTAGGCTCGTCGAGCAACAGCACATCAGGCTTCTGCAACAACAGACGGCAGAGGGCCACACGACGACGCTCACCACCAGAGAGATTCTTTACACTCCAGTCGCCTGGCGGACAATTAAGGGCAGCCATCGCACGATCCAGTTTGGAGTCCATATTCCAGGCATCCGTCGAGTCGATGATATCCTGGAGTTCTGCCTGACGGGTCATCAGTTTGTCCATCTTGTCAGGATCCTCGTAATATTCAGGCAATCCGAACTTGACGTTGATCTCGTCGTATTCAGTCAGGGCGTCGTAAACGTGCTGCACGCCTTCCATCACATTCTCCTTGACGGTCTTCTCCTCGTTGAGAGGGGGATCCTGTGGCAGATAACCCACACTGTAACCGGGACTCCACACAACGTTGCCCTGATACTGCTGATCCAGTCCGGCAATGATTTTCATCAGGGTGGACTTACCTGCGCCATTCAGACCGATGATGCCGATCTTCGCACCATAGAAGAAACTGAGGTAGATGTTCTTGAGCACTTGCTTCTGGTTCTGCTGGATGGTCTTGCTCACTCCGACCATCGAGAAAATCACTTTCTTGTCGTCAACTGTAGCCATAGTCGTAATATTCTTGAAACAAAAAGCCCACCGAAATATTGCTTCCGATGGGTATCCTTTTTTGCGGTGCGTACGAGATTCGAACTCGTGACCTCCTGCGTGACAGGCAGGCATTCTAACCTACTGAACTAACGCACCATCCTATGTGTGCAGTCGTCAAAGAGAAGCGGTGCGTACGAGATTCGAACTCGTGACCTCCTGCGTGACAGGCAGGCATTCTAACCTACTGAACTAACGCACCAGATGGGTCTCTTTTTCGTTTGCGGGTGCAAAGGTATGAATAAAATCCGAATTAGCAAAACATTTTGGCCTTTTTTTTTATGAAAAAAGAGAAAAAGGCTACAAAATCATCTGCATAACCACCGCCTCGTGGTAGTTTACACCGTCGAAAAGCCAGTCTTTCAGTCGTGCAGACTCCACGCATCCCAGTTTCCTGAACAACTGCAGGCAGGGTTCATTGCGGGCATCGATGAAGGCAAAGAGTTGGCGCAGATGGATCACGTTGAGGGCGTATTGGCGGATGGCCATCAGTGTGCTGTAGGCATAGCCCTGCTTCCGATAAGGCTCCTCGATGACCAGTCCCAACTCTGCCCGACGGTTGCTGGGATCGAAATTGACGATGTCGATAATCCCAATCACCTGCTTCGCCTCGTTCTCGATCATCATCCGCACCTGACGGTCTACGTAGATGTCGCCGGAGGCATTGGCAATATAGTCGTGGAGCGTATAGCGGCTATAGGGGACATTCGACGTGCCGATGTTCCACAACTTGACATCGTTCTCGATGCGATAGAGCAGGTCGAGATCCTCAGGCTCAATGGCCCGCAACGTGACTTTCGGATAATTCTCGTTCATAGGTGCAACTTTTTACGTACGATATCGGTGAGGGCGATTGTTGCCCTGAAATAGATGGCCATCTTGATGGGTACGGTATAGAAGACGCTCAGATGGCTGTAGTGCTTGCGGAAGAAGATAAGCATCGCCTGATAGAACACGTGGACGTAGCGGAAAGTGGACTTCTGGGTGGACTCGCCCTTGAAGTGGACAATGTCCGCAGGGATATACCAGTTCTCCCATCCGCCCTTCAACAGACGGAAAGAGAGATCGATATCCTCGCCATACATAAAGAAGTCTTCGTCGAGCAATCCTATCTGGTCGAGGGCCTTGCGACGCAACAGACAGAAGGCCCCGCTGATGACCTCAATACGGCCCGGCTCGTCCCACGACAGATGGCTCATATAGTAGCGACGGCTGAAACCAAGCATCTTGCAGAACGACACCCAGGGCGTGGGAATGGCACGGCGCGACTCTGGGGCCAGCGTGCCGTCGGCATTGTGCATCCTCACCCCTATGCCACCAGCCTGTGGATGGGCATCCATAAAGTTGACGGCCTCACGGAGTGTCGGCTCTGCCACGACGGTGTCAGGATTGAGCAGCAGCACGTACTCGCCCTGTGCCTGACGGATGGCGATGTTGTTGGCACGGGCAAAGCCCAGGTTCTCGCCGTTGGCTATCAGATGCACCCAGGGATAGCGACTGCCTATGACCTCAACGGTATCGTCGGCAGAATCGTTGTCGACCACGAAAACCTCCGTGTCGATACCCTCCGAAGCCTTCTGCACACTGTCCAGACACTGCTCTACGAATCGGCGGACATTATAACTGACGATGACGACTGACAGTTTCATTGCGCTTCCTCTTCAGTGGTCTCTGCGATGCAGCGGTTCATACTCGGATAGACGAACGGCAGACAGAGCAACAGGATAATAGCCAAGTAGCCGAAAGTGGGGTTCATATATATATAATAAAATAAGGTGTCGAGCAGCATCAGCAGTTCGAGGATCAGGAGCCTGATCACGCCAAACTTGAGGAGGGCGGGTGCCTTCTTCGTCACCAGTTCCTGATGGACGTTCTTGAACTTGAACAGGCGGAGTCCGAGGAAGGCACCACCCAGCGTTCCCAATTCCAGAATGGTGGTCACAAAGAATTCCGACTGCTTATCATCAGCAAGCAGTCCCGTCTGTACTACACCTGTTTCACAGAGCACTACGATGAGTGCTGTTACCAAAATGATGCCCACATAGAGGGTCATCAGTATCTTCTGAGTCTTTTCCATATTTTATCCTTCAAATAAAGTTCGATTCAGGATGGAGCGGCCCAAGGTCACTTCATCGGTATATTCCAGTTCATTGCCTACGGAAACACCACGGGCGATGATGCTGATCCTGACATCGTAGGAAGCCAGTTTGCGATAGATGTAGAAGTTGGTGGTGTCGCCCTCCATCGTGGGACTCAGGGCCAGGATCACTTCTTTCACCCCACCCTCTGCCACACGGCTTACGAGTGAGTCAATCTCAATATCGCTGGGTCCGATGCCGTCCATCGGTGAGATGATGCCGCCCAAGACGTGATAGAGTCCATTGAACTGCTGGGTATTTTCCACAGCCATCACATCCTGAATATTTTCTACCACACAGATGATAGATGCATCACGACGAGGATCGGCACAGATGGGACAAGTGTCAGAGTCGCTGATGTTGTGGCAGGTGTGACAGTACTTCACCTCTTGCTTCATCTTGGCAATGGCCTCCGTGAACTGCAGCACCTCCTCATCGTCGCGTCGCAGCATATTCAGCACCAGCCGGAGCGCCGTCTTGCGTCCGATACCTGGCAGTTTGGCAAATTCCGATACCGCCTTCTCCAGCAGTTGCGATGGATATTGTTGTTGTATCATCTTTCAATCTTCAGTTTTCAATCTCCGACAATTCTAGCCAGCGCATTGACTTCTCGTCGAGTTCATCCTTCAGCAGGGGCAGTCGCTTACTCTTCTCCGTCAGCGCTTCTACGGAGAGCGTGCCGCTGCAGAGCGCCTCTTCCAGTTGTCGCTGCTCTTCTTCGAGAGCGGCAATCTCCTTCTCCAGCCGTTCGAACTCCATCTTCTCCTTATAACTCATCTTGCGCTTTGAGGGGGCATTGCGGGCTTCCTTGGCCTCCTTCGAGTTGCCGTCTGTCTTCGTTTCCTTCACACCATCCTTCTGCCCACTGGGTTGTAGTGAGAGCCACTGGCGATACTGGGTATAGTTACCTGGGAAGTCCTGTATCTCGCCCTGTCCCTTGAACACCAGCAGATGATCCACCACCTTATCCGTAAAGTAGCGGTCGTGGCTGACTACAATCACGCAGCCAGGGAAATCCTGCAGATATTCCTCCAGAATCTGGAGCGTCACGATGTCGAGGTCGTTGGTAGGCTCGTCGAGCACCAGGAAGTTGGGGTTCTTCATCAGCACTGTGCAGAGATAGAGTTTGCGACGCTCGCCACCACTCAGTTTATACACATAGTTATGCTGCTGCTCAGGCGTAAACAGGAAATACTGCAGGAACTGCGAGGCACTTAGATGCTTGCCGCCACCCATATCGATATAGTCGGCGATGTCCGTAATCACGTCTATCACCTTCTGCTGCTCGTCGAACTGAAGCCCCTCCTGCGAGAAATAGCCGAAGCGTACGGTGTCGCCGATGTCGAAGCGGCCTTCGTCGGGCGACACCTGTCCCAGCAGCATACGCAGGAAAGTGGACTTGCCCGTGCCGTTATTGCCCACGATGCCCATCTTCTCGAAGCGGGAGAAGTTGTAGTAGAAGTCCTTCATAATGACCAGGTCGTCGAACTTCTTGGAGATATACTGGCATTCGAAGATCTTGGAGCCGATATAGACGTTCGACGACTTCAGTCGCAACTGGCGTTCCTCCATCCGCTGCTTGGCCACCTTCTCCAGTTCGTAGAAAGCCTCCTCACGATAGCGGGCCTTATGACCACGGGCCTGGGGCATCCGTCGCATCCATTCCAACTCCGTACGATACAGGTTATTGGCACGCGCAATCTCTGCCCTTCGGATGTCAATGCGCTCCTGTCGCTTCTCCAGATAGTAGGAGTAGTTGCCACGATAGGTATAGATAGTGCGGTCGTCGAGTTCGAGTATCACAGAGCAGACACGATCCAAGAAAAAGCGGTCGTGCGTCACCATCAGCAGCGTCTTGTTGCCCCGTGCCAGATAGCCCTCAAGCCATTCTATCATCTCCAGGTCGAGGTGGTTGGTAGGCTCGTCGAGAATCAGCAGGTCTGGCTCTGTCAGCAGCACATTGGCCAGTGCCACACGTTTCTGCTGTCCGCCGGATAGTTGTCCCATCGGCTGGTTCAGGTCGCGGATCTTCAACTGCGTCAGCACCTGCTTGGCCCGAAGCACTTTCTCCGCCTCACCCTGATGGTTGAAACAGGCATCGAGCACACTCTCCTCGGGGTCGAAGACAGGCGACTGTTCCAGCATACCCACCTTCAGGTCACGACGGAAGATAATCTGTCCGCTGTCATAGCCTTCCTTACTTGATAATACGGACAGCAGCGTCGACTTGCCCGTACCGTTTTTGGCAATCAGTCCCACCTTCTGCCCTTCGGCGACAGAGAAACTGATGTCCTCAAACAACACCAGCGAACCAAACGACTTCGTCAGGTTCTGCACGTCGAGATATGGGATTTCCTTAGCCATTGGCAAGTTCCTTGTTGATTTGTCCGATATAGTCAAGCACCTCGTCCCTGCCCTGTTTCTTCTCAGAGGAAGTGACGAAGATCGGCGGCAGTTCCTCCCACGTCTCCAGCAGCACCTTCTTATAAGCCTCTACATTCTGACTGACCTTCGTGGCCGACAGTTTATCAGCCTTGGTGAAAACGATGGCAAAGGGGACACTCGACTCGCCGAGCCACTGGATGAACTCCAGGTCAATCTTCTGGGCCTCCAGCCGTACATCGACCAGCACGAACACATTCACCAGTTGCTCCCGCTGCAGGATATAGCCCTGAATCATCTGCTCCAGTTTGTTGATCTCCTTCTTCGAGCGCTTGGCAAACCCGTAGCCGGGCAAGTCTACCAGATACCACTCATTATTAATAATAAAGTGGTTGATGAGGAGCGTCTTGCCAGGCGTGGCCGACGTTTTCGCTAACTTCTTGTTGTTCGTGAGCATATTGATCAGGCTCGACTTGCCTACATTAGAGCGTCCGATAAACGCGTATTCGGGCTTCGTGTCCTTGGGACACATCGACACCATCGGGGCACTGAGCGTGAATTCAGCCTTCTTTATTTCCATATTCTTCCTATTTTGGGTGCAAAGTTACTAAAAATTTCGGAAAATGTTTGGCAGTTCGGGAAATATTGCTTACCTTTGCATCGTTTTTCAAGAACCCGCTTCCGTTCGGGAAGCAATTTTACCTCAATTTTAAACAACTCCGCAGTAGTTCGTACTGCAAAATGTGTATGTATACAAAAGAAGAATTAGAATCAATGGCTGTACCCGAATTGATGGGTATTGCAAATGAGTTGGGTGTCAAGGTGAGCCAGGACGACTCGCTCGAGACTGTGGTCTATGCCATTCTGGACAAGGCCGCAGAAGACAGCGCAGCCAATCCCGATGCTCCCAAGCGCAAGCGCACACGCATCCTGAAAAAAGATACAAGCCGAGTTTATACTGTGAACGGAAAGGAGGGCGAGAATTTCGACGTGATGAACAACCGCAAGCCCAGTGAGGCCCCTTCCTTGTTCAGCGACGTACCTGTTGCCAATCCTGAAGAGACTGAGCAGCCCGTAGCCGAGGAAAAGCCGAAGCGCCGAGGGCGCAAGACGAAGGCCGAGCAAGCCGCCGAGGCTGAAGCCGAAGCCGCCAAGGCCGACGCTCAGGAAGCACCTGCTGAAGAGCCTGTCCCCGAGGCCGCTCCCGTGCCGGAGGCCAGCGAGGACTTCGTGCCTGAAGAGAACTACACTTCAGAGGGCACCAGCGAGGGCGAGGAAGAGAAGCAGATGTTCGAGCAACTGAAGCAGAAGATGGAGCGTACCCGTGAGCCTAACGGTGAGGACGGCTCAGCCACGACTGATGAGAACGGAGTCTGGGTGGGCGATCCAGGCGATGGCACAGACTTCATACCCGTACATGATATCCCCATCGAGGATCAGGCGGCCATCCCCACGCTCGATATGTTCGACCGTCCTGTTGGGCAGCACGCCTATCAGGAGGAGGCACCCAACTATCAGCAGTCTGTCGACAACGGCTCTGCCCGCAATAAGTATGACTTCAACGACGTGATCACAGGCAACGGCGTACTGGAGATTCTGGCCGACGGCTATGGATTCGTCCGCTCCAGCGACTACAACTACCTCTCGTCGCCTGATGATATCTACGTTTCGCCAGCCCAGATCAAGAACTATGGTCTGAAGACGGGCGACGTGATCGACTGCACCGTGCGTCCACCGTTCGAGAACGAGAAGTATTTCGCCCTGTCGAACGTGAAGACCATCAATGGCCGCAACCCGTCGGAAGTGCGTGACCGTGTATCCTTCGAGCACCTCACCCCACTCTTCCCCGACGAGAAGTTCACCCTCTGTGGTGACAAGTCCACCACGAACCCCAGCGTCCGTATTGTCGACCTCTTCTCACCCATTGGTAAGGGTCAGCGTGCGCTCATCGTGGCTCAGCCCAAGACAGGTAAGACCGTGCTGATGAAGGATATTGCCAACGCCATCGCCGCCAACCATCCTGAGGCCTATATTATGATGCTGCTCATCGACGAGCGTCCTGAGGAGGTGACGGATATGGCCCGTACCGTTGATGCGGAGGTGATTGCCTCTACCTTCGACGAGCCTGCCGACCGTCACGTGAAGATTGCAGGTATCGTGCTGGAGAAAGCCAAACGTATGGTTGAGTGTGGCCACGATGTCGTGATCTTCCTCGACTCCATCACCCGTCTGGCCCGTGCCTACAACACGACGGCTCCCGCCTCTGGTAAGGTGCTGACTGGTGGTGTCGATGCCAATGCCCTACAGAAGCCGAAGCGCTTCTTTGGTGCAGCGCGTAACATCGAAGGTGGCGGCTCGCTGACAATCATCGCGACGGCCCTGGTGGATACGGGTAGTAAGATGGACGAGGTGATCTTCGAGGAGTTCAAGGGTACTGGTAACTCTGAAATCCAACTCAACCGCTCGCTGTCCAATAAGCGTATCTTCCCGGCTATCGACCTGGTACAGTCGTCTACTCGTCGCGACGATCTGCTGCACGACGAGACCACGCTGAACCGTATGTGGATTATGCGCAAGTACATTGCCGAGATGAATCCTATCGAGGCGATGAACACCATCCGCGACCGTCTGGTACAAACCCACGACAACGAGGAGTTCCTGATGTCGATGAACGGCTAATCAACCCAAAAGGCTCACCAATCAACGGCGAGCCTTTTTTATTTGTTTTCCTTCAATACTGGCAGTGAGATGTGATACCTGACGGCGAGGAACCGGATGACACAGGTGGTCACGAAACTGATGACGGCACACCACTCTACTTGCAATCCTAATTCCGCCAGCCCCCAATACACGACGCCGCCCATCACACAGGCCATCGCATAGATCTCCTTGTGGAAGATGACTGGCTCATTGTTGAGCAGCACGTCGCGGATCACGCCGCCTGCCGAGCCTGTGATGCAGCCCATAATGATAGCCACCCAGAACGGCTGGCCAAACAGGAGGCTCTTCTGAATACCTGCAATTGTGAAGAGGGCCAGTCCGAGCGTGTCGAACACGAACCATGCATTCTTTAGCGGCTCCATCCACTTGCCGAACAGCACCACCGTCAGGAGGGCCACAGCCGTACATATCATATAAATAGGTGTGGTCATCCAGAAGGGTGTCGTGCCCAGCATCACGTCGCGGATTGTTCCACCACCAATGGCGACGGCAATGCCGCAGACGTAGCCGCCAAACCAGTCGAACTGCTTGGCGGCAGCGTGCCTGATGCCCGAAATGGCAAAGGCGAACGTGCCCAACAACTCAATAATATAGATGATGATATCCTGATCCATCAGTCGTCGTATCTGTTTTTCCAATAATTCTTCATCCGCTCCACCAGTTTCTCCTCGGCAGGCGAGTGCTGTCCGTACCAGATCCGCTCATTCACCAGCGCATCGGGCAGATACTGCTGTTCCGTGAAGTGGCCAGGATAGTCGTGCGGATACTTGTAGCCATCGTGATAGCCCAGATCCTTCATCAGTTGCGTGGGGGCATTGCGGATGGGCAGCGGCACAGGCTGGTTACCCGTACGGCGCACCAGTTCAAGAGCGGTGTCGATGCCAAGATAGGCGCTGTTGCTCTTGGGCGAGGTGGCCAAATAGACCGTAGCCTCCGCCAGCGGGATGCGTCCTTCTGGCCATCCTATCTTGTTCACGGCGTCGAAGGCGGCATTGGCCAGCAACAGGGCGTTAGGATTCGCCAGCCCGATATCCTCTGAGGCCGAGATCACCAGTCGGCGAGCAATGAACTTGGGGTCTTCGCCCCCCTCGATCATCCGTGCCAGCCAATAGAGGGCAGCATCGGGATCACTGCCCCGTATCGACTTGATAAAGGCAGAAATAATGTCGTAGTGCATCTCCCCGTCCTTGTCGTAGGCCAGCGGATTCTGCTGCAGTCGCGAGGTGACCATCTCGTCCGTAATCACCACCTTTTCGCTGCTTTCTGCCTCCACCACAAGTTCCAGTATATTAAGCAGTTTCCTCGCATCGCCTCCACTAAACCTTAAGATGGCTCCCGTTTCCTTCAGTTCGATGTCGCGCTCCTTCAGGATGCTGTCCGTGTGGATGGCTCTGTCGAGCAGTTTCAGCAGGTCTTCCTTCTCCAGCGACTTCAGCACGTAGAGTTGACAACGGCTCAGCAACGGACGGATCACCTCAAACGATGGATTCTCCGTCGTGGCACCTATCAGTGTAACGATGCCCCGCTCCACTGCCCCCAACAGCGAGTCCTGCTGCGACTTGGAGAAGCGGTGGATCTCGTCGATGAACAGGATGGGCGATGCCTCGTTGAAGAAGCGGCCCTTCTGCGCCTTCTCGATCACGTCGCGCACATCCTTCACGCCGCTGGTGACGGCTGAGAGAGTGTAGAACGGTGTCTCAAGCCGGTGGGCGATGATCTGCGCCAAGGTGGTCTTGCCTACGCCCGGCGGTCCCCAGAGGATAAATGAAGAGATGCGCCCTGCGTCGATCATCTTCCGCAGGACGGCCCCCTCGCCTACCAGGTGTTGCTGTCCGATATAGTCGTCGAGCGTGCGAGGACGGAGCCTTTCAGCCAGTGGTTGTGCCATAATTTGAGTGCAAAGTTACACTAAAATGCCAAAAGAACAAAAAAAATGGCCCAAAAACTTGCGGGAAATAAATAAAGTAGGTACATTTGCAGAAAAATATTCAAAAACAGTACGAAATATGGCAAGAACAAAGCAGCAGGCTGACGAGCAGAACGCTCTGTCGCTGAAGACAATCACAAAGAGTTCAATCTGGGATTTACAGGAAAATGACATCTTCCGTATGCTGGAGGCTGGTGTCAAGGACGAGGAGATCATCGAGAACCTTCGCCACTACACTGACCTCATCCGAGGGGCCTTCGAAATCGTTGAGGTGAAGGAAGAGGGTGCCGCCGTCAAGAAGGCTTACGAGAAGAAGGGCTACAAGGTGTCGACCATTAAACTCGACGACCAGCGCAAGATGACGTGGGGTCTGAAGAAGAAGCCCATCCTCCGCGTCACCGACCTCAGTTACGAGAATATCCGCCACATCTCCGCTGCCAAGTTGATGGAGGTGCTGGAGCGCAACTTCGGCGGTGGCTGGGACTCTCTCTCGCAGTCGATACAGGACATCATCCTCAGCGGATTCGACATCTCCACCACGACGCTCCCCAAGGACCGCCTGCACAAGAAGGGCGGTATGTACGAGAAGAAGGTTGACGATGGCTTCGAGGTGCTCGAGATCCCCAAGGGCAACTGGGTGGAGGCCATCTTCGCCAAACTGAAGCCTGAGCAGGAGAAGCCGCGTATGAAGTTCGCCAGCGACGGCGAGGACGACGAGGATCTCGACGACGACGAGGACTACGAGGTGGAGGACAACTACAAGAACCACGATGACGACGACTCTGAGGTGGAGGATCCGGACGACGACCAGATCACCGAGGAGAACTACTCCACGATGATGGATCTCGGCAGCGACGATCCCGACGACGAGGCCGCGCAGTTGGAGGACTACGTTGACGAATAACCATTCTTTTTTAAACCCAATAACAAACTAAATTTTCAATGATGACTATCCCCTCAGTATTTTGGCTGGTGCCCGTCGCATCGATCGTGGCACTGGGAATGGCGTACTTCTTCTTCACGCAGATGATGAAGGCCGACGAAGGTACGCCCCGTATGAAAGAGATTGCGCTCTACGTGCGCAAAGGTGCTATGGCCTATCTCAAGCAGCAGTACAAAGTGGTTTGCATCGTCTTTGCTGTGCTGTGTGCGCTCTTTGCCTTTATGGCTTACGGGCTGAATGTGCAGAATCCCTGGGTGCCCTTCGCTTTCCTCACAGGCGGATTCTTCTCTGGTCTGGCTGGCTTCTTCGGTATGAAGACCGCCACTTACGCTTCTGCCCGTACGGCCAACGCTGCCCGTGAGAGCCTTGACGCTGGCCTGAAGATTGCCTTCCGCTCTGGTGCCGTGATGGGTCTCACCGTCGTAGGTCTCGGATTGCTTGACATCGCCATCTGGTTCGTCGTACTGAATCAGTTCGATGCCGACGGCCTTATTTCCATCACCACGACGATGCTCACCTTCGGTATGGGTGCCTCGACGCAGGCCCTGTTTGCCCGTGTCGGTGGTGGTATCTACACCAAGGCTGCCGACGTGGGTGCCGACATAGTGGGTAAGGTAGAGGCCGATATCCCTGAGGACGATCCCCGCAATCCCGCAACGATTGCCGATAATGTGGGTGACAATGTGGGCGACGTGGCTGGTATGGGTGCCGACCTCTACGAGAGTTACTGCGGCTCCGTGCTGTCTACCGCTGCCCTGGGTGCTGCCGCCTTCGCTGTGGCTGGTACTGAAATCCAGTTGAAGGCCGTCATCGCCCCGATGCTGATTGCCGCCGTGGGTGTGTTCCTCTCGCTGCTGGGCATCTTCCTCGTCCGCACCAAGGAGGGCGCCACGATGAAAGATCTGCTCCGTTCGCTTTCTCTCGGAACGAATGTCAGCGCCGTGCTCATTGCCATCGCCACCTTCGGCATCCTCTACTCTCTCGGCATCGAGAACTGGCTGGGCCTCTCCTTCTCCGTCATCAGCGGTCTGGCTGCTGGTGTCATCATCGGACAGGCTACGGAGTACTATACCTCCCACAGTTACAAGCCGACGCAGAAGATCTCCGAGGCAGGACAGACGGGTGCCGCCACCGTTATTATTAAAGGTATAGGTACGGGTATGATCTCTACCTGCATCCCCGTGATCACCATCGGCGTAGCCATTATGATGAGTTATCTCTGTGCCAACGGCTTCGACCTCTCGATGTCTTCTGAGAGCCTGTCACACGGTCTCTACGGTATCGGTATCGCTGCCGTGGGTATGCTCTCTACGCTGGGCATCACGCTCGCTACTGACGCTTACGGCCCCATTGCCGACAATGCTGGTGGTAACGCCGAAATGTCGCAACTGGGTGAAGAGGTTCGCCACCGTACGGATGCCCTCGATGCCCTCGGCAATACGACAGCCGCCACGGGTAAGGGCTTCGCAATTGGCTCTGCCGCCCTTACAGCCCTTGCTCTGTTGGCTTCGTATATCGAAGAAATCAAGATAGCCTTGGCTCGTGCAGGACAGACCCTGACAAACGTCGCTGGCGATGTTATTTCTGCTACCGATGCAACTATCCCTGATTTCATGAACTACTATCAGGTGAACCTGATGAATCCGAAGGTACTTGTCGGTGCTTTCATCGGAGCGATGGCCGCCTTCCTCTTCTGCGGTATGACGATGGAGGCCGTGGGCCGCGCTGCCGAGAAGATGGTACAGGAGGTACGCCGTCAGTTCCGTGAGATAGCCGGCATCCTCGAAGGTACAGGCACGCCCGACTATGGTCGCTGCGTGGAGATCTCCACCCGTGCAGCCCAGCACGAGATGATCATCCCCTCCATCCTTGCCATCATCATCCCCATCGTGGTTGGTATCGTCCTTGGCGTGGCTGGCGTGCTCGGACTCCTCGTAGGCGGTCTGGCTGGTGGCTTCACCCTGGCTGTTTTTATGGCCAATGCCGGTGGTGCCTGGGACAATGCGAAGAAGAACATCGAGGAAGGCAACTTCGGTGGTAAGGGCTCCTTCGCCCACAAGGCCTGCATCGTAGGCGACACCGTCGGCGACCCCTTCAAGGACACCTCCGGCCCCTCGCTCAACATCCTCATCAAGTTGATGTCGATGGTCTCGATCGTGATGGCTGGACTGACCGTCGCCTTCTCGCTCTAATCAGACAAGATAAGCACTATACTGCGCCTGACAGGAATTTTCCCGTCAGGCGCATTTTCGTATGCCCGTATATCGTTCACAAATTCACAATTCACAAATTCACAAATTCACAAAAAGTAAAAACAGAAGGATTCACAATTTATCTATAATATATATTAATATAATAATATATTATAATATATTATTATATTAAATCTTGTATTGTGAATATTTGGGAAATAGTTTTGTGAATTTGTGGATTTGTGAATGAGAAAGACAAGCACGCTCTACAAAAACTGCCAAACAAGAGGCTCTTAAGCAAAAAAAAAAGAGCCTCCTGCTGGCGGCAAGAGGCATCTTTTAGGATAAGAGAAGCCTGTTTACGGGCAACAACGGCTTAATAATACTCGATAGTACGGGTCTGCTCGATGGTCTGGCCCATCATCGTGGTCTTGCGGCTGGTCCAGTTGCCCTTGTCATCGAACTTGTAGTCGGTGAAGGGGATCTCGAGTTGCTGGCCCGCCATATTAACAGAGGTGGAGGTGACGTTGCCCTGCGCATCGTAGTTGTAGACCGACTTGATCTCCTGCCCCATCATATTGGCGACAGTCGTCTTCAGGCGTCCGTTCTCCCAGGTGTAGGCGATGGTGTCCTTCTGGCCCATAGCCTCGACGGATGCTGACTTCAGGAAGCCGTCGGCATCGTAGACGGCGTCGGACATTCCCTCGCGCTGCATCTTGCCGTCCTCCGTGAACTTCACCTCCTCGGTGCGTCCCATCACGGTCTGCTTTATCACCTTCACGGCTCCCTTGGCCTCATTGGCCTCTGCGTCGTGGAACTTCGACTGTGCCTGCATGGCGAACGGAACGGCCAGCAGGGCCATCATTACGGTTAGTCTCTTTAATGTCTTCTTCATTTTCTCCAAATTTTTAGATGGTTGATAAATAAATGTGAGTTGTAATATGGCTGCAAATATACGAACTATTCCTGAGAACACCAATTTTCGCGCCGCTTTTCGCAAAGGTTTTCGTAGATTTTAACGTTATATGACACTTCAGATTTGGTAGTTTCGAAAATTTGCCGTATCTTTGCGGGCAAATTCAAGTAACAACTAAAACAACAATTAAAAATGAAACCACTAAACAAACAATTTGCTCCTAAGAGCGTGATGCCTGAAAAGGTGATTCAGTTCGGTGAAGGTAACTTCCTCCGCGCATTCATAGATTGGATAATCTGGAATATGGACCAGAAAACGGACTTCAACGGCTCGGTAGTCGTTGTGCAGCCTATTGAGAAGGGTATGGTGGACTGGCTCAACGCCCAGGACTGCCTGTACCACGTGAACCTGCAGGGCCGCGAGAACGGCAAGCCCGTGAACACGCTGGAGCGCATCGACGTGATCAGCCGCGCGCTGAACCCCTACAGCCAGAACGCAGCCTTTATGGCACTGGCAGACCAGCCGGAGATCCGCTTCGTGATCTCTAACACGACGGAGGCAGGTATCGCCTTCGATCCCTCCTGCAAACTGGAGGACGCGCCCGCAAGCAGTTATCCCGGTAAACTGGTGCAGTTGCTCTATCGCCGCTACCAGACGTTCAACGGCGACCCCACGAAGGGCCTGATCATCTTCCCCTGCGAACTGATCTTCCTGAACGGCCACGTGCTGAAGGACTGCATCGAGAAGTACATCGACCTGTGGAAACTGGGCGAGGGCTTCAAGAAGTGGTTCGAGGAGTCGTGCGGCGTCTATGCTACGCTCGTAGACCGTATCGTGCCGGGCTTCCCCCGCAAGGAGATTGCCGAGATTCAGGAGAAGATCTCGTATCGCGACAACCTCGTCGTTCAGGCCGAGACCTTCCACCTCTGGGTGATCGAGGCTCCGAAGGAAGTGGCCAAGGAGTTCCCCGCCGACAAGGCCGGACTGCACGTGCTGTTCGTACCGAGCGAGGAGCCGTATCATAAGAGAAAGGTGACGCTGCTGAACGGCCCGCACACCGTACTGAGCCCCGTAGCCTTCCTGAGCGGCGTGAACATCGTGCGCGACGCCTGCAACCACGAAGTGATCTCGAAGTACATCCACAAGGTGCAGTTCGACGAACTGATGCAGACGCTCGACCTGCCGATGGACGAACTGGAGAAGTTTGCTGGCGACGTGCTGGAGCGCTTCGACAACCCGTATGTGGATCATCAGGTGACGAGCATCATGCTGAACTCATTCCCGAAGTTCCAGGCCCGCGACCTGCCCGGCGTGAAGACCTACTTGGAGCGCAAGGGCGAACTGCCGAAGGGCTTGGTATTCGGTCTGGCCGCTATCATTACCTATTATAAAGGTGGTAAGCGCGAGGACGGCGTGGAGATTGTGCCCAACGACGACCAGAAGATCATGGATCTGCTGAAGGAACTGTGGGCTACTGGCGACACCCAGAAGGTGGCCGACGGCGTGCTGGGCGCAGAGTTCATCTGGCAGGAGGATCTGAACAAGATCCAGGGCCTGAACGCACTCGTGAAGATGTATCTGGACGCTATCCAGCAGAAGGGTATGCTCGAGGCAGTGAAGACGATACTCTAAAATTGAGAAATTGAGTAATTCAATTGAGATCAAGGGGGCGAGGGTCAATAACCTGAAGAACATTGACGTCGAGATACCCCGCAACGAATTCGTAGTGATTGCCGGAGTCAGTGGCTCCGGCAAATCATCTCTGGCCTTCGACACGCTGTATGCCGAGGGTCAGCGGCGCTATGTGGAGAGCCTTTCGAGTTATGCCCGCCAGTTCCTGGGTAGGATGAATAAGCCGGAGTGCGACTTCATCCGCGGCATCCCGCCCGCCATCGCCATCGAACAGAAAGTGATCTCAAGGAATCCGCGAAGCACGGTGGGCACGACGACGGAGATCTATGAATACCTCCGCCTGCTCTTTGCCCGCATAGGTCGCACCTACTCGCCCATCAGCGGCCAGGAGGTGAAGAAGCACTCCACGGAGGACGTGGTACAGCAGATGCTGGCCTATTCGAAGGGCACAAAGTTCGTCATTATGGCGCCGATACGGCTGCCTGAGGGGCGGACGCTGGCCCAGCAACTGAAGGCGTATGTGCTCGAGGGCTATGCGAGAGTCTACGCCAGCGGGAAGTTCCAGCGGATAGATGAGGTGCTAGAGAAACTAGCCGGGCTAGCAGATCTAGCCAATCTAGCCGATCTAGATAATCTAGGAAATCTAGATAGGCTAGACGGGCTAGGCAGGCTAGATAGACTAGATAGGCTAGGCAGGCTAGATAATATCTACCTAGTCATCGACCGAATGAGCGTCGACGATACAAAAGACGTCATCGCCCGCTTGGTAGACTCCGCAGAGACCGCCTTCTACGAGGGCCACGGCGAACTGCGGATGATGTTCCTGCCCTCGAACCTCTGTTACGACTTCTCCACCCGCTTCGAGGCTGACGGCATCACCTTCGAAGAGCCCAGCGACCAGTTGTTTTCCTTCAACTCGCCTATCGGGGCCTGTCCTGAGTGCCAGGGCTTCGGCAAGATCATCGGCATCGATGAGCGCCTGGTCATCCCTAACACGACTCTCTCCGTCTATGACGGCTGCGTGGTCTGCTGGCACGGCGAAAAGATGAAGGAATGGAAAGAGTGGTTCTGCCGCCATGCCGCCAAGGATGACTTCCCCATCTTCGAACCCTATATGAACCTGACACAGCAGCAGAAGGATCAGTTGTGGCACGGGCTGCCCTCGGACAAGGGACGCAAGGAGCGCCCCTGCATCGACGCCTTCTTCGAGATGGTGAAGGAGAACCAGTACAAGATCCAGTACCGTGTGATGATGTCGCGCTATCGCGGCAAGACCACCTGTCCGAAGTGTCACGGCACACGGCTGAAGGAAGAGGCCAACTATGTAAAGATAGGTGGGCGCAGCATCTCTGACCTGGTGCAAATGCCCGTGGTCAGACTGATGGAGTGGTTCCGCACGCTCGAACTGACAGACCACGAGCGGGAGATAGGCAAGCGACTGCTGACGGAGATCAACAACCGGCTGCAATTCCTTCTGAACGTGGGACTTGGCTATCTGACGCTCAACCGTTTGTCGAACACGCTCTCAGGTGGCGAGAGCCAACGCATCAACCTCACGACGAGCCTCGGCAGCAGCCTCGTAGGCTCACTCTATATCCTCGATGAGCCGAGCATCGGCCTGCACCCCAGGGACACAGACCGTCTGATTCAGGTGCTGAAGGATCTGCAGTCATTAGGCAACACGGTGGTGGTGGTGGAGCACGATGAGGACATCATGCGCGCTGCCGACCACATCATCGACATCGGCCCCGATGCTGGAAGGCTGGGCGGCGAAATCGTGTTCGACGGAGAGGCGAAGGACATCAAGAAGACCTCATTGAAAAAATATCCCCACAGTTACACGGTGAAGTATCTGCTGAACGAGGAAGAGATTCCCGTACCGACGAGCCGCAGGCCCTGGAACCTGCACATCGACATCAAGGGCGCCAGGATGAACAACCTCCGCGGCATCGACGTACAGATACCGCTCAACGTGATGACCGTCGTCACAGGCGTATCAGGCAGCGGCAAGTCGAGTCTCATCAAGGGCATCCTCTACCCAGCCCTGAAGCGCAGGCTCGGCGACGTGTGCGACGCGCCAGGCGAGTTTATCGGACTGGAGGGCGACGTGGAGGCCATCAAGCGCGTGGAGTTCGTAGACCAGAATCCCATCGGCAAGTCCACCCGCTCGAATCCCGCTACCTACGTGAAGGCCTACGACGCCATCCGCGACCTGTTCGCCGAGCAGCCGCTGGCCCAGCAGATGGGCTTCTCGTCGCAGTATTTCTCATTCAATGCCGACGGCGGACGCTGCGAGGAGTGCAAGGGCGCAGGCGTGATCACAGTGGAGATGCAGTTTATGGCCGACCTCGTGCTGGAGTGCGAGGCCTGTCACGGTCACCGCTTCAAGCACGACATCCTCGACGTGAAGTACAACGGCAAGAACATCGACGACGTGCTGAACATGACCATCTCCGAGGCCATTGAATTCTTTAGAGGTGAGAAGTCAGAGGTGAAAGGTAAGAGAAATGACAACGACCAGTTATGCGACACCATCGTGAAGCGCCTGAAGACGCTGGAGGACGTGGGACTGGGCTACATCAAATTGGGCCAGAACTCATCGACCCTCTCAGGCGGCGAGAACCAGCGCGTGAAACTGGCCTACTTCATCGGACAGGAGAAACAGGAGCCTACGCTCTTCATCTTCGACGAGCCCACCACGGGCCTGCACTTCCACGATATCAAGCGCCTGATGAGTTCGCTCGACGCCCTGATATCAAGGGGCCATAGCGTGCTGATCATCGAGCACAACCTGGAAGTGATCAAATGTGCCGATCACATCATCGACCTGGGTCCCGACGGCGGCGACAGAGGCGGCAACTTGGTGGCGGCAGGTACACCCGAGGAAATCATCAAGTGTAAAGAAAGCCTTACAGGCCAGTACCTTAAAGAAAAACTTAAATAATTGTTAATTTTCGAACAACGTATCGAAATTTTTTGTAACTTTGCACCGCTTTTAGAAGGATAATTAGGATATTAGTTTGAAAATCAATTAGTTAAGACGTTTTTAAGGTAAAGAAGATGAGACAACTTAAGATTCAGAAGAGCATTACAAATCGTCAGAGCGAGGCACTTGACAAGTATCTCGTTGAAATCGGCAGAGCACCCCTTATTTCTATTGACGAGGAGATCGAACTGGCCCAGAAAATCCGCAAGGGAGGGCCTGAGGCGGAGCGTGCGAAGGACAAACTGGTGACAGCCAACCTGCGCTTCGTGGTATCGGTAGCCAAGCAATACCAGCATCAGGGCCTGACCCTGACTGACCTGATCGACGAAGGTAATATCGGTCTGATCAAAGCCGCCCAGAAGTTCGATGAGACCCGCGGTTTCAAGTTCATCTCCTACGCCGTCTGGTGGATTCGCCAGAGCATCCTGCAGGCCATCGCCGAGCAGAGCCGTATCGTGCGTCTGCCCTTGAATCAGGTAGGCTCGCTGAACAAGATTGGTCACGAGATCAACAAGTTCGAGCAGGAGCATCAGCGTCATCCCAGTGTACATGAACTGAGCGAGATGACCAACATCGACGTGGACAAGATCAGTCAGTCGATGATGGCCGACGGACACCACGTGAGTATCGACGCCCCCTTCCAGGACGGCGAGGACAACTGTATGCTCGACGTGATGGCCAGTGGCGACGACAGCCGCACAGACCGTCAGGTAGACCACGAGTCGATGGCTCAGGAACTGAACACTGTGCTCAACAAGGTGCTCAAGGAGCGTGAGATCACCATTCTCCGCGAGTGCTTCGGCATCGGGTGTCACGAGAAGGGCCTCGAGGAGATCGGCGACCAACTCGGACTGACACGTGAGCGCGTGCGTCAGATCCGCGAAAAGAGCATCGCAAAACTGCGCGACAGCGGCAATGCGAAAATTCTTATGAAATATTTGGGCTAAAAGTTTTGTCGCTCCAATTTTTCTTTGTAATTTTGGGGCGGTGAAATGCAAGACACTCATAAACCTCATTGTGCTGGGCATACTCACAGGTATGCCCAGTATCATTTGTGCCAAGGAGAAGAATGACTCCCTGATACTGGATCGCGTGTATGCCTATCCCCTGCACCACCTGCCCACGAACGACACCATCAACGACAATATCTATATGAAGATATACTACGACGTGGAGCGCCGCAACCCCACCCTCTGGCTGATCCCCACGATGTACGTACTGGCCAAGGGCGACCGTGAGTGCGTCCGCGAGCAGTATAGCAATGTCACATTCTACAATGCCCACGACTTCGACGTCAACAAGGAAGTGCTCTCAGGCACCATCCGCCATAACCGCAGGGCGATACCCACGCTGATCAACCTGATGACGCCCAAGGTCTACGACGTGGCACTCTACGAGGGCCATATCCTCTCCCCCTTCCACCAGTCGAACAGGCGGTTCTACAGATTCACGGAGAGCAATTCAGGCAACGGCACCACCCGCATCGACTTCGTGCCGAAACTCTACAACACCCAGTTGCTCAGCGGCTATGCCATCATTGAGACGGAGACGGGCCGTATCCTGAGGACAGTGTTCAACGGCGAGTACGATATGATCAACTTCCGCACGGAGATCCTGTTCAGCAACCTGGGCGGGCGCTTCATCACCCCCTGGAAGTCGACGACGGCCTCCACCTTCAAGTTCGTGGGCAACCGCGTCTCCACCATCTTCACCTCTTATTATAATTGTCCCACGGCGATGCACGACAGCATCCAGTGGGAACGAGGCCGTGCGGCGATGGACACGCTGCGCCCCATCCCCCTGACGCTGCGGGAGGAAGAACTCTACGAGAAGCAGGAGATGGCCGAGTGGGCACACGAAGAGGCAGCCAAGGCCGACACCCTGCCCCACAAGACCAATCTGCTGAAGAAAATCTTCTGGGACACTATCGGCGAAACCCTCGTCACCCCCATCGCGTCAGAGTCGGATCAGGCCTACTTCAGACTCTCGCCCATCATCGACCCGCTGGCCATCCGATACAGCGACAGCCGAGGCTTCTCCTACAAGATGAAGTTCCGCTCGCAGTATAGTTTCTCTGCCCACCGCTATCTGACGCTCAGGTCCTATTTCGGCTATAACTTCAAGATCAAGCAGTTCTTCTTCCACCTGCCCCTCCGAATGACGTACAACCCGAAGCGCAACGGATATGCGGAGATCGTCTTCGCCAACGGCAACAGAAGCAGCAACGGCAGTGTGGAGCAGGCCGTCAGGATCAAGATGGAACTGGAAGACTCAGTGCAATTCACCAATCTCGACCAGAACAAGTTCAACAACACCTATCTGCGGGTATTCAACAACATCATGCTGTTCGACTGGCTCGACATTGAGTCGGGTGTGGTCTTCCACCGCAGGGATGCTGTCAACAAGGATTGGATGCGACAGTACGACATGCCCACCGACTACCGTAGTTTCGCCCCGATGATCGGCCTGAAGATCCTGCCCTGGAGCAACGGCCCGCTGTTCTCACTCGACTGGGAGCGAGGCATCAAGGGTGTCTACAATTCGAACATCGACTACGAACTCTGGGAGTTGGACGCCTCATGGAAGCGACGAATGACGCGCCTGAGGGTGCTCAACCTACGAGCCGGCTTCGGCGCCTATACCCGCAGGGCACAGAACTACTTCGTGGACTACGCCAACTTCCAGGACTCCAACCTGCCTGACGGCTGGGACGACGACTGGAGCGGCGACTTCCAGTTGCTCAGAAGCGACGAGTACAACCTGTCGAACTACTATGTCAGGGCCAACGCCTCCTACGAGAGTCCGATGCTGATGGGCACCTGGATTCCCTATCTGGGAAAATACATTGAGAAAGAGCGCCTCTACGTGAGTTCTGTGTTGATGGAGCATTCACGCCCCTACTTCGAGATCGGCTACGGCTTCACCAACCGCTATCTGTCGGCAGCCGCCTTCGCCAGTTTCCGCAACACCTCGTATCAGGCCATAGGCTTCAAATTCGAATTCGAACTATTCAGACGATGGTAAACCCCCTAACGATCTACAAGGCCAGTGCCGGAAGCGGCAAGACCTTCACGCTGGCCACGGAATACATCAAACTCGTGGTGATGAATCCACAGAGTTATCGCAACATCCTCGCCGTCACCTTCACCAACAAGGCAACGGAAGAGATGAAGATGCGCATCCTCAGCCAACTCTACGGCATCTGGAAGCAGTTGCCCGACTCAGCCAACTATATGAAGGTGATCTGCGAGAAGACGAGCCAGACGGAAGGCTTCGTCTCAGAGCGGGCGGGCATCGCCCTGAGCAACCTGCTCCACAACTACAACTACTTCCGCGTGGAGACCATCGACACCTTCTTCCAGAGCGTGCTCCGCAACCTGGCCCGTGAACTCGACCTGACAGCGAACCTGCGCATCGGACTGAACGACTATCAGGTGGAGGAACTGGCCGTTGACCAACTGATAGAAGACCTGACCACCACCGACGTGATGCTCCAGTGGCTACTGAAGTACATAATGGAGAACATCAGCGACGACAAGAGTTGGAACGTCATCGGACAGATCAAGTCATTCGGAAAGACTATCTTCAAGGACGAATACAAGAACGTCAGCAAGACCCTCCATACGAAGATGGGCGAAGCCGACTTCTTTGAGAACTACACCACCCGTCTGCGGGATATCCGCACGAAGGCTGCCGACAGGATGAAGGAGATTGCCGAAGCCTTCTTCGACACCCTCGACAGCGAGGGACTGACCGTCGACGACTTCTCCTACGGCAAGACCGGACTCTGTAGTTTCTTCCTGAAACTCCGAAGCGGCGTATTCGACGAGAGCATCGTGGGAAAGCGCGTGACCGACAGCATCGGGGAGCCGGAGAAATGGTGCAAGAAGACGCATCCCCGTCGCGAACTGATCCAGTCGCTGGCCGATACAACCCTCGGCGACATCCTGCGCTACGCCGTTGACGAGCGGCCTAAGCAATGGAAACTCTACAAGTCGGCTGATCTCACCATGAAGCACCTGAACCAACTACGCCTGCTGAGCAGCATCGAGGAGAAGGTTCGCCAACTGAACGAGGGAGCCAACCGTTTCCTGCTGAGCGACACACAGCAGTTGCTCCACGCCCTGATCGACGGCAGCGACTCACCCTTCATCTTCGAGAAGATTGGCACCCAGTTGGAACACGTGATGATCGACGAGTTCCAGGACACCTCCACCGTACAATGGCAGAACTTCAAGGTGCTGCTCGCCGAAGCAATGAGTCACGAAGATGCCGACAACCTGATCGTGGGCGACGTGAAGCAGAGCATCTACCGCTGGCGCTCTGGCGACTGGCGGCTGCTGAACGATATCCAGGCCCAGTTCCCGATGCCGGAGCGGCAACTCGACGTCAGGAACCTCGACACCAACTATCGTTCGTCCCGTCGCGTCATCGATTTCAACAATGCTTTCTTCCGTCACGCTTCGGAGATAGAGTATCAGGCTCAGCGTGAACTGAACGATACAGAGGCAGAACAGTTGAAGAGGGCCTATGCCGACGTGGCGCAAAAGGTTCCCTCAGACAAACCTGCCGACGGACAGATCACCATCCGCCTCATTGCCGGCGACGACTATCAGGAGCAGGTGCTGCAGCAGATTGTCGACACCGTCAGCAACCTGCGCAATCAGGGTGTGCGCCCAGGCAGCATCGCCATCCTCGTGCGTACCAATTCCTATATCCCGCTGATTGCGCAGTATTTCCTGGAGCATCTGCCTGAAGTCCGTATCGTATCCGACGAAGCCTTCCGCCTCGATGCCTCCTACGCCGTCAACCTGATCATCCAGGCCCTCCACCTGCTCACCCATCCTGACGACCAACTGGCCAAAGCCAACATCGTGAAGATTTATCATTGTCAGGTGCTGGAGGAATCGACGGCAGACAACGAATTGCTACTGAGCAGCCGTCCCCTCGACGACCTGCTGCCTGAAGCCTACATCGGCCACTTCGGACAACTGCTGACGCTCCCCCTCTACGAACTCGTGGAGCGACTGTATCAAATCTTCGACCTTCAGCGCATCAAGGGTCAGAGTGCCTATATCTGCGCCTTCTACGACCAGTTGGCAACCTACGTCAGCGAGAATGCCACAGGCATCGACGCCTTCATCGGCGAGTGGGAAGAGACGCTCTGCGCCAAGACCATCCAGAGTGATGAGATCGACGGCATCCGCCTCATCTCCATCCACAAGTCGAAAGGTCTGGAGTTCGGCCACGTCATCATCCCTTTCTGCGACTGGCAGATGGAGAAACAGGGCAACATCCTCTGGTGCCAGCCTGACGAAGCGCCGTTCAGTGAACTGCCCATCGCCCCCATCGACTACAGCCAAAAGCAGATGATGGGCACCATCTACGAATCCGACTATCTGCACGAACATTTGCAAAATACTGTCGACAACCTCAACCTGCTCTATGTGGCCTTCACCCGTGCCGTCAGCAGTCTCACCGTGATTGGTCGCCGCAACGCCCGCAATTCGCGTTCCGCCCTCATCGAGCAGAGTCTGCCGCTGGTGGCTGCTGACTTCCCCGATGCCCTGCTTTCGGGCTTGGAGGATGATGGTGCCGATGTCCTGTTCACCTACGGTGCCCTTGCACCTCAGACGGAGGATGGCGACAAGCAGAAGAAATCCGATAACGTATTCCTTCAGGAAGTCCGCACCAAGTCATTGGAGATCAAGACGTTTGACAACAAGGTGGAGTTCAAGCAGAGCAACCGCAGCCGCGACTTCGTGGCAGGTGACGATGAGGACAGCCAGCAACAGAAGAACTACATCCAGACGGGCAACGTGCTCCACCAGATTTTCTCTACCATCCGCACCACGGCCGACATCGACGGCGCCCTCCGCCAACTACAACTCGACGGCATCCTCTACGACGAGCATATCTCTGCGGAGCGCATCACGGCGATGCTACGCAAGAGGCTCGAAGACCCTCGGGTGGCCGACTGGTTCTCGGGCCGCTGGACGCTCTTCAACGAGTGTACCATCCTCTCCGTGGAGGACGGCGAGGTGCAGGAGCGTCGCCCTGACCGTGTGATGACTGACGGCCAGCAATGGATTGTCGTCGACTTCAAGTTCGGCAGCCCTAAGGACGATTACCACAAACAGGTACGTGAATATATGAATCTCCTGGCCTCGATGGGCCATCAGCAAATACGGGGCTATCTCTGGTTTGTCTACGCCAACAAAATAGAAGAAGTGAAATGAAGACATTCTTAGAATACGTAGCAGAAGACCTGCTCTCGAAATACGGAACCGACCTCTCACGAGTGGCCGTCGTTTTCCCTAACAAGCGTGCCTCGCTCTTCCTCAACGAGCACTTGGCACGTCTGGCTGGACGTCCGATATGGAGTCCGGCCTACATCACCATCAGTGAACTGTTCTGCAGCCATAGCGACCGCAAGATTGCAGACCCCATCAAACTGGTGTGCGACCTGCATCGCTGCTTCACCGCCTGTACGGGCTACGATGAGACACTCGACCACTTCTACGGCTGGGGGCAACTGCTGCTCTCCGACTTCGACGACATCGACAAGAATATGGCTCCCGCCGAACGTGTCTTCGCCAATCTACGCGACATCCATGAACTCGACGACATATCCTATCTGACAGAGGAACAGCGCGAGATGATCCGTCGTTTCTTCAGCAACTTCTCCGAAGAGCACAACAGCGAATTGAAGAAGCGATTCCTCCAACTCTGGAGCCACATCGGAGACATCTACGACGCTTTCAACCAGCGCCTCGAAGCACAGCAACTCGCCTACGAAGGTGCTCTCTACCGTGAGGTGGCTACCAATGAGAGCATCAACTTCGAACACGACCACTACGTCTTCGTCGGCTTTAATCTGCTGCAGCAGGTGGAGCAGGTGCTCTTCCGTCGGCTCAGGAAGGAGAGCAAGGCCCACTTCTACTGGGACTTCGACCACTATTACATCGGCAAGAACGAAGCGGGCCACTACATCTCGCAGTATCTTAGCGACTTCCCCAACGAACTGGACCGTAAGGATCGCGACATCTACGACTGCTTCGCCCGCAAGAAGACCGTCACCTATATCTCTGCCCCGACGGAGAACATACAAGCCCGCTATATCAGCACCTGGCTCGGCGAAGGAGAGCGCATCAGGGACGGACGGAAGACGGCGGTGGTGCTCTGCAACGAGGGACTCCTGCAGACGGTCATCCATTGTCTGCCCGACGAAGCCGACAAGGTGAACATCACCACCGGCTATCCCCTCGCCCAGTCGCCTGTCGCCTCGCTCGTCACCCTGCTCATCAGCCTTCAGACCAACGGCTATTCGCTGAAGTCAGACCGTTTCCGACTGCGCTATGTCAATCAGGTGCTGCGCCATCCGTACGCTCGCTACATCTCGTCAACCTATCAGACGCTCTACGACGAACTGAACGCCAACAAGATCTATTATCCCAGCCAGGAGCAACTCGCCCAGGACGAATCCTTAGGACAACTCTTCGACACCAGCATCGCCAGTGCCCCGCTCCAGGAACTGAACGCCCGCCTGCTGCTGTGGCTCACGTCCATGGTCCGCCACATCGCCCAGACCATCGCCGGGGAGGAAGATAAGACCAAAGACCCGCTCACCGCCGAGGCCCTCTTCCGGATGTACACGTTGCTCAACCGTCTCAGCGGACTCGTGGAGAGCGGCGACCTCCGGGTAGACATCATCACACTGCAACGACTCATTAGCCAACTGATCAACGCCACCTCGATTCCCTTCCACGGCGAGCCTGCCGTCGGCATTCAGATTATGGGTGTCCTCGAGACCCGCAACCTCGACTTCGACCACGTACTGCTGCTTTCCTGCAACGAGGGCAATATGCCCAAGGGTGTCAGCGATACCTCGTTCATCCCTTACAGCATCCGTAAGGCATACGGTCTCACCACCGTCGACAACAAGGTGGCCATCTATGCCTACTATTTCCACCGCCTGCTCCAACGGGCCAGCGACGTGACCCTCGTCTACAACAACTCCACCAACGACGGCCAGACGGGCGAGATGTCGCGCTTCATGCTCCAGATGATGGTGGAGAGCGGCCACCCCATCCAGTTCCTTACCCTCCAGGCCGGACAGGCACCTACAATCCACCATCCCGAGGCCATCCAGAAGACCGAGGCCGTGATGCAACTGTTGGCACAGCGCTTCGCCCCCGAGGCGGGTGGCATCAGTCCGACGGCCATCAACCGTTACCTACGCTGTCCCCTCCAGTTCTTCTACCACTACGTGAGCAACATCATCGAGCCTGACGACAACGAGGAAGACCTGATAGACAACCGCGTCTTCGGCAACATCTTCCACCAGGCAGCACAAAACGTCTACGAGAAACTGCTCCAGCGCAGCAACCGCATTATGCCTGCCGACCTCGACGATCTGCTGAAGACCGAGGTAGACATTGAGCGGGCCGTGGACGATGCCTTCAAGCGTGAACTCTTCCAGATCAAGGATCCCTCGCACCCTCTGCCACCCTTCGACGGTCTGCAACTGATCAACCGTGAGGTGATCATCAAGTACGTCCGGCTGTTGCTGGAGGTAGACCGCCGACTGGCACCCTTCACCATTCTCGGGCTGGAGCGCGACATCAAGGACCGCTTCGAGGTCAATGAGCGGTTCTCTACGATTATCGGAGGCCGCATCGACCGCCTCGATTGCATCAGCACCCCCGACGGCGGCGAGCGCATCCGGGTCATCGACTACAAGACAGGCAGCAAGCGGCTGAAGACCTTCCCCGACGTGGAGGCGATCTTCAACCCCGGGAACATTAAGGACCACAGCGACTACTATCTGCAGGCCTTCCTCTACAGTCATCTGGTCAGACACAAGTCCAAGGATACGCCCGTCAGTCCGGCATTGCTATTCATCCAGCATGCCGGCACCGATGACTACGACCCCACCCTCTCCTTAGGCAAGGAGCCTGTCATCGACATTGCCGAAGTCTCAGAAAGTTATATGAATCAACTCCACACGCTCGTCAGCGATATCTTCAATCCCGCCATCGCCTTCTGTCCTACTGATGACAAACAGCGTTGCCGCACCTGTCCCTACGCCGGCCTCTGTGGGATATAATCAGCGGTTCTTGTGCGTCAGGAACCAGCTGTGGGTCAAGAAGTTATACAACAGCAGCGACACCATCGTGACCATCAGTGCCAACTGCAGCAGACGGTCAGGACAGCCCGCGAAGAACGCATAGCCTGCGCCGAGTCCGAAGGCCAGGCCACTCTCCCAGCCCAGCATAAACGTGCTCTGCGACGTGCCCCGCTGGCAGTGGCGGCTCAACTTGATGAAGAACAGCAGGAAGCGCGACCCGATGATGCCCAGTCCGAAGCCGACGAACAGCGGTGCGGCAAAGCCCACCACAGCCTGTTGGCGCGTCAGCAGCATCAGCAGCGCGCCCCGATCAGCACCAGCCCCGAAACCACCTCGCTCTTCAGTTCGGCGTCGCGGAACACGAAGCGCTGCGCCACCAGGGCCATCAGGAATCCCACCATCATCATTGCATAGAACTGCTCGCTCAGTTCCATCGACAGCAACAGGCCGACCACAAACGTGATCAGCACCAGGTTCACGAACAGCGGCCAGCCCTGCGGCAGGAAGAAACGGTCGAGGCTGGTCACCGAGACATCGTCCTCAGGTGCTCGGAACGGGAAGTGAACCATCAGGATCAGGACGACGGCAGCCAGCGCACAACCAATGGCCACCAGCACCACCGTGCCGAATCCCAGGTAGCGATCCACCAGGATACCCGTCATCGGTCCTATCGACAGGGCGAAACGTCCGAACCACGAAGCCGAGTGGTTGGCCTCCGTGCGCTGGAACGACTCACAGGTGTCGATGATCAGCGTGCTGGTCAGGATCATCTGAGCCAGGCCGAACGTGGCCCCGAAGGCCAGACGCTGCAGCAGGATGGCCGTGAATCCGCAGAAAGCCGTCTTCTGGTGGTCGAGATAATAGAGGGCACCCAGCGAGAGCCCCATCAGCAGGATGGCCCAGATACAGGCGATATTGCGCCGGTAGTGCTGCACGAGAAACGAGGTCAGGCAGCCCAGCAGGAACAAGCCTGCGCCGAAGGCCGCCATCGACAGTCCCGTCTCCACGGCACTGAAGTTCTCGGTCTCCATCAGCCAGCGCGGCAGCACGGGAATCAGGATGCAGACCGCCGCCGAGAGCAGCAGGTTCGAGATGGCCATCAGCCAGAAGTCGCGGTGCCAGAGGTGAATATGTACGGGTGTATTCTGGGTGTTCATAACAGTCGGATAAGGGTTTCAAAAGTCACGCCGCAATAGTCGGCTATCTGGATGTCCGACAGGTCGCGGATGCGCTCCACGGGGTTGGTCGTAGTCAGTCCCACCACCTTCATCCCGGCCGATTTACCAGAGCGGAGGCCGTTGATGCTATCCTCGAACACAATACACTCATCTATCTGTGCGCCAAGTCGTTGTGCAGCCTTCAGATAGCAGTCTGGATCGGGCTTGCTACGCGCAAAGTCCTCTGAGGTGAGGATGGCGTCAAACAGCGTCTTGAACTGCGGCTGGTGGCGGTACACGCTCTCCATCTTCGGCTGGTTCGAACTCGTCACCACGGCCGTCTTGACCCCGTTCTGATGGAGGTCGGCTATCAGCCGCTCAAAGCCCTCGATGTAGTCGAAAGTCATCTGCTGCTCGAAGGCGTTCAGCCGTTCCGTGATCTTCGGCTGCTCTCCGAGCAGGTCGCCCGAGAACCAGCGGTCGTATATCTGCGTGAGCGTCTGCCCCTTGATCTCCTGTTCCAGTCCTGGGTGTTCGGGGTGGTAGAGCCGGCACTGACTCCCCCAGAACACGGTGTACTGCGGCTCGGTGTCGAACACCACGCCGTCGAGGTCAAACAGGGCTGCTTTCAGTCTTTTTTCTTGCATATCTTAAGAATTTGGGTGCAAAATTACTGATTTTCTGTGAGAAATTTGCTAAATTCCCAAATTAAGTGTACTTTTGCCGATAAATTTGACGTAATTAGACCCTGACAGATGAAGAAAATACTATTCTTGGCAGCAGCCACCCTCCTCCTCGCCTGCGGCAGCGATCAGGAGGAGACCATCCAGTTCGGCACCGTACAGGCCGACAAAACCGTGCAACTCTCCAACGACGACAACTCGCCCTCCTGCACCGTACACCTCGAACTGGCTTACGCCACCGACGACAACGGCCATAAGGCCGAGGTGGTCAACAACGCCATCCAGCGGCGACTGCTCGACGTGGAGAACCTGACGATGCAGCAGGCTGCCGACTCCTTTGCCAACGTATACACCTCCAACTACAAGAAGAACTTCCTGCCCCTCTACAACCAGGATCGCGGCGACGAGAAGAAGCACGCTTGGTATGAGTACCACTACGTGATCAAGACCGAGACGCAGACCGGCTACCGGGGTGCCAGCGTCTACGACATCTTCCTCGACTACTACGAGGGCGGCGCCCACGGCATCAACCAGCACCTGACGATGAACTTTGAGCGCGAGACAGGCCGCACCCTCTCGCTCGCCGACGTCTTCGCACCCGGCTACGAGCACCAGTTGAACGTCATCCTGCTCAAGGCCCTCCAGGAGAAGACCGGCACCAAGAACATCACCGAACTCCACGACCGCGGCTACCTCTACTCGATGGATATGTTCCCCTCAGAGAACTTCGTGCTCGGCGAGGAGACCATCACCTTCATCTACAACCCCTACGAGATTGCCCCCTACGCCGTAGGCACCACCGAACTGACCATTGCCTATAGCGAACTCGAGAACATCCTAAAGAACAGTTTCCTGAAATGATAGAACTCATCACACGCTACTTCCCCGATCTCACCGACGAGCAGCAGCGCCAGTTCGCAGCCCTCGACGGACTTTACCGCGAGTGGAACGAGAAGATCAACGTCATCTCCCGCAAGGATATCGACAACCTCTACGAGCACCACGTGCTCCACTCCCTCGCCATCGCCAAGACCATCCGCTTCCGCCCCGGCACCCGCATTCTCGACTTCGGCACGGGCGGCGGATTCCCCGGCATCCCGCTTGCCATCCTCTTCCCCGAGTGCCAGTTCAAGTTGATCGACGGCACGGGCAAGAAGATCCGCGTCGCCCAGGAGGTGTGTCAGGCCATCGGCCTGAAGAACTGCCAGCCCGAGCACCTGCGCGGTGAAGAGGAGCGAGGCCACTACGACTTCATCGTCAGCCGCGCCGTGATGCCCCTGCCCGACCTCGTGAAGATCGTCCGCAAGAACATCGCCAAGGAGCAGCACAACGCCCTGCCCAACGGCATCCTCTGCCTCAAGGGCGGCGACCTGCAGGCCGAGATCCGCCCCTTCCACAAGATCGTGGAGACCACCGATATCAGCAACTTCTTCGCCGAGGAGTGGTTCCGCGAGAAGCATGTCATCTACCTACCCCTGTAACAGAGCACTATGACTATCAAGCGTTTCAACTGCAATATGCTCTCCGAGAACTGCTACGTCGTCAGCGACGACACCCGCGAGTGCATCATCATCGACTGCGGCGCCTTCTATCCCGAGGAGGGCCAGGCCATCATCCGCTACATCCGCCAGGCGCAACTCACCCCGCGCCACCTCGTCTGCACCCACGGCCACTTCGACCATTGTATGGGCAACGGCTACATCTACCGCGAGTTCGGCCTGAAGCCCGAAGTCCACGCCGACGACCAGTTCCTGATGGACAAGATGCAGCAGCAGACCACCGAGATCCTCGGTGTCAGGATCGACATCGACGTGCCCCCCGTAGGCCGCTACCTCTCCGACACCGACACCATCACCTTCGGCACCCACACGCTCAGCATCCTCCACACCCCCGGCCACACCCCTGGCGGCATCGTGCTCTACTGCCCCGAGGAGAAGACAGCCTTCAGCGGTGACACCCTCTTCCGCATGAGCATCGGCCGCACCGACTTCGAGCGTGGCAGTTACGAGCAGATGGTCGACTCGCTCCACGCCCTCGCCGCGCACCTCCCCGCCGACACCACCGTCTATCCCGGCCATGGCCACCAGACCCTAATGGCCGAGGAAGTACGCTATAATCCCTATTTTCGATAAAAACAAGGGGGCGCAATGCAGTTTTTCTCAAATTGTTTGTTATATTAAACATATCACCCTGCTTGCTGCCGACGACACTCTCGCCCGCATACTGTTGGGATAACAAAAATACTCAACATAGAAGGGACAGGTCTCTGATTTGTTTTGAAAAATCAATGACCTGTCTCTTGCGAAATCTTATCGAGTTGTTTCTTCTTGTCGTGGGTACTGCTGTGAGTCATCACATAGAGGCCATTGCCAACTGGGATTTGAGCACTACCATACTTGTTGTCGAGGGTATTGGAAACGAGTGGCACATGACAGAACGAAATACCCAGATTGCGTACTCGCATTAGCCCAATACGCTTGATGGTTTCAGCAAAGGTTATCTTTGCTTTCTTGTCCGCTATCACAGTGCCATCAGGGAATGTTACTCTCAACACCGTTTTACCATTCATCCGCTCAATGGGCTTATCATGTTTCTTCCCTGTTTTATGCTCCACTTGTGGATCAATCTCCATAATCTTCGCATCCAGCAGTTCTGTGATGTTCGTTTTACGAGACAGATGCACACTATGACATTGCTTTCTTATTTTTGGTTTGCGTATATTTGCTATTGGCGTTACTGGAGCTACGATTTCTATTTCATCATAAGGTCAGACCGAATACGCCAGGCACCTTTCCCTGTGACTATTTTTGACAAACGTTTTATGCTGCAGCCAATTCTTCTCCTAATTTATGTATATGGTCAAGGATTTCCTGTTCGCGTTCCTTTGAGGGCTTTTTGAATCCATTGATATAGTTTCGGAGCAACGTGGGATTCATGCCCATCCTACGAGCGAACTCAGCCACATTGATTTCTTTATGGGTGAGGAAGAAACGTTGCAAACCGCTCGGTTCCGCATCCTCATATCCAAAACTCTCAAAACTGATATCCTCATCCAGTTCACGCCAGTGAATACCATCGAAGCCAAACGTATATTTGCTACGCTCTTCATCATTTGCCTGTCGTAACCCAGGATACCACAGCAACGACTGTTTATACTCTTTTCCTTCTTCATCTCTGCCGCAAATGTAATCGGCATCAAACCAAATCTCCTTAATCTTCATACACAGTCCTCCTTATTTCTCAAAATGTTCTTTCCAACGCTTGATGATAATGTCAGCGTTTTCGTCTATTACTTTTTTAATCTTCTTATAGTCGTTCGCTTTGATTCCTTGTTTCTCAAACAACTCAAACTCGGCACCATTCCAATTAAACTTGGCCATACCGCCATTACCTTCTACATGTATGTGTAGAGGTTCATGTTCTTTGCTGTAGAAGAAGAACGAGAATCCGAAAAATCTAAATACTTCTGGCATATTTCCTTTCTTATATTATTTCTATGGCGCAAATATAGGAATTATTTTCGATACCTCCAAATAATTAGGCAACTATTTTATAAAAAAAACAGATACTTCTCCTTTCCTACCTATACTTCATATAGAATGTGATGGTTGACTTCCACAAATCGATATCATCGTGGTTGATAGAGCGATAGTTTTCTATTCCCCTAAAATCCGCAACTAATT
>FLNX01001649.1_pt1 | contig 44059 bp, 30 predicted proteins | sample 1140341 | NCBI WGS metagenome assembly FLNX01 (sample SAMEA3878208, study PRJEB12797) | bioreactor metagenome | biome: Moose rumen | place: Sweden | collected 2011-10 | reverse complement strand
CGTGGCTCGGGCAGAATACAGGATGGGAAAGATGCTGTATTATGTCGGCATGGTACAGGAATCCATTGCCTTACTGAAAATTTCAGGACAAGGATTCGGCAATCATTTAGCTGAAAAAGCTCTGGCAACAAACATGATGTCAGTAGGCTATTTGGTACTCGGCAACCATGAAAACGCGGAGCTTTTCTTGCAACAAAGCTTGATGTATGCGAAAAAAAGTCATGCCGACAATGTGGAGAGAAAGGTCTTGAATAACTACGCAGTACTTAACCGCCTGCAAGGAAAGTATTATCAAGCCTTGGCATGTCTTGGGCAGATAGGGAAAGCACCTGGCCTCGACGATACAGAGATGCTATTGCTTTATATGAACCTAGGCGATATTTTCGTTGAAACCCAAGAAATGGATTCTGCCGCGTTTTATTACAAATGCGTTGACTCATTATTGCCTCAAGCCAATGTGAAGAAGGAAACCAAGGTCGCGGCTTACAAATCCCTTTCGCAATTTGCCGAAAACCGAGGCAACGACTCTTTGGCCCTATGCTATTGGAAGCAACAGGACAAATGGCTCAATGAGATAAGAGACGAAAGGGAACGCAACAACATTTATGGAATCCAACAGAAATACGATTACGGTGCCTTGCAAAACATGATGAACCAGAGAATCATACACAGACAGCGGCTTATCATTTTTTTGGGTATTGTAGCACTATTGGTATTATTGGCGTTTGTCTTTTCCCAAGTCCGCTTGAAGAAAATCAGGAAACAAGAAGCCGAAATCAAAGCCAACCTGCTCCGCTTTATGCAACAAAACGAGGAATTATCCAAGCAAAGCGAAGCTGTAAAGAAAGCGCACCACGATTTGGAGCAAAAACACCAAAAAACGGAAGAAGCCCGACAAACCCTTGCCAATCAAGCAGAAGAATACAAAAATGCATATGAGGCCAATGACAAGAAGCTTTCCAAAGCCTTGCTGAAAGAACAGCAAATTATGCAGAAAATGGCGGTTTACCTTGGAAACAAGACGGACTCAGCCTTGCTTGATTCCTTGAAATACAGTGTCCTGGGCAATCAGGAGTATTGGGAGGCCATGCTGAAGACTTTTGACAGGCAATTTCCAGGCATGAGGAAAGAGCTTTCCTTGCAATACCCAAATCTGACGGAAACAGAACAGAAGGTCCTCCTACTTTCGTATGTGGACGCCTCAAGAACCGACGCTGCCGTGTTGCTTAACACCAGTGTATTCATGGTGGACAAATTACGCACCAGCGTGAAGAAAAAAATGGCGGCAAAGGATGCAAACACTATCGATAAAGCCTGAAAAACATCCGTTTTTGTAGTGTAAAAACCGCCTTTTGCTATTAAAAGTTCGGAATAATTGGGAAATTAGTTCGGAATCAATGGGACTGTATTTATCTGATTACCAATATCTTAGAACCATTATCAAACAGAAAAAAAATCGGAATGGGGTTCGTACACTGCCATAAGTGTCGCATTTTTGCATCGTGAATTATCACACGACACATGCAAAAATTATTGTACAACTTAAAAACAAACACAAATGAACAAACCAATTTTACTACTGGCTGGCCTCTGCGCCCTTGGTCTCTGCTTAAGGGAAGCACAAGCTATGAATCTTGAACAAGCTTTCATTGTTAAGTGCAAGACAATGTCCCTTCTGGATACGAGATAATCGTATTACAAGGTAAACTAAACTGCAATGCCGGTCCCAACGCCGTCGTAGCCGGTGCCAACGAGAACTCGGTTTACATCCATTTCAACCAGAGCTTCGGCAACGTCAGCATCTCCATCTATAACGCTGAAGGCAACCTCGTTTACGATACTTCTAAAAATGAGCAAAAAGCTTGTCAAATAGGACAGAAACGCATACCTTTGTGGCGGGTTGAAAGGATTGCCCCAACGGGACTTCGGCATCCTGACAACCCGAAAACGAGTAAATCGTAAATCAAGTATAGTTAGAAGTCCGCACAAACCTAAACAACATGAAAAAGGCTGTGTTATTGTTCGCCATCCTAATGGCCAGCCATTTGACGAAGGCGCAAAGCTACTCTTTCCTTGATCACTACAATTTCGGCTGGTATATGCAGTATATGGAGAACTTCGTGGAGTTGAAAGACGGCAACATCTTGACTTGCACACGGTTGTTCAACATGGATGCTGCAGGGCATTACACGACAGACCACGGATACTTTTTCCTCAAGCTGAACCGCACGGACGCTTCCATTATGGACTCCATTTTCCTGCCCGACAATTACACGAATTTCTTTCTTTTAGAGCCGCATCCTTCGCAAGACGGCTACCTTTTCGTCAACCAGGTGTATGACTCTCTGACCGAAAGCAACTTCTTGAAAATACGACATTTCCATGATGACCTTGTTTTTGAGGATGAAATCTGTGTACCACTGATAGACACCGTCTATGGGGGGATGGATCTGTTCATGCTGGAAGAAGACAGCTTCCTCATGGTGAGCGACGAAGGCCACGGATCGCATACTATCCAACGCTTCGGTCTTGACGGCACGCTGACGAATAGGACTGTCTATCCCCAATCCGCGTTGGGCTTTATGAGTTCGACGGGCATCAAGACTTGGAGTGAGTCGCCAAAGGAATATGTACTTTGGGGCTATACACCAAGTTCGAATCCCAGCTTTCATTATAATGTGTTGGATTCGCTGCTGAACATTAGAGAAACCATAGCTTTGGAACATACGCCCCAATACCCCAACGTATGGTTTCAGCACGATGGATCAAACACGGTTGAGGTAATAGACGAAAGCACCTACCTTCTTGCCACCCCTTTCAATAAATACCATTTAGGTGATTCTCGATACCAAATTGGCGTACAGGTTACGAAGCGCGACAAGGCCACACATACGAATCTGAAGACTGTTTATTTCCCGTTTCATGTGGTATCAGACGGGATGACAAGTGCGAGCCCTTATGTCGTGGACGTGAGACAAACAGAGGAGGGACTCATCTACATAGCCTATGGTGATTTATCTGGATTGAACAAATTCTCCGTGGCCTTGTTGGATTCCGAACTGAACATCCTCTGGCTAAACTATTACCTCAATCTTATCAATGGGGATGACGCAGAATGCATGAAACTGCTGAATGATGGTGGCATAGGAATCGTAGGATTCAATTTACCAACTCCATTTTCAGGAACCAATTACTGTGTTTTTGCCCTTTTTGTCAACAACGACTACGACGCATTGGAGGAGCAGGGCTTCATCGTCCGTCCCTACGCCTACTGGCCCAATCCCGCCCAAGGCGAACTCCACCTGCAATACTCGCCCGACGTAACGCCCCAGCAAATCGAGCTTTACGACCTGCAAGGCCGCATGGTGCGAAGCCAAAGGAACGGCTTGGAGAGCGTCAACCTGGAAGGCCTTGCGGCTGGCGCCTACACGATGCGCGTCACCTTGGACGACGGCAAGACGTTCACCGACAAGGTGGTGAAGGAATGAACCCTCCCACCATCTGGGCTTGTAGGGCTGCCATATCGTGGCAGCCGCGTGGAATACCAAGCGGCTGCCGTGGTACGACAGCCCTACAAGGGAAACGGCGCAATAGACGTTGATTAGTAGTTACCTCGTTCTTCCGAATTTGCAATTCGGAAGCCATGAGTGTCAGCATTTGCAATGCGAAAAAAAGGCTTTCGCAATGGAATGACGTAACACCCTGAAAGTCGCCCGGAAAACTTTCAGGTTTTTTGTTTCCGAAAAAACGCGCGGCAAAAGAAAAATGTCGTATCTTTGCCGCCGATATGCGGTGCCGCAAGGCCCAACAGGGAATCGGGTGAGAATCCCGAGCAGTTCCCGCTGCTGTAAGCCCTTCACGCCGTCCATTATGCCACTGAAAACCAACGCTTTTCGGGAAGGCGGACGACTTAAAGGGGTAAGTCAGAAGACCTGCCGCATGTCGCTGAAACAAAGCTTTCGGGACAAGAGCTGGCCTTTCCTTATCATTAAGGTGTACCAACACTATCCTTGAAGTTTTGAGGTAATTAACTTATTATTAAACCTTTAAAACTAAAAGTGTTATGCGTTTTAAAAACTTTACCCTGCTGTTCCTCATGGGACTCTTTGGTCTTTTCACGACCAACCTCTTCGCGCAAGAGGACGCCACCATCGACCCTGCCGACATCCGCTATTGGATTGGCGAGGGCGAGAATGAAATCGTTTTCATCGTCAACTGGGCCGAGCCTGACACGGCTTTGGCCTGGGGCTACCGCTTCAGCGAAGCGACGCTGACGGTGAAAGACGTGTTGGATGGCATCACTGCCACCGACTATCGCGTTGAATACTCGGCCTCAGGTAGCTGGTTCTCCGACATCACTTTCAACGACGGCGTGCTTGACTTGGGCCTCGCTGGTGGGTGGTGGATGTTCAACGTGAATGGCATCACCGCCGGCAATTACTTTGACGCTCAGCTTGTTGCTGATGGCGACGTAATCAAGTTCGGCGACGAATCATGCGGCATCATCACCGACCCAGAGATGTGGACCTACGTCTGGACCAAGGAAGTCGCCGCCGTCTATCCCCTCGCCGAGGAAGCCACGATTGACCCCTCCGAAATCCTCTATTGGGTGGGCGAAGGCCAAAACGAATTGGTGTTCTGCGTCAACTGGAACGAGCCTAACAAATGCTTGGCATGGGGCTATCGTTTTGATGACGAGAGCGTTATGCTGAAGGAAGTGATGGACGACATCGCCGCCGCCGATGGGCGTTTTGCCTATGTTGTGGGCGCTTGGGGCGTTGATGACATCACTTTCAATGACGGCGAACTCCAATTGGCCTTAGCCGGAATGTGGTGGCTCTACAACGTGAACGGATTGATGGGCTGGTACGGCTACGATGCCGAACCGCTCCACGATGGCGATTTCATCAAGTGGGGCGACGAGTCGTGCGGCACCGAGATTGCTCCTTGGACTTACGTTTGGGAGCAAGAGGTGGAACCCGTCAGCGTTTATACCGGCGTTGACGACTTCAGCGTTTCCACGCTTTCGGTCTGTCCCAATCCCGCTGAAAACGAGACCTTTGTGACCCTCGAAAACGCAGGCTTGAACATGGTTTCGGTCTATGACCTGCAAGGCCGTTTGGTAAGCACGATGAATGTCAATGCCACGGAAGGCGAGCAAGTGCGTCTCGGTATCGAGAGCCTGATGTCGGGTGTGTATTTCGTCCGCGTGTGTAACGACAATGCCATCCAAACCACGAAACTTGTTGTAAAGTGAAAAAACTGGTTTTCATAGTGATAGCCATGATGCCGGTGGCGCTTTGGGCGCAGTTTGCACCCGCAGCGGGTGTCGCCGGCACCACGGCCATGCACGCCGACTCGTCGGCATTCGTGGCTTGGGCTACGGGCTGCACCATCGAGCGCGGCCCGCAGCGCATCGACAGGCCGTCGTTGGGTTTGGCAAACTTCGGCGAGGAAGCCTTGGCCCTCGGCAGGCCCGGCGGCACAATGGACGTGGTGAGCCTCGGCGACGGCGGCACGGCCACGCTGACCTTCGCTTCACCTATTTACAATGGCGACGGCCCCGACTTCGCCGTGTTCGAGAACGGCTTCGCCAATGCCTTGGACACGACGACGTATTTCCTCGAAATCGCCTTTGTGGAGGTCAGCTCCGACGGCGTGAACTTCTTCCGCTTTCCGTCCGTCACCCATGTTTCCGCCGAGACCCAACTGAACGGCTCGGGCTGCATCAAGCCAGAACAGATCCATAACTTCGCAAGCAAATACGTTGCGATGTACGGCACGCCTTTCGACCTCGACGAGGTGGAAGACAACGCCTTGCTCGACAAGAACAAGGTGACGCATGTGCGCATCATCGACGTGGTGGGCAACATCAGCCCCGAATACGCCACCTACGACTCGGAAGGGCACGTCGTCAACGACCCTTGGCCCACACCCTTCGGCTCCAGCGGCTTCGACCTCGATGCCGTCGGCGTGATCCACGACTTGGCGCATAACGATGTGCCTGAAAACGAGAATGTTGCCGTTGCCGTTTATCCCAATCCCGTTAAAGACCGTCTGACGATACAAGCCGAAAGCCTGCAATCGGTTGAGGTGTATAACCTTGTCGGACAGAAACTTATGCGTTCAACGGAAACGGTCATCGACCTAAGCGGATTGACGGAAGGCGTGTATTTCGTCCGCATTGAGATGAGCGACAAGACGGTTACGAAACGTATTGTGAAACAATAAATTAGAAAGACGATGAAAAGAAAAACCCTGCTACTTTTGGCCTTGTTGCCGGCTTTGCTGTTTTCTTGCAAGTCCAACGAGCCTGACACTCCGAGTGAATACACCATCGGGTCGGGTGTCTTGGTGCTCAACGAGGGCAATTTCCAGTTCTCCAACGCCTCGCTGAGCTTCTACGACATTGAGGCCGACACGGTGGCCAACAACCTGTTTTACAAGGTGAACGGAGTGCCGCTCGGCGACGTGGCCCAAAGTTTCTGCCTGCTTGACGGCCATCTGTTTGTCGTCGTCAACAACAGCAACTACATCTACAAGATGGATGCCCAAACCTTGGTTTGCGACACCACGAAGCCCTTCAAGCTCGGCGACTTCTATTCGCCGCGCGAGATGTGCGTCGTGGCCCCTAACAAGGCCTACGTCAGCGACTTGATGGGCACGGGACTTTGGATTGTCAACCCGCAGGACATGAGCCACAGCGGAGCCATCGAGATGGGCAAGACCACCGAAAAGATGCTGATGGTGGGCAACGAGTTGTATGTCAGCAACTGGTCGAACTACTACCTTCCTGCCATGGAGAAAAACACCGTTCAAGTGGTCGATGTCAACAACGACGTGATGGTGGCCGAAATCACGGTGGGGAAGGAGCCGAACACGATGGCGGTCGATAAGGACGGCCATGTGTGGGTGCTTTGCGAAGGCGCCACTTGGGAGGATGACGGCGAGAACCCGTCGCTGTGGGAAATCGACCCGATGCTTAAGACCGCCGCCGAGCGTTGTGAGTTTGAAGGTGGCGTGGCAATGTGCATGAAGTCAGATGTTTATGGACGCTACCTCTATTTCTTCCTCAATGGCGACGTGCGCCGTTTCGACGTGGAGACGCAAAGCCTCTCCGAGACGTTCCGCATCGAAGCCGAAGGCCGCAATTTCTACAACATGGCCGTTGACGCTCGGTGGGGCATCTTCGTCACCGACGCGAAGAACTACATGATGAACGGCACCGTGTATCGCTATACCGACGACGGCCTGTTGCTCGGCTCGTTCGAGGCAGGCATCATCCCTAACGCAATGTTGTTTAAATAATTGATATTCTTTATGAAGACTATGGAACCGAGAAAGGCAAAACACAACCTTTTGTCGTCATTGCGGGCTTGCCCCGCAATCCCTAAGCCGAAGGGACACCCTTTTAGCGTAAGGGATGGCGGATGTTTCTCCGCCATGACGAAATAGGTTTAAAGTAGTCTTTCTCGGTTCAAAGTCAAAATGTTTTTGCTGATGACCAAGACCTGTCCCCGTTGCGGAAAAACGTTTGAATGTGTACATTCTGCGGATTGCTGGTGCGTCAAAGTGCAACTCGCCGATGCCACAAAAGCCTATCTGAGAGCGAATTACAGCGACTGCCTGTGCAAGGAATGTTTGGAGGAAATCAATGGAAAGTAATTTGTCTCACGCCAATAATTTGTCTCACGCAGAATGCGCAGAATTATGGGAAGCGCAAAGCGACGCAAATATTGCAGCCGATAGGTCTCTGCGGGTTCTGCGATTTCTGCGTGGAAAAACGACCTGCCTTTTTGCGTTGTTATTTGTCACATTTGCAGCGTGTTCCGTCAAAAACAATGCTTCTCCAGAAAAAGATTCAGGGGAGAACCTGATGCGCTACGCCCGCAACATTGCCGTCTATGAAAAGGATTACGGCTACCGCGTGGACGTGATTTGCCCTTGGGACACCACGCTTTCTCTCGGCTCGTATGCCTTCGTCAAAGACACGACGAAGCCTGTAGGACAGGAGGTTACGGGTGTTTTGAAGGTGCCGGTAAGCGCTGTGGTCTCGTTTTCGGCCACGCAATGGGCGGTGTTTCTGCGTTTGGGCGAAATCGACCGCGTGAAAGGCATACTCGAAGGGCGTTTCGTGACGGACAGCACCATGCTTTCGCTGTTGGCGCAAGGCAAGGTCTATGACATCGGCACCGAGTCCGCCGCCGACATCGAGCGAATGATACAACTGAAGCCCGACGCGCTGCTTTATTCCCCTTATTTCGACGGCAACCAAGGCGGACTGAACGTGGTCGGGGCGGTGCAGTTCCCCTTTGCCGACTATTTGGAAAACACACCCTTGGGTCGCGCCGAGTGGATTCGCGTCGTAGGCATCTTGGCGGGCTGCGAGGACAAGGCCGATGCTTGGTTCAACGAGATTGAGACGCGCTACAACGCTCTCGCAGGACTTTGCGCCAAAGTGGAGCATCGCCCGACGGTGTTCTCCGACTTGGCCTTCAACGGACAGTGGTATGTGGCGGGCGGGAAGAGCTACATGGCCAAGCTGTTTGCCGATGCCGGCGCCGACTACATCTGGAAGGACAACCCGTCCTCAGGCAGCGTGCCGATGGATGCCGAAACCATCTTGGCGAAGGCGCAACACGCTGAGTATTGGCGCGTTGTCAACTCTCAGCCCACGGCCATGACTTACGCGACCTTGGCCAAGGAAAACCCCGTCTATCCGCTTTTCGACGCTTTCAAGAACCGCAAAATCATCGTCTGCGACATCCTCCCGACGGGCTATTTCGAGCAATCGCAATGCGAGCCCGACCTGCTTTTGGCCGACTTCATCCATTTCTTCCATCCTGAGCTGCTCACTGGCGAATGGGCCGGTTATCAGCCGAAATATTACCATTGGATGGAGTGACAAATGCGTTTTGGATGGTTTTTGCTTTACAATGACTAAAAACAGCCCAAAGTGTTATACAGATCTTCACCGCTTGAAAGGGCAGTCTGCCGAGCAGGAGGCGCAGCCGCTGCAATGTTCCGGTTTCTTTCCGTCTTTGCCGCACGAGCATGTGCCGTTGCCCGACCGCAAGACGCGGATGGCGACAACGACCATCGCAAGGACAACAAGCAGCACTATGACGGTAGGCCAGTTCATGCGATGATGGCATTGGCGATGAGGTAGGCGAACCAAGCGCAGATCCACGCGACGACGCACTGGAAGGCGATGATGAACAGCATCCACTTGCTGCCGAGTTCGCGGCGGACGGCGGCCATGGCTGCCACGCAGGGCGTGTAGAGCAGGCAGAACACCAACATCGAGATGCTCGTGACGGTGGTGAAGAGCGGCATGGCGTTCAGCACCTCAAGGGTGGAGATGACGCTCTCCTTGGCCATGAAGCCGCTGACCAATGCCGTGACAATCTGCCAGTTGCCCAACCCAATCGGGCGGAAAATCGGGGCGACCCAACCGGCAACCGAAGCCAACATGCTGCCTTCGCCGTTTTCGACCATGTTGAAGTGGAAATCAAAGGTTTGCAGGAGCCAAATCACCAACGAGGCCAAGAAAATCACCGTAAAGGCGCGTTGCAGGAAGTCCTTGGTCTTGTCCCACAGCAGGTGCGCCACGTTCTTGAGTCCGGGCATACGGTAGTTGGGCAGTTCCATCACGAAGGGCGCTACGTCGCCTTTGCCGCCAAACCACTTGGTGAACAGCGCGGTAACGATGCCGACCAAGATGCCCAAAAGGTAGAGGCAAATCAGCACCAACCCGCCGTGACGGGGAAAGAAATAGCTGGTGAAGAAAGCGTAGATCGGGATTTTGGCCGAACAGCTCATGAACGGCGTCAGGAGGATGGTGCGCCAACGGTCGTGGGTGGAATGCAAGGTGCGGGTGGCCATCACTGCGGGCACGGAGCAGCCGAAGCCGATGAGCATGGGCACGATGCTGTGACCGGTGAGGCCGAGCTTGCGCATGAAGCTGTCGCTGACGAAGGCCACGCGGGCCATGTAGCCGCTGTCTTCGAGCAGGCTGAGGAAGAAGAACAGCAAAATGATGATGGGCACGAAGCTGAGCACGCTGCCCACGCCGCCAAAGATGCCATCGACGACGAGCGACTGCACGGCGGGACTGACGTCCCAGCGGGCCAAAGCGTTGCCGCACACGTCGGCGAGCCACGAGATGCCTTGGTCGAGCCAGTCTTGCAACGGGGCGCCGAGCAAGTCGATGGAGAGCCAGATGATGCCGACCATCACGAGGACGAAGATGGGGATGGCGGTCCATTTGCCGGTCAGCACCTTGTCGATTTTGCGGCTGCGGCGGTATTCCTTGCTTTCCTTGGGCTTCACCACGGTCTTGTCGCACAGCCGCTTGATGAAGCCGAAACGCATGTCGGCCATGGCTGCAGCGCGGTCGAGGCCACGTTCCGCTTCCATCTGCACGATGAGGTGCTCAAGCGTTTCCTTCTCGTTTTGTGAGAGTTGCAACGCTTCGAGGACGATGGGGTCGCCTTCCACGAGCTTGGAGGCGGCAAAACGCACGGGGATGTCGGCGCGTTGCGCGTGGTCTTCGATGAGGTGCATGATGCTGTGGAGGCAACGATGGACGGCACCGCCGTGGTCATCCTTGTCGCAAAAGTCCTGACGCACAGGGGTTTCCTGATATTTAGCGATGTGGATGGCGTGGTCAACCAACTCGTTGATGCCTTCGTTTTTGGAGGCCGAGATGGGCACCACGGGCAGGCCGAGGATTTGTTCCATCTCGTTGACGAGGATGCTGCCGCCGTTGTTGCGAACCTCGTCCATCATGTTGAGTGCCAATACCATAGGCTTGCCCAATTCCATGAGTTGCATGGTCAGGTAGAGGTTGCGCTCGATGTTGTTGGCGTCCACGATGTTGATGATGGCCTTGGGCTTTTGCTGCATGATGAACTCACGCGAAACCACTTCCTCGTTGGTGTAAGGCGACAGCGAATAGATGCCCGGCAGGTCGGTGACCGAGGTGTCGGGGTGCCCTTTGATGGTGCCGTCCTTGCGGTCGACGGTGACGCCGGGGAAGTTGCCCACATGCTGGTTGGCGCCGGTCAGTTGGTTGAAGAGGGTCGTCTTGCCGCAGTTCTGCTGTCCCGCAAGGGCGAAAGTCAGTTTGGTGCCTTCGGGCAAAGGGTGTTCGTGGGTCTTGTCGTGGTAGATGCCCGCCTCGCCGAAGCCCGGGTGGGCGTTGTGGTCGTGCAAGGAGGTGAGATAAAGCTGGTCATCGTCTTGATGATCAGTGCCTTCGGCTTCTTCTGAAGGCTCGCATGGCTCCACTTCGATGAGGGTGGCGTCGGCTTTGCGGAGCGTGAGCGCGTAGCCGTGTACCATGATTTCCATGGGGTCGCCCAAAGGCGCGTATTTCACGAGTTTGATGACGGCATCGGGGATGAGACCCATGTCCAAGAAATGCTGTCGGCGCGGGCCTTCGCCGTCCACGGCCTTGATGCGGGCCGACTGGCCGATTTCAAGATGATCGAGTGTTGCCATTTGACGCAAATTTTTAGCCTGCAATATTACGGCATTCAAGGCATCGCAGACATCATCATTAATAAGGTATCTGCCCCAAAATCATCATCATTTATGGTGAGAAACGCATTTGGGAATGGTTTTTGTGGTAATTTTGGGCGTTTTGAAAACTCAACAATCATGAAAAGACTGCTGTTTGTCGCAATGCTTGCGCTCATGGCGTTGCCCGTGTTGGCGCAGTCGAACGACAAGAAACCCCGCATAGACAAGGAGAATTGCACCTTTGTCACTAAGGACGGCAAGGTGTTCAACCTATACGGCAAGGTGCAAATCGTGAACGCGTTCCCCGACGTGAAGGTGCAGATCGTGGACTCTTTCGAGGACTTGGACGTGAAGCTCGTGGAATCGTTTCCCGATGCTTGCGGCAAGGTGAAGCTCGTGGAGAGCTTTCCAGATGTTAAAGTACAGATTGTCAACAGTTTCCCTGATATCAAGGTGAAGATTGTCGATGCGTTTCCGGGAGTGAAGAGATAGTTAGGAGTTAGGAGTTAGGAGTTGGGAGTTAGGAGTTAGGAGTTAGGAGTTGGGAGTTGGGAGTTGGGAGTTGGGAGTTGGGAGTTACGGGATTTCTATGGTTTCGGGTTGGCCTTGGGTGATGTAGCGTACGGTCGTCATGGGAAAGCGGTTTCCCTTGTCGTTGGTTTTGCATGAGAACGACACTTGGAAAATGCCTTTGTCTATATATGCAATTCCTTGTGCTTCAACGTTTTGAAATTTGTTGTGGTTTAAGTCGGTGATGAATGCCGTGCCGTCGAAGCCGTAAACGAGAAACTGGCCGGCTTTGAGGGTGCAGGGGAAATAGAGGATGCCGTTGGGTGTCCTGATTTCCAATTCGCTGACGCTGCCTTGGCCTTCCACTTCGATGCGCAACGCGAAACGCCCCGCGTAGGGCGTGTCCCATTCCCAAGTGTCGTTCCCGAAATCACAGAAATAACGCCTCGAAACGTGCTGGGGATAAAGCAGACAGGTCGAATCGTCGGCTTTCTCGACGTGCCAGTTGCCGTATGGGTCTTTGAAGCCTTCCTTTTGCGCCTCGCTGAACGCGCCCTTCAAGCGAAGCGTTTCCCACAGGTTGATGGTGTTCAAGATAGTGTCGGTCAGCCCGTGCCGTTTCATCGTTTCCACATCGAAAATGAGGCCGAACCCGGCATCGTAGGCGGCGGCTTTCGAGAGGAGCCATTCCAATTCCTCAAGGGTAGTGGCGTTGCGGTTCCTGTTGGCAAGATGGATTTGGAAGTTGCCTATCATCCACGGCATCAGGTTATTACTGTAGAAATCCTGCTTCTCCGTCAGCGTTTCGATGATTTTCGTCCGCATCGAGGCGTTCCAAAGCTGGTTCTCGTTGATGCGATCCAAATATTGCGCCGACATGGGCGTGAGCAAGTCGCCTTGCAGGAGCTTTTCGGGATTGTATTTCCGCATCGTGTCCAAGAAATGCGCGATGGCAGTGTCGGCGGATTCGTTGTAGGCGTAGCTTTTCAAGTCGTTGAAAATCAGGACTTTGTAATCTGTTTTTGCCAATTTCTTGGCTTCTTTTTGCGCCATTTGGTCTTGCAGTTCGAGGTCGGGGAGGAGGGTGCGCTCGGGCGTGTCCCAAAGCTTATAGACGGTGGCGTTTTTTTTGTGGGCGGCGGCTTTTGTGCCGAATGCGCCGCGTGTGCAGTTGTAAAACAGATGAATGTTGCCGGTCTTTTCCGTTGTACGGTAGATAACCAGCTCGTTGTCGATTTGCAGCACGTTGATGGTCGCCGGATAGTCGAAGAGTTCGGAATGATAAACGGCAAATTCGGTCTGCTGGTCGTCCATCGCGAGCTGCAATTGCAGTGTGCCTTGTTTCAGCAGGTGCTTCGAAGGTTTGGGCGCGACGAGTTTGCTGTTCGTCGGGATGCGGTTGGCCAGCACGGAAAGACCCAAGTCCAAATTGGCCTGACGGCATTTTGCCTTCAAGAACGACAAGTCTTTTTCTTGTCCGTTGGCTAACAGATAGGAACGGTTTGGCAGCCGTTCCTCCTTGTCTTGGGCAATGCAAGACAAGCCGAAAAACAACGTGAAGACTATTGCTAAAACCTTGTTCATCAGTCGATTCCTCTCAAGTCTTTGTAAAGTTTGACGGCATACAGGTCGGTCATGTTGGAGATGAAGTCGATGACGGATTGTAGCCTTGTATAGGTGTCGTCGGTCTCCGCCTTGAACTGTTCGGGGACGAGCGAGAGCAGTTTCTTGTTGTAGGGCGTGTTGGGGTTCAAAACGGCATCGGTGAAGTGTTCCATCAAGGTGCCGATGACGTTGAAGCCCGTCAGCTCGATCTTCACCACCGAGGGATGTCGGTAGATGTGCTTCACCGAGGCATCGCGGCATTGCTCCAATGCATTCTTCTCGAAATCAGGAAGATGCGAAATCAAACTCTTCTCGAAACAACCTTCCATGATGGCGTCGTAATGCGCGACGAAGATGTCGCTCACGCCGTTGACGAGCTTATTGATCAAGGTGGCGCGGAGGAAAGCCATACGCTCGTTGGTGTCGGTCACGGCCTCATAGACCTCGTCCTTGTGCTTGAACACCTCCTTGTCTTTTGGGCTTACGGGGTTGAAGAAGGAGAGGAAGCAGCCTTCGATGACATCGGTGCCGACGATGCCGCGCTTGTGGGCGTCTTCCATGTCTAAGACGAGGTAGCAGATGTCGTCGGCAGCCTCCATCATGTACGACAGCGGATGGCGTGCATAGACCAAGTGATTTGCGTCGAGGCGCGGCATCCCGCATTCTTCCACGACCTCCATAAAGGCCTCAATGTCAGAATAGAACACGTTGTATTTCTTGCGGTCGCCCTTGTCGTAGGAAGGGTAAGGGTATTTCAACAGCGTGGCCAAGGTAGCGGAGGTGAGCGAGAAGCCGCCGGCACGGCGACCCGTGAACTGGTGCGTCAGTTGGCGGAAGGCGTTGGCGTTGCCCTCGAAGGCGATAAGGTCGCTCCATTGTTCGGGCAATACCTTGTCTTTCAATTCTTTGCCTTGACCGTCGCGGAAGAAGCTGCTGATGGTGTCTTCGCCCGAATGTCCGAAAGGCGGGTTGCCGAGGTCGTGGGCGAGGCATGCCGCCGAAACGATGGTCTCGATGTCGGACTGGCGGTCTTTCAGCTCGGGGTGTTTCTTGGCTAATTTCTCCACCGTGCGGCAGGCGATGGAACGCCCCACACTGGCCACTTCGAGGCTGTGTGTCAGGCGGTTGTGGACCATCTGCGCCCCGGGCAGGGGGAACACTTGGGTCTTGTTTTGCAGGCGGCGGAACGGGCTGCTGAAGATGATGCGGTCGTAGTCGCGCTGGAACGAGCTTCGGATGTCGGGGCTCTTGTGCGGCTGCGCGTAGCGTTTGTTGGAGAGGAGGTCGGTCCAGTTCATGTTGTTGGTCTATAGTTGTTTAGTTGTTCAAGCTTTGCCGCGCGTATGGCACCAAGTCTTGCGAAGCGAACTCTCCCTTCAGGTACTTGAAATAGCCGGCCACGGCCACCATCGCGGCGTTGTCGGTCGAGTAGGAGAGGCGCGGGATGAAGACCTTCCAATGGTATTTCTCTCCCAAGGCAAGCATGGCGTCGTGCAAGCCGCTGTTGGCGCTCACGCCGCCCGCGATGGCCACCGTCTTGATGCCCGTCTGCTGGCTGGCCTTCACCAACTTGTTCATCAAAATGTCGATGATGGTCTTCTGCACCGAGGCGCAGAGGTCGGCCTTGTTTTCCTCGATGAAGTTGGGGTTGAGTCTCAGGTTGTCGCGGACGGTATATAAGATGCTGGTTTTCAGTCCGCTGAAGCTGTAGTCCAAGTTGGGGATTTGCGGCTTGGCAAAGCTGAAGGCATCGGGGTTGCCGGTTTTGGCCAACTTGTCGATGATGGGACCGCCCGGGTAGGGCAGGCCGAGGATTTTCGCCGTCTTGTCGAAGGCCTCGCCCGCCGCGTCGTCGATGGTCTTGCCGATGACTTCCATGTCGAAATAGTCCTTCACTACCACGATTTGGGTGTGGCCGCCCGACACGGTGAGGCACAGAAACGGGAAGTCGGGCACCTCGGTATGGGTGTCGTCGGTGGCAAAATGCACCAGAATATGCGCGTTCATGTGGTCGATTTCCACCATGGGGATGTCCAAGGTCTGGGCGAAAGCCTTTGCAAATGAGGTTCCTACGAGTAAAGAGCCTAAAAGTCCGGGTCCGCGCGTAAAAGCGATGGCACTTAATTGATTTTTTCCTATTTTTGCAGTCTTCAAGGCCGTGTCGATGACGGGGATGATATTCTGCTGGTGGGCGCGGGAAGCGAGTTCGGGGACAACGCCGCCGTACTGCTCGTGCACCTTCTGCCCGGCAATGACGTTGGAAAGCACGCGCGTGCCTTGAAGCACAGCGGCTGAGGTGTCGTCGCACGACGATTCGATGCCTAAGATGTATTCGTTCATAGTCTCAATTTGGAGGGTCAAAATTATCAAAAAAAAGATTATCCATAGCATTTTGATTTTCATTACGGTGCTGATTTCTGTCATCGTGACCTTGTTTGTGGCTATCCAAGACCCTATCATTCAGCGTTTTGCGGTTAGGTTTGTGGGAGGCTATCTCTCCGAAAAAACTGGCGCCGAAATCAAGGTGGGACGAATTGCCGTTACGCCCGATTTCAAAGTCTTTGTGAGAGATGTGACCGTTAAGGATTTGACTGGCAATGGTTTGGTAAGCATCGGTGCCCTAAAGACGAAAATCCATGTGGGCGACCTCCTTGACGGGAAAATCCATCTTGCGACGGTGGAATTGAGCGATACCGAAGCCAACTTGGTGCGTTACGAAGGGGCCGAGGACTTCAATTTCAAGTTTTTGGCCGATTTCTTCAGCTCCGACAAAGAGAAGGATCCCGACAAGGCCGCCATCCCTGTCTTCATCGACAAGATCTTGCTGAGCCATATCGACTTTGTTTTTTGGGACCAAAACAAGGACAATCCAGCCTTGACTGCACAACACAGCATGGATTACGCCCATATCGACCTCGACGACATTTGTCTGGAAGCCAACGACTTCTCGATGTTGGGCGATTCGATCAACGTTGACATTGTCATGCTGAAGGCGAAGGAGCTGAGCGGCTTGGAACTGAAGCACTTGCAAGCCAAAACCGTGGTGTGCAGGAAGGGCGTTTTCTTGGACGAGTTGCAGATGGAATCGAACAACAGCCTGTTCCACCTCGACCTCAACATGCGCTACAATGACTTTTCGGCTTTCAGCAGCTTTGTCGATTCCGTTTTCTTTGACGCCACCATTTATCCCACCGACCTCCTGCTGTCTGATGTCGGATTCTTCGCGCCCATCATGTACGAGATGCCCGACAGGTTGAGTCTCGAAGGAAGCTTGACGGGGCCTATCTCGCATTTCAGCGTCGATAACCTCAATGCGTCGTTCGGCAAGATGACTTCCATCAAGGGCAATCTCGAAATGCATCCGCTTGATTTCGAGAACGGCGAACAAGTGCTCCACGTCAGGAACATGCGGTTTTCCTACGATGACTTGGTGAATTTCCGCATTCCGGGAAAAACGGGGACGATACCCATACCGCAGTCGCTGAGCGCCATGGAGACGGGCAACCTGAAGCTGTATTTCAAGGGGTCGTACAACGACTTCATGTCGGAAATCGCGCTCACTTCCGACATCGGCGACGTGAAGGCTTCCATCGTGCGGAGTCGGCAGGGGGAGGAAGCATCCGTGTTTTCGGGGAACATTGAGGCGCAAGGCATCAACGCGGGCTTGGTCTCCAATTCCTCGAAAGTGGTGGGCAAGGTGGACTTGGCCGCCGGTTTTTCCGCTCGTTTCCCGAAAGAGGGCGATCCTGAAATCGGCTTGGACGGCACGGTGTATCATTTGGAACTCCTTGGCAACCAGATTGATGAGATTGCGCTTAACGGCGATTTGAAGGAAAACCGTTTCAAGGGAATGGTCAACGTCGATGATGACGAGCTGTCGTTCGATTTCAACGGCTTGATTGATTTCAGGAATGCCAAGCTGCCCAAGTCCGATTTCGAAGCGGTCGTCAGGAGGGCGGATTTGCGCTCGCTGAACTTGGTGAAGCACGACTCCATTTCCGAAATCGGCACCAAGATCTACGTGAACATGACGGGCTTCGACATCGACAACTTGGAAGGAGTGCTGCATATCGACAGCACTTGGTACCGCGACAGCAGAGGCGAGTATGTCATGAACAGCTTCGACGCCCGCATCGTCAACGACATCGTGATGCAACGCCGCATCAACTTGGACTGCGACTTCTTCGACTTCGAGATGGGCGGCAAGTTCAACTTCGCCTCCTTGCTTTCATCGTTGGACGAATACGGCGATTATTATGTCCATTTCCCGATTTGGGAAGAGCGAGTGAATGCGTTTCAGGAATATAAGCTGACGCATGACGTGGAACAGGACTTCTTCATGCGCCTGAACCTTAAGGATACGAAGACGCTGAGCCGCCTGTTCATGCCTTCGTTGCAAATCGCGAAAAACACCACGGTGAGCGGCACCTTCACCTCGCGTTCGCGCCTGCTCAACCTGACCGCAAGGACGAAGGGCGTGCAAATCGGCAATCTGGCCGTCAACGACGTGGAACTGAAGAATTTCAACGTCCCAACCGCGTCGTTCGGGTCGTTGTCGGTGGGCGAGGTGGTTTGGTCGAACATCACGAAAACAGACACGTTGTCGTTTGGCCTCGACAACCTTTCGTTCTTTGCGAAAATGGCCAACGACACCATCTCCACCCGCGCCAAATGGAACAACGTTTCTGAGGCGAACCACAATAACGCATTGATAGAAACCGACTTCCATCCGCACGAGAAAGGCGGAATCTTCACCATTCGCACTGCCGACGTGGTCATCAACGACACGCTGTGGCAGGTGTCGCCGAGCAATTTCATCGACCTTGACACGAGTCGCGTGTTCATCTCGAATCTCTTCTTCAGCCATGGCAGACAATCCATCGGAGTGAACGGATATGTTCCTATGTACAAGGAGGATACGATAACGGTGAGGCTGAATGGCTTCGACATCTCCATGTTGGATGTCATCACGAAGCATTTGGGCTACGACATCGACGGCTTCATCACCGGAGAGGCGCGAATAGGGAACCTGAAGGGAGAGCCTATGGTTTTGGCCGACCTCGCCGTCAAAGGCCTTGGGATGAACGGCGACTTCATTGGCGACGCCACTTTGCTGAGCAATTGGGACAACGCGCGGCAGTCGGTGAATGTCGATATGGGCATACAGACGGGCGACAAGATGTCGTTGAGCGTGTTGGGTTCGTATTATACGAACAAGAAAGACGACAATCTCGACTTCGACGTGAAGATGGACTCGCTGCGATTGGCCGTCGTGACGCCTTTTGTCGGCGGGGCGGTGTCGCGCATCCAAGGCTTCGGCATGGGCCATATTCTGGTCAAAGGGTCGCTGAAACAACCGGTGCTTGATGGCGTTCTCAACATCAAGGACGGCGGCTGTAAGATTGGCTATCTTAACACCTTCTACACCTTTAGCCCGACCATTACGCTGGATTCGAAAGTGATTGAGCTGAAGGACATGGTGCTTGTCGATACCCTCGGAAACCGCGCCACGGTTGATGGAAAGATATATCACAATTACCTGAAAGACTTTACGTTTGACATAAAGTTACACCCCCGCGATTTCCTCGTAATGGCTACTTCGCTCAAGGATAACGACACGTTTTTCGGAACCGTCATCGCCAACGGTTTGGTCAGCGTGAAAGGCCCGATCAACGACATTTCGTTGGATGCCAAGGCTTTGACGCGCAAGGGAACCGGATTGACCCTTCCGCTGAATCGGGTTTCGACGGTGAGCGAGAACGACTTCGTCGTCTTCGTGGACTATTCCGAGAATGAGGAAGAAGAGGAACAACAGCTTGAAAAGGCCCGAAGCAACTTCAACCTCAACCTTGACATTGACGTCACCGACGATGCCAGCATCAAGCTTTTCCTTCCTGGCGACGTGGGCACCATCGACGCCACCGGGCATGGAAACGTGAAATTAGGCACTTCTACGACCGATCCTTTGACGTTGTTCGGCAACTACATCATCAACAACGGTCGCTTCCAGCTGAATTTCAAGAACATACTGAACAGAACCTTTAACCTGCGGTCGGGAGGCACCATCTCGTGGACCGGCTCGCCCACCGATGGGCGCATCGACGCGACGGGTGTCTATACCGTCAAGACCTCGCTCACTTCCTTGGGCGTCCAAGTTGATTCCACCTCGTCAGCAAACAGCAATATCAACGTAGAATGCCTGATACACCTGAAAGACGCCTTGCTCAATCCCAACATCACTTTCGGCATCAATTTGCCCAACGCCACGGAGGATGTCAAACAAACGGTGTTTTCACTCATTGACACTACAAATCAGGCAGTTATGAGCGAACAAGCCCTGTCGCTCTTGGTGCTCGGCTCGTTCAGTTATGCGGCCAACACGTCAGGAAGCGGCTCGGGAACCGATGCCTTTAGCGCCATTGCGAACAATATGTTGAGCGGCATGACCGTGGAGTTGGCCAAGGACTTCGACCTCGGTGTCCGCTACCATACCGGAAGCGGATACAACGCCTACGACGAATGGCAGATTGCCTTGAAGACCGAACTGTTTGAGAACCGGCTGATGATCGAAACCAATTTTGGCATTGTTTCCGACAACAACACCAGCGCGGAGAGCGCATCCAACTTGGTGGGCGAATTCGACATCAACTATAAGCTGAGCAAGGACGGGCGGCTGATGGCGCATTTCTACAACCATTCCAACTACACCACCAATTATTCCAGCTTCGCCTTCGACAAGCTCGCCCCCTACACCCAAGGCTTGGGCTTGACTTACAGCAAATCATTCAACAGCTTCCGCGACTTGTTCAAACGGAAAAAGAAGGTCACCACGTCAGGCCCTCTCATCAACAGGCCCAAACGACAAAATGCGGAGAAGCCATGAGCCAAACGTCTAACTTTCAGGTTTTTCAGGCTTCGGCGGGGTCGGGCAAGACTTTCACGATCGTCAAGGAATATTTGAAGCTTTGCCTCAAAAGCGAACGGCATGTGGGCAACTTCAAGCATATTTTGGCCATCACCTTCACCAATGCTTCGGCCAACGACATGAAAGCCAAGATCATGAAGCAGTTGCGTGAGATTATTGACGGCAAAGAGCTGGAAGCCAACACGATGGAGGCTGTCCTTTTGGAAGAGCTTGGCATCAGCGATGCTGAACTGAAAAGGAACGCCCAAAGCCTGATGACGGCCATCATCCATGATTACAGCAGCTTCTGCGTTTGCACGATCGACGCCTTTGTGCAGAAACTCTCAAGGACTTTCGCCAACGATATGGGACTGCCCAGCAAGTATTCGGTAAGCATTGACGAAGAGGAAGTTGCGGATACGATCACGCAACAAGTTGGGGCGCAGATTGCCGACGACAATCCGTTTTTGGTGCAATTGCTTATGGATTTCAGCGAGAACCGCTTTGCCTTCCAGAAATCCAACAATCTTGAGTATCAATTGCGCGATTTCGTCAGGAAACTGATGAGCGAGAAGGCGTATGCCAACGACGGGCACAACAGCATCGTCAATCTGCCTCAGTATAGGCAAACCCTTGGTTTCCTGAATGATAGGATAAAGGCTTTCGAGCAGCAAATCGAGGTTTTTGTGAAAGACTTCGATGCCATACGAAAACGTTATGGCATAGGGATGGAGGATTTCGCGTATGGGAAGGCAGGCTTTGCCTCGTATGTCGAAAAGCTTTCGAAAAAGGTTTATGAAGCGCCAACCCCACGGTTCAAGGCGGTTGCCGAAACGGGGAAATGGTATTCCGCAGCGGCAAAGAAACGTTTTCAAACTGCTGATTTGGAGCAGGTTGCAGCTGATATGCAACCAATCCTGAACTCCATCTTGGCGTGTTGCGAGAGCCATCTCGGGGGATTCCTGTTCTACAAATCGCAGCGTGATTTGCTCTATTTGTATGCATTGCGTTCGTTGGTCAGGTCGGAGTTTAAGCGGTTGGCCGCTGACGAGGAAGTGGTCCACATCACGGAATTCAACAAACTGTTGAACAGGCTGTTGGGCGATTTCTCGGTGCCTTTTGTGTATGAACGCATTGGCGAGCGTTTCCATCATGTCTTCGTGGATGAGTTCCAAGATACCTCCGTGTTGCAATGGCAGAACCTTATTCCGCTGATTGACAACGGTTTGTCGATGGGTTCGATGAGCATGGTGGTCGGCGATGGCAAGCAGTCGATTTACCGTTTTCGCAGTGGCGAAGTGGAACAGATCGTGCAACTTCCTGAGATTTACGAACTTCCATCCGATGCGCGAGCACCCGCTTTCCTGCAATATCAGCATAACTTGGAAGACAACTTTGCCTTCCATAACTTGGACTCCAATTTCCGTTCTTTTGAGCAGGTGGTGCTGTTTAACAATTCGTTTTTTGCGCAGGCCTGTCAACAGCTGTCTGAACCTTTGCGAAAAGTGTATCAAGCTGAAAACGATAAGTTTGGGAAAAAAGTTTCCATCTCCCAGCGGCCTCGCAAAAAGGAAAAAGGCTTGGTTCAGGTTGAGATGTATGATGCCGTCAACCGACCTGATTATTGCTTGGAGAGAATCGAGGCACTGATACATGAATTGACTAAGAATCAAGGCTATCGCTTTTCCGACATCACGATTTTGGTGCGTAACTCCAAATTAGGCTCGAAAATCGCCAACTATCTGAATGTAAGAGAAATACCAGTGATTTCACAGGATTCTATATTGTTGAAATCCTCCGATAAGGTTCAGCTGATAGTGCATACCTTGCGCTATCTGATTCACGCTGACAACGAGGCTTATATCGCTAATGTTCTGTATTATAATAATTTGGTAGCAGAAACGCCCTTCGATGGCCACATGGAAACCCTTTTTGACAAGGTGAAAGGCATTGCCCAAAGTGTTGTGCCCATCGAACCGGTTCTTGGCATCGGGGAGGCGGGGCTGCTCGACAAGATCCTTTCAAAATCCACTTGCCTTTATGATCTATGTTCTTCATTGATAAGGGTTTACCATATTGAGACGTTGTATGATGCCTTCTTGGATTATTTCCTTGAGGAGACCTTTGCTTACCAATCTGCTCCAAAAGAAAGCATCAGCGACTTTCTCACGTTTTGGGACAGGAAACAAGGCTCGCTATCGGTAAAGTCTGTTTCTGGCAATGCGGTGAATATCAAGACAATACATAAATCGAAAGGGCTTGAGTTCAATGTGGTGATTTACCCCGATGCCATCACTGATTTGGATGAGAAACCGAGAAGCGGTAGCGTTGCCGAGGAATGGATTTCGCCTGAGGAACTTGGTTTTGAACCTATTCCAAACCTTGGAAAGGTACTGTTCAAGTTGGATAAAGCTGCGGAATTGATGGGTGATACGGCTCTGCAACACGTTGAAAATGAGAAAGAAAGCAACAAGTTGGATAACTTGAACCTGCTTTATGTGGCTTTCACTCGGGCTGTGCAGCGCTTATATGTCATTGCGAAGGTTGGGAAACCCGACAAGCCCAACATCGTTCGCGATTTCCTTTCCGACAAGGATATTAATAAGGTGTGGGAAGCGGACGGCTGCGTGCGGTATTGTTTTGGCGATCCTGATTTCCGGAATCCAGAAACGGTTGAAGAGAACCAATGCGTGGAAAGTGACGTAACTCATTCTGATACAGTGGATTGGTTTCATAGGATAAAGATTGAGTCTTCTCCGAGCATGTTTTGGATTTCGCCCGACGACAAGATGGCTCCTCGCGAATGGGGCGATTTTGTGCATCAGATATTGTCGGGAATCCAGTCGGAAGACGACATAGAATCGGCGTTGGAACCCCATCTTTTGGACGGAACAATCAATAAGGAAACGGCTGATTTGCTGCAAGATAAGTTCAAGCAGATGGCTCGTCACCCCATGATTGCACAGGCTTTCGGCAAAACGGCCAAGGTGAAGAACGAGTGCGAGATTCTCTCCAACGGCGAAATCCTCCGTCCTGACCGCTACGCTGAGCTTCCTGATACAATCTATCTACTTGATTATAAGACAGGTAAGAAAGAAGAAGAACACCATGAACAACTGAAGCGCTATATTGGGGCCTTGCAAGGCATGGTGGAGAAGGAGATTCGGGCTTTTTTAGTTTATCTTGCTGATTCCCTTGAAGTTGAACCAGTGCTTATGGATACGTTGTTTTGAACCTGAAATCGTAATTGAAGTATGGAATTATAGAACCCTAAATATTCAACACTATGAAAATCAAACCTTTAATTCTTTCGATTCTGCTGATGGGCGCGTTCAGCCTGACCGCCCAAGAGGAGGCGCGGATGCTGCGCTTCCCGACCATCCACGGCAACGACGTGGTCTTCAGCTATGGCGGCGACCTCTATTCCGTCAGCATCAATGGCGGCATCGCCCACAAAATCACCAACGACCCGATGGGCTACGAAATGTTCGCGCGTTTCTCGCCCGACGGAAAACATTTGGCGTTCACGGCGCAATATGACGGAAACACAGAGGTTTACGTCATGCCTTATCCCGAATGTGGCACGCCCACGCGCCTCACCTACACGCCCACCCTTGGCCGCGACGACATCAGCGACCGCATGGGGCCGAACAACATCGTCATGGCGTGGAAGGACAACGAAAACATCGTCTTCCGCTCGCGCAAGGAGAGCTGGGACGACTTCGTGGGTCAGCTTTTCATCGCCAACATCAACGGCGGCTTGGCCGAGCAACTGCCGCTGCCCGAAGGCGGCTGGATCTCGTATTCGCCTGACGGAAAGCAGATTGCCTACAACCGCGTGATGCGTGAGTTCCGCACATGGAAATACTATCGCGGCGGCATGGCCGACGACGTGTGGGTTTACGACTTCAAGTCGAAGAAGATCGAAAACATCACCAACAACAACGCACAGGACATCTTCCCGATGTGGGTCGGCAACAAGATCTATTTTTGCTCCGACCGCGACCGCACGATGAACCTGTTTTGCTACGACCGCGCCACGAAACAGACCACAAAGGTGACCGACTACACCTATTATGACATCAAGTGGCCTTCGCTCGGCGACAACGACATCGTTTATGAAAACGGCGGCCAGCTGTTCCGCTACAACCTGAAGGACGGCAAGGTCTATCCCATCCTCGTGCAGATGGCCAACGACAACCGCTCGACCCGCGACAAGTATGTGGATGCCAGCAAGTTCATCAACACGAGCAGCATTTCGCCCGACGGCAAAAGAGTGGCTTTCGGCGCTCGCGGCGACGTGTGGACGGTGCCGGTCAAGTCGGGCATCACGCGCAACCTGACCCAAAGCGACAACGCCCACGACCGCAACGTGGCTTGGTCGCCCGACGGCAAATACATCGCCTACATCAGCGACCGCACGGGCGAGGACGAGGTCTATATCCAAGCCCAAGACGGCAAGGAAGATGCCATCCAACTGACCTCTGATTCAGACACTTACAAATACGGCCCCACTTGGTCGCCCGACAGCAAGAAGATCCTGTGGTACGACAAGATGAACCGCATCAATATGGTGGATGTCGCCTCGAAGAAAGTTACCGTGGTGGCACAAAGCAAGGCTGGCGAGATGGGCGATTTCGCTTGGTCGCCCGACAGCCGCTGGATCGCCTACGCGATGCCGAGCACGTTCTCTGTCAGCCAAATTCATGTCTATAACATTGATTCCCAGAAAGATGAAACGGTGACCGATGCTTGGTACAACGCTTCGTCGCCCGCTTTCGACAAGAACGGCAAGTACCTCTATTTCACCTCCGAGCGTGACTTCCGTCCGACCTACGGCTGGTTGGAGTGGAACCACGTCTATACCGACATGACACGCATCTATCTCGTTACCTTGCAGAAAGATACGCCATCGCCTTTCCTTACTGAGAACGACGAGGTGAAGGCAGAAGGCGAGAAAAAAGAGTTTAAGGAAGGCCCTAAAGACGGCCCCAAAGAAGGTCCCAAAGACGAGCCTAAAGGCAAAGGCAAACCCGAAGGTCCGAAAGGCGACAAGCCCGATGGCAAGAAGGAAGCCAAGGCAGTGAAAATCGACTTCGAAGGCATCACGAACAGGGTGGTGGCCTTGCCCGTCAACGCGGGACGTTATTGGAACCTGACCGGCGTTGAGGACGGCTTGTATTATGTGGCTGCCGGTCGCAACGGTGGTGGTCTCGGCTACTTCGACGCCAAGTCCAAGAAATGCACCTCCATCGGTGGCGGCATGGGCTACGAACTCTCCGCCGACGGCACCAAGATGCTCATGCGCGAAGGCCGTAGCTTCAAAGTCATCAACGCACCCAAAGGCCCGATGCCCGGTGGTGGCGGTGGCGGCACTCCAAACGCCGCTTCGGGTGCAAGACCTGGCGAATCCGGAAGGGGTGGCGAAGATGGCATCGACCTCAGCAACATGAAGAAATGGGTGGACCTGCGCACCGAGTGGACGCAAATCTACAACGAGGCCTGGCGGCAGATGCGCGACTTCTTCTATGCGCCCAACATGCACGGCGTGGACTGGCCCGCGATGAAGGAGAAGTACGGCAAGCTGTTGCCCTATTGCGCCGACCGCAACGACGTGAACTACCTCATCGGCGAACTGATTGGTGAAATCAACATCGGCCATGCATACGTAGGCGAAGGCGACCGTGTGAAGCCCGAGCGCATCCCGATGGGTATGTTGGGCTGCCGCATCCATCGCGACAAGTCGGGTTACTATCAGATTGACAAGATCTTGAAGGGCGAGAACTGGAACGAGAAAACCCGCTCGCCGCTGACCGAGGTCGGGGTGAACGCCAAGGAAGGCGACTACATCATCGCCATCGACGGACAAAGCACCAAGGACATGAACGACATGTATGCCGCCCTCATCGGCAAGGCCGACAAGGCGGTGCTGCTCACCCTCAACGGCAAGGCCTCCGAAAGCGGTGCCCGCGACGTGGTGGTGAAGCCCATCGCCGACGAGACGGGATTGTATTACTACAACTGGGTGCAAGGCAACGTGGAGAAGGTGAGCAAGGCCACCAACGGACAGGTGGGCTATATCCACATCCCCGACATGGGCGTGGAAGGCCTGAACGAGTTCGCCAAGTATTTCTATCCGCAACTCGACAAGAAAGCCCTCATCATCGACGACCGTGGCAACGGCGGCGGAAACGTCAGCCCGATGATTGTGGAACGCCTGCGCCGCGAGCTTTCGATGTACGACATGATGCGCAACAACGAACCCGAGACCAAGCCCACGAAGATGATGCTTGGACCTAAAGTGCTGTTGTTCAACAAGTATTCAGCTTCCGACGGCGACTTGTTCCCCTATCAGTTCAAGAAGCACAAGATCGGCGCCACGGTCGGTATGCGCTCGTGGGGCGGCGTGGTCGGCATCCGTGGCAGCCTGCCTTTCATCGACGGCGGCTCGCTGACCCGTCCCGAGTTCGCACCTTTCGACGAAAACGGCAACTGGGTCATCGAGGGCTATGGCGTTGACCCTGACGTGGTTATCGACAACGACCCCGCCCGCGAGTTTGAGGGCATCGACGACCAGCTCAACAAGGCCATCGAGATTATCCTCGAGCAGATGAAGGACTATCCCGACATCCCCGCCATTCCCGCTTGGCCCGACAAGACGAAGTGAGCATACCAAAAAAGCCCATCGGGAATCCGATGGGCTTTTTTCATGCAAGCGGCAAGTCCTTATTTCTTTGCCATCTTCTTGGCTGCATTCTGTTTGACCGCAGCTTTGTTGACGGCGACTTTCTGTACCGATGCGGCTTTCTTGCTGGCGACTGCTTTTTTGGCCTGTGACTTATGGGCAGGCGCTTTTTTGGCAGGCGCCTTCTTCTTGGCAACAACCTTTTCGTCGGTCGATTTCTTGGCAGTAGCTTTCTTGGCGGGAGCCTTCTTAGCAGTGGCTTTCTTGACTTCGCCTCCCTTCGGCGCGTTCTTCAGGATGTCGCACATGAAGTCCCAGAACATCTGGACTGTGGCGATTTCGCAACGCTCGTCGGGCGAGTGAACGCCGCGCAGGGTGGGGCCGAAGCTGATCATGTCCATGCCCGGAATCTTGTCGCCGATGAGTCCGCACTCCAAGCCGGCGTGGATGGCCCTGACTGTGGGGGCTTTATTGTAACGTTTCTTGTAGCAGTTCACCGCGATGTCCAAGATGGTGCTGTCGGGGTTGGGTGCCCAGCCCGGATAGCCGTCGGTGTGCTCCACGTCGGCGTCGGCGAGGCTCCACACGGCTTCCACCATGTCGGCGATGTCTTGTTTCGACGACTCGATGCTGCTGCGCTGCGAGGTCTGGATGAAGAAATAGCCTTCCTTCTTCTTGCACGAGGCAAGGTTGGTCGAGGTCTCCACGAAGTTCGGGATGGTTTGCGACATGGCAATCACGCCGTGAGGACAGGCATAGAGCCCGTTCAGCAGGTTGAATTGCGACATTTCGTCGATGACCACATCGGGCTGGATTTCAGCCACTTCAGCCGTGACTTTCAGCGTAGGCTCTGTCACTTGGTACTCTTGCTTGAAGCGCTTCTCCATGTCGGCGATGTAGTGCATGAAGTCGCCGACGCTCTCGTTGGGGAGGTAGGCCACAGCCGTGGCTTCGCGGGCGATGGCGTTGCGCAGGTTGCCGCCTTGGAAGTCGTAGAGCTGGAGGTCGAACCAGTTGGTGGCTTGCCACAGGATGCGAGTCAGCAGCTTGTTGGCGTTGGCTAAGTTCTTGTTGATGTCGTCGCCGCTGTGACCGCCTTTCAGTCCGCTGACGGTGATGCGGTAGGCCGTGCTTTCTTCGGGAGCAGGCTCCAATTCGTACCACAGCTTAATAATGGTGTCCATGCCGCCGGCGCAACCGATGCAAATCTCGCCTTCTTCCTCGTTGTCAAGGTTGAGCAGGATGCGTCCGGTGATGTCCTTCGGGTCGAGCTTCATGGCGCCGGTGAGTCCGGTTTCTTCGTCAACGGTGAAGATGCACTCGAGCGGACCGTGTTCCACGGTTGGGTCGGCGATGACGGCCAAGGCCGCAGCCACGCCGATGCCGTCGTCGGTGCCGAGGGTGGTGCCGTTGGCATGAAGCCACTCGCCCTTGATGACGGCCTCGATGGGGTCGTTCTCGAAGTCGTGGACCTTGTCGCTGTTCTTCTCGCACACCATGTCCATGTGGGCTTGCAGGATGACGGTCTGGCGGTCTTCCATGCCCTTGGTGGCCGGCACGCTCATGATGATGTTGCCGCACTCTTCCTTGATGTAGCTGATTTTGTGGTCTTTGGCCCATTTCTCAAGGTAAGCCACCATTTTGGCTTCCTTTTTCGACGGGCGAGGCACGTTCAAGATGCCTTGGAATTCTTTCCAAATGCCTTGCGGCTTGAGTTTCAGGATGTTTTCGTTCATGATTGCTTTTGTTTTAGTTGATGTATCGTTTCTATTGGATTTTCCGACTTGAACACCGCGTTGCCCGCCACGAGCACGTCGGCATCGGCATCGAACAACGCCTTGGCGTTCAGCGTGTTCACGCCGCCATCCACCTCGATGAGGGCCGTGGCGCTTTGTTCCTCAATCATCAAACGCAACTTGCGGATCTTTTCGTATGTGCGCCCGATGAATTGTTGTCCGCCGAAGCCCGGGTTGACCGACATGAGCAGCACCAAGTCCAAGTCGCCGAGGGTGTCCTCAAGCACGCTGACGGGCGTGTGCGGGTTGAGCGCAACGCCGGCCTTCACGCCCAAGGCCTTGATTTGCTGCACGGCGCGGTGGATGTGGGTGCAGGCCTCATAGTGGAAGGTGATGACGTCGGCGCCGGCCTTGGCGAAGGCCTCGAAGTATTTCTCCGGCTTCACGATCATCAGGTGGACGTCCAAGGGCTTCCGCGCCTTTTTCTTGATGGCTTGCACGACGGGGATGCCGAAGGAGATGTTGGGCACGAAGCGGCCGTCCATCACGTCGCAATGGAACCAGTCTGCTTCGCTTTGGTTGACCATTTCGATGTCGTCTTCCAAGCGTAGGAAGTCGGCGGAGAGGAGGGAAGGGGCGATTAAGTTCATAGTTGTCAGTTGTCAGTTATCAGTTGTTCAGTTATCAGTTGTCAGTTATCATAGGTCTGTATGTTTCTGCAAATATAGTGGTTTTTTCCGAATGGGGCGCGGAGGTTGCCAAAATTTCTTTTATGGAAGTAATTTTCGGCAAAACCATCGGAAATTTCTTTTATGGAAGAAGGATGAGTGTATCAAAAAAGCCCCTCAAAAACTTGAGAGGCTTCTTTTGGCTTCTAACCGAGATAACTCTTCAGGATCTTGCTTCGGCTGGTGTGTTTCAACCGGCGGATGGCCTTTTCCTTGATCTGGCGCACGCGCTCGCGCGTCAGGTCGAATTTCTCGCCGATCTCCTCGAGCGTCATCGGGTGGCTGCCGTTCAGCCCGAAATACAGGCGGACGACATCCTGCTCCCGCTGCGTCAGCGTGGAGATGGCACGGTCGATTTCCTTTCGCAACGACTCATACAGAAGTTCGGTCTCGGGCGTCGGGGCTTCCTCGCTTTTCAGCACGTCGTACATGTTGTTGTCTTCGTCTTGGATGAGGGGTGCGTCCATCGAGATGTGGCGACCGGCGTTCTTCATCGACTCTTTCACTTCCTGCTCTGTGATTTCCAGCACCTCGGCAATCTCCTCTGCATTGGGTTCGCGCTCAAATTCTTGCTCTAACTTGGCGTAAGTCTTGTTGATTTTGTTGATGGAACCGATTTTGTTTAGAGGGAGGCGGACAATGCGCGATTGCTCGGCCAAGGCCTGTAGGATGGACTGTCGGATCCACCACACGGCATAGGAAATGAACTTGAAACCTCTGGTTTCGTCGAAACGTTGTGCGGCTTTGATCAGTCCCAAGTTGCCTTCGTTGATTAAGTCGGGAAGACTGAGGCCTTGGTTCTGATACTGTTTTGCTACGGAGACTACAAAGCGCAAGTTGGCCTTGGTGAGTTTTTCCAACGCGATCTTGTCGCCTTGCTTGATACGTTGCGCCAACTCGACTTCTTCTTCCGCCGATATCAGCTCAACCTTACCAATCTCTTGCAGGTACTTGTCCAAGGAAGCGGTTTCCCTGTTCGTTACCTGCTTCGTAATCTTTAACTGCCTCATTTATTGTTAGTTTAGTTCAAAAATGTCTTTGTTTTCTTCGGGGTTCGGGCGGATTTGCAATCCGCTCGTGCCGAGGCGGGGATTTAAAATCCCCTATTCCTTCTTGCCGAATTGCAAATTCGGCAAGACTTACTTGATAGAGCCTGGCGGATTCGGAAACCCGCCAGAACTCCTCATTTAATTATCTTCTGCGGTTGCCGCCATTGCCATGGCCGCCATTGCGGTTCCCACCGCGATTGCCGCCGTTGCGGTTGCCTCCGTTGCCGCGACCGCCGTTGCCTCCCTTCTTCTCCTCGTAGCCTTCCGGCTTGGGCAGCAGGGCACGGTGCGAAAGGCGCAGCTTGCCGGTCTTCTCGTCAATCTCGATGAGCTTCACGTCGATTTCGTCGCCTTCCTTCAAACCGGTCTCTTCCATCGTCTCGTAACGCTTCCAGTCGATTTCGGAGATGTGGAGCAGGCCGTCCTTGTTGGGGATGATCTCCACGAAGGCGCCAAACGACATGATGCTGACCACCTTGCCGTGATACACTTCGCCGACCTCGGGCACTTGCACGATGGCGCGGATCTTGGCCTTGCAGGCCTCGATGTCTTCCTTGTTCTGCGAGGCGATTTCCACGATGCCTTTCTGGTCGTCCTCGGTGATGACGATGACGGTGTTGGTCTCTTTCTGCATCTCTTGGATGATCTTTCCGCCAGGTCCGATGACGGCACCGATCATGTCCTTCGGGATGAACATGGTCTCGATGCGCGGCACGAACTCCTTGTAGTCGGCACGAGGCTCGGTGATGGTCTTGGCCATCTCGTCGAGGATGTGGAGGCGGCCCTGACGGGCTTGCTCCAAGGCTTCGGTAAGCACCTCGTAGCTGAGTCCATCCACCTTGATGTCCATCTGGCATGCGGTGATGCCGTCGCGGGTGCCAGTGACCTTGAAGTCCATGTCGCCGAGGTGGTCCTCATCGCCGAGGATGTCGGTCAGGATGGCGTACTTGCCGGTCTCGCTGTCGCTGATCATGCCCATGGCCACGCCTGCGACGGGCTTGCGCATCGGCACACCGGCGTCCATCAGCGCGAGGCAGCCGCCACACACTGAGGCCATCGACGAAGAGCCGTTGGACTCTAAAATGTCGCTCACGATGCGGATGGTGTAAGGCATACTCTCGTCGTGCGGCACCATCGTCTTGAGGGCGCGCTCGGCCAAGTTGCCGTGACCGATTTCGCGGCGGCTGGTGCTGCGTTGCGCCTTGGGCTCGCCAGTGGCAAAGCCGGGGAAGTTGTAGTGCAGCGTGAAGTTCTTGGTGCCTTCAACCACGGCGCCGTCGATGGTCTGCTCGTCGAGCTTGGTGCCGAGGGTGACGGTGACCAAAGCCTGCGTCTCGCCACGGGTGAACACGGCCGAGCCGTGGGCCTTGGGCAGGATATCGACTTCGGTCCAGATGGGACGCACCTCGTCGGTCTTGCGTCCGTCCAAACGGATGCGCTCGTTGAGCACGGCGTTGCGCACGGCCGAGCGTTCCACGTCGTGGAAATAACGCTTGGCCAAGGGCGTCACGGTCTCAAGCTCTTCTTCGGTGTATTTCTCGAGGTATTTGTCCAAGATGCCGCTGAAGGTTTCTTCGCGCAGGTGCTTGTCGGCGCAACCGGTGAGAGCGAAGTCGTAGCACGGCTGGTAGCAGTTGGCTTCAATTTCGGCGCGGAGGTTCTCGTCGTTCACCTCGTGGCAGTATTCGCGCTTGGCCTTGTTGACTTGCGCCATCAGGTCGAGTTGCGCTTGGCATTGGATCTTGATGGCTTCGTGGGCAGCTTTCAGGGCACCGAGCATCTCTTGTTCGGAAACTTCCTTACATTCGCCTTCCACCATGCAGATGTCCTTCATCGAGGCGGCCACCATCAGTTCGAGGCGGGCTTCCTCCATCTGTTCGAAGGTCGGGTTGATGACGTATTCGTCGCCGATGAGGGCCACGCGCACCTCCGAAATCGGGCCGTGGAACGGGATGTCGCTCACGCTGATGGCTGCCGATGCTGCCAAGGCTGCCAACGAGTCGGGTGTCGTCTCCTTGTCGTTCGACAGGAGGTTGACTTGCACGATGGTCTCGGCGTGGTAGTCGTCGGGGAACAGCGGGCGCAGGGCGCGGTCGATGAGGCGCGAGATGAGCACCTCATAGTCGGAGGGCTTGGCCTCGCGTTTGAAGAAACCGCCCGGAAACTTGCCCGTGGAGTAGTATTTTTCCCTATAGTCAACGGACAACGGGAAGAAGTCGGTTTCGGGGGCCACTTCCGTTGCCGAGCAAACGGTGGCCAAAAGTACGGTGTCGCCGCAGCGGAGCATGACTGATCCGTCGGCTTGCTTGGCGTAACGGCCGGTGTTCAATGTAATCTCCTGACCGTTAGGCATTTTGATGGTTTGTGTAAATCCTTGTGGACCCATGGTTTTGATGATTTTTTACTGTTTTCTCTTAGCGTTTAATGTAATGAATGGGTAAATTGTCAAATAGCAAAAAAAGGCAATGCGACATTGCCTTTTTCTGCTTTCGGTCGAGCAGTCGGGAAGCCTTACTTCCTGATGCCTAATTCCTTGATGATGTTACGGTATCTTTCGATGTCGGTTCTCTTCAGATAATCGAGAAGCTTTCTTCTCTTGCCTACCAAGCCAACCAACGCGCGTTTGGCCGCCACATCCTTGTGATGGACTTTCGTTTGCTCTGTCAAATGCTTAATCCTGTAGGTGAACAAAGCGATTTGGCCTTCTGCTGAACCAGTATCGGCAGCGTTCTTGCCGTATTGGCTGAAAATCTCTGATTTCTTTTCTGCAGTTAAGTACATAATTTTCTTCTTTTTACGATGAATTTGTTGTTCTAAACGGGCTGCAAAGATACGACTTTTTTGTGAACCGTGTATGTTTTTTGTAAAAAATGTTTTGCGATGGTAAAATGGTCAGTTTTTCAAGCACCCGACGGGGACGACGTAAATGCCGTCGTCGCGCTGATAGGCGAATCCGTCTGTGCCTGTCAATACCATCATGAACGAGGGCGATTTCATCCTTGTGGTGTCGAGGATGGCGTTGAGTTTCTTTAGGTTGGATGCGCCTTCTTCCACGAGTTTGTCGCCACCCAACTTGATTTCCACCAAGCCATAACTCCCGTTGCGCAAATGCACCACCGCATCGCATTCCAGCTTGTTGCTGTCGCGGTAGTGGTAAACCGAACCGCCTAATGCTTCTGCATAAACCCGTAAGTCCCTGACGCACATCGTCTCAAACATGAACCCAAAGGTGTTCAAGTCGTTGATGAGGTCTTTGGGGCCAAGGCCGAGTGCTGCCGTTGCGATGGACGGGTCGGTGAAATAGCGGGTTTCGGCGGTGCGTATGGCCGCCTTCGAGCGCAGGTTGGGATTCCAAGCTGCCATGTCTTCGACGACGAAGATTTTTTTCAACGCATTAATATAGGAAACGACCGTGTCTTCGTCGAGGGTGTCGGAGTCGTTGGTGGCCATATCGGCTTTCAGCAGGGTGGCAGGGGATTGCGTGCCTTGGTTGCGGGCGTATGAACGCATCAGCCGCTTCACACGCTCTGGGTTTCTCTCCACATTATCCACACGCGAAATGTCGGCAGTGACGATGGCATCGTAATAGTCGAAGGCTTGGTTGAGCGCGGTTTTCGTCTTGCTCATCAGGCTTGCCTGCGGCCAACCGCCACGGCAAGTAAGAAAGGCCAAGGCATTGATGTCTAATGGATTGGGCGCAAATATCTGCTTTGGCTGGTCGAACAATGTTTCCAAACTGATGGCCCCTGCCGAGTCGCCCGACTCATACAGCGACATAGTGCGCATGGTGAGCCAAGAGAAGCGGCCGGTGCCAGTGTGGAAAATCTCGGCTGTGTTGGCAGGGACGGCGGAGCCAGTGAGGATAAATTGTCCCATTTCGCCTCGCTGGTCCACGGCAAAGCGCACGGCATCCCAGAGCTTGGGCACCAGCTGCCATTCGTCGATGAGGCGGGGCGTTGCGCCTTGCAATAGGTTTGATGGGGCGTAGTTCGCCAAGCGGATGTTCTGCTCCATCTTGTCGGGGTCGGCCATATAGAGGATGCTACCCGCCTGTTGTATGGAGGTCGTGGTCTTGCCGCACCATTTCGGACCTTGCACCAAAACGGCTCCTTTTCCTTCCAATTTTTCAGCCAAAATCTGGTCTGCAATCCTGAATTTATATGCTCCCATTTTTGTCGTTTTTATTCACGCCGCAAAAATACATATAATTTTGTTATATTCAGTACTTTGATATAAAATTTTCTCCAAAATTCGGTGAATTATGGCGATTTTGTTCGGTGAATTGTGGTGATTCTGTTCGGTGAATTGTAGTGATTTTGTTCGGTGAAATGTGGAAATTCGGGTTTGGGCGAGTTCCGCAAGCAGTTCAAGGAAGCGAAAGCCATCATCGTTGGCGAAGGCGGCCTAAAGGCTGAGGAATTCTTGCAGATGAAGCCTGTGACGCTGTTTTAGCGAGTCGTGTCTGATTCCATTTTTTGGCTTTCGTCCCACTCCGTGGTCGTCCGCATGGCTAACATGATAGCCTCGCCCACCAAAGCCATGTTGGCAAGCAGGTAATGGTTTTTACCTTTGGCGTGCCATGTCGTTCCGGCAAGCTCTCCTGTCTTCAGGAGCTTCCGTCGCAATTCCCAATCCTCGAAATAGGTCACGCTTCCAACGGCAAAAGCCGTACCTGTCGGGCTGAGGTTGCACACGATGGGACCCGCGTCGATGTCCATCCCAAGCCAACACCTTCTGTCGTGGTACTCCTTGAAGCCTGTGATAGGTCGTTTCTGCAAGAAGTTCGTCTTCAACTTCTCGTATTGCTCTCGGGGCAAACTCCTTATCAACAAAAGTCAAATAATAACAACTCAACGCCGAGTAAGAACCTTTTATGGGTGTTTCGCCATACATGCCTTCGCTTTCGTCAGGCAGGAACGAAGCCAACATCTCTGTGTCTTTATCTATCCAATGGCGCTTGGCTTCGTCTATCCATTGGCATACCGCGGAATAGTACTTTCCATCGTACTGCTGCGAATAGACCGACAATGCGACGATGGCCACGAGCATGTCAGGCACATAGACACACTCGCCCGGATAGGTCGGCAGGTTCATGTTGGGGCTTTCGAGGATGCGTCGGTTCATCGTCTCGCAAAGCTTATGGTATAGTTCGTCATATTTGCAACCTCCGCCAATGTGCTTGTAGCCGCCAATCATCCATGCCAGGTGACTGATATACGAAATGTGGCTCTCATTGCCGTCAAGCGTTTCCAAGGGGTCTTCGCCCCATCGCTCGCGGTCGTATGCCCGTAGCTCTGGCGACATGACAATCTGGATCAGGCTGTCGATACGGGCGATGTTCTCATCCCTTTCCTCGCCATAGACTATTGTCGTGTTCACCAATGCTGCCGACAGCATCGAGCACGAATACAAAGCCCACTCGCCCTGAAACTGTGGCCCGACGATGGCGGGCATCTCGTCGATGAGTTTTTGAGGGTTGGTGACCACCTTGCTCAATAGCCAATCCCGCCGCGCCAGGATGTCCATTTTCTCGCTCTCGAAGTCGCCGTGGTGTCTTGTGGCGACGGCAACCCAGACGGCTTTTGCCGCCACCACCAAAAGGATGACGGCAAGGCAGATGAAGAGGGCTTTCAAAGATGTTTTGATTGAATGCATTTGATGAGATAATCAAGCACTTGGCGTATTGAATTGTTTATGTCTTCTTTATTTCTAAGCACTTTTACCAATGTTGGAGATGTAGCATAATAAAAGCGAATGAAAACTTTACCAAAAACGGATTTTGCAAGTACATCGTCTCGGTACTTTCTCAGTATTATCACTTTTGGATGATTATAATCGCCATATGCCATTGTCGCTATATAGCAACCTTCTTTAGGAGAAGTCGAATAACTACTTGTAGCTTTTGATGGTGAAGAAGAATGGCTGGTGCTTGAACCACCAACATGACTGACGGAAAACCCAGAATAGGAATTGTAAGAACTCTCACTCACCAAATCTTTTGGATTTTTCACCAATGGGCCATCTGGCAAAACTCGGATACTTTGAATCCTATCAATCTTGAAATGCCTGTCCTCTCCACGCAAATGGCAAAAGCCACTAATATGGTCGTTCTCGTAGCCATAATCCTCGTAGTCGTTACAGTACGAAATATTGCTGACACGCCTTCTTGATCGTGTCCCATCGTATTTGACATACTCAATTTCAATGTCCTTACCTGTTCTTATGGCTCTATCTATTTCGGTACGGATTGTCATAACATTGTGAATTTGCTAAAATCCAGTGATTGTTTCAGCAGAAGGATTATCCCGATGTTTGGTCCAATTTTTCAACACCAATTCCTTACTAGTATTGGCATAACAATAAACACATTGGTGCAAGCATGTGTTGTATTGGCCAATGTCTTTACTGATCATGCAACCACAAACCTTACGCTGCCCCTTGTCTTTAAGTTTTTCAGGCGTTAATGGTGGTTGAGTGAAGTCAAGACCAAACAACGGACTGGGCATTTCACCGTAGCACAAATAATACAACAATTCTTTGTCATCGGGCCACAATTGTTTCATCAATTCTCCGTCTATGCAACGATTATGTGCTATGCCGTATCTGTCGAGGTCGATTTTCTCGCCGCAGGTGGCAAGTTCAATGTTCCAACCCTCCGACTTCCAACGGTCGCGGCACTTGGCGAGTCCGTCGGCTATCTCGTTCATCTGCTCCGGGGTGAACTCCGCTTGGCCGATGCTCTCTTTCGAGAATTGGTTGGTTTCCTTCACCAAATTGCTCTGCACCTTGCGGTAGCCGTTGATGTCGATAAAGCTGAATACGAGTTTGTCCGTCAAGCCTTTGAGTTTATTGCCAACGTTCCAGATTTTTGTCAGCAAATCACGAGGCGAGAGTTGCGGCGTAACAATCAGAGGGTCGAAACGCCAAACGACACGCTCTTTGCCCACCATTTCCGATAGTTGGCGAAACGTCTGCACCCTCTGCTCCACGCTTGGCACGTTGGGTTCAAAGCCCTCTTCTTCATAATCATTCAGCGTGAATTGGAAATAATAGTGAATGCCGTGCTCATCGAGTTCGTGAAGCAACGGCAGGAGAGGACGCGGATTTTTGGTCCAAAACACTACCACCTTGCACCGCGCAAACGACACATACGTCGGCTTTTGGTTGAACGGATTGTACCACACGCAATAGCCAGTCTTCAGCCTGTTGATGAACCATTGGGCATAGAACGCCGGAATGTCGGTGCTACGGCTCGCCGAAATGATGACGGGGGCGGTGGCTTCGACTTGTGTGCCTACATCAGTATTTATCAATATAGTTTGAGCCATACAATGAATACTAAAACATCATAAAATCTTTTTGATTAAAGATCTTCAACTTAGAATATCCCAAAGGAATAAAAATACCATATAAAACATTTAGCGCATTTCTGTTCACTTCTGCTCCATCTTTATATCGCATATTCAAATTCATTACTATTTTGAATAGAAATTTCATGTCTGACAAAAGAACATCCAAGATTTTTCTATCCTCTATAGAAGACAATAGCTTATGGGTATCGTCTATAGATTGAATACATTTCCATGCATCCTCAGGTGTAATACCAAGAATATCGCTTTTGATTTTCAAAAGCCCTATTGCAAAATCATCCCAATCCGTGTCGAATAGAATGTATGATTTTGCAAACATGTCCATAGTTACTATTATCGCACTACGTTGATTATCGTCCAAAGTGGAGTATGATGAAGCATGTTCTTCTAAATCATGTTGTTGAAAAGGATAACCATTTTCATGCAACTCTTCAATGTCTACAAACACTTCTGTGTCTTGCTTCTTTTTCTTTTTAAATATGTTGAAAATTGACATAATGAATGATTTTAAAATTAAAAATTCATACTTTGACTTGCTATATCTATAACGTAAAAAGCCGTGGTTTTGTACTTGCCGAAGTTCTTGAAAATGATTCCGTCGCACTCCGTGGGCAAATCCGAAGGGATTTCAATGGGGGCAACATCTTCAACGTCTATCACGATTGGGCGGCGGATGTTGAGGAAATACACAGTGTCGTTATCCGAAAGCGGTGTTGAGCAAAACAATCCGCTGTTTGGACGATAATATGTTGGCATCGGCTCGCCATTTTCGGTCATCACGTAGGAATGGCCAATGTCAGGAAGGACTTTGTGTTTGGGTTTGTTGAATAAGTTGAACATCGTATTGTGAATTTTATTGTTGTTTCTAATGAATATCTAAATCGTTAAGTGACAACGATTCTATGCCTTTATTGATAGGTTTCGCTTGCTTGTCTTTTACAAAAAGATGGTTGTTTGCATCTGGTGTTATAATGACTGCGTTGTCCCAATTGTCATAACTCTCATAAATAATGTCGTTAATTCCACCGTCATTTCCGCTGTAACCAATAGCAATCAATTCATCCGCTTTCTTTAACTTATTTCCAAAAATTGACAAAAGTTGCTGGATATATTCACTATGCTTATATTCTTCAACTTTAGCAGTCGTTCCTGTTAAGAAATACGGATGTAGGTCAAAAATAGTTTCATTGGTCATCATAAAACAGTCACCATTGATGACTTTAGCATAATGATAGCCATTATTATCGTTGTTTAAATATGTGTACAAATCTATACTCCCGTGAAGTTTGTACAGATTTACATTCCCATTATTATAACTGTTAATGTCTGCATCGTAAAAAGCGTGTTTGCCAATCGCCTTAGGGTTGTCGTGGTCGAATCCGTCATTAAATTTAATGCCCCAAGTCTGAAGAAGCCGTTCTACTAACAAGTCGTGATTTAACGTAAAGATGTCGATTTGATTACCGCATGAACAAAGTTTGTTTATAATAGAAACAAATATATCGTAATCATCTATTTTAACACCAGAAAGAGAGTTACATATTATGTTTTGATATGTATCAATACATGATTCGACGATTTCCTTATAATTCTTCACCAATTCATAGCTCCAACCACTAATTAGCGAATCCGTCAATGATAGGCTGTTACCGCCCCGGTATTTATTCACGTTGTCAGATACAAACTTTTGTATACAAGCAGTACATACTGTTTCTTCTTTTTCTGATAGAAGGCGGTCATAGAAATCTTCGTAATTGATTGCATTTTCATTCTGGTAAGATTTTAATACCTTCCAAAAAGGAAACAGCCACCAATCTGTAACCGATTTTTCCATAACACTTTTTGACTCAAACTCATATTTGAGTTGAGAATAATAGCAATCCTTGATTTTTCCCCATAACATCTTTGCAGTTGGCAAACCTGCGGGAACAGAAAAACCAGAGCCCAAAAGAAACGCTATATGTTTGTCAGTATTACTCATGGGATATGGTTTAGACAATCAATTTATGCTTTAGTTCTTTTTCAAATTCATCAGCAATCTCTTGCGTGAAATAGCCTTTTAACGCCTGATAGCTAGATGTGCTTTCTCCTCTTCCTTCCTTTTTGCAAAGGTTAATGAAGTACTTGATGAGTTCGTCCTTTTTATCAGGGTACTTTTTGTAAGCGATTTTCCACCAATAGACTAATTGCTCCTTTTTTTCTGCATCCAACCCTCTTGAGCAATCAAGCTGCGTGATTAGTAATTCGTCGTCAAACAACTCATTCTCAACGATGGGATTGATCTCCAAAACAGACATGATTTTTTCAACAGTCTTTTTTCCGATGCCATTGACTTTGCTTACCTCATTAAGAAACATGGTGGGATTATCTTTCCACCTCACATACAACTCGGCAACAATGTTGGTTTTATCTTTTTTGATTCCACATTTAGATTTTTCTAATTTCAAGATTGTTTCTTTGACTAAATCCACAAGCTCCTCCTTTACTTGCTCTTTAGTTTCAAGAGAGAGAGTATCCATATTCTCATTGTAGCAGTTCAAAGGCTCTCCGTGTAACTGTCCATAAAACTCTTGATAAACATCCCAAACATAGTTTTTGTCTTGACCATAAAGAACATCGGTAAAATCTCTTGTCAGATTCGCAAAACCATTCAGTGCTCCATAAAACGCAAAGGCCAACTTGTAATCATTCATTTCCTTGCTTTGCATGAAGGAAAGCATTTTTTCCCAGTCATCACCAGCAATTAGCACTGCCGCAATTGAGGATAATAAACCGTTATTCCATTCATGCTTGAATTCCTCTCCAGCAATATGTCGACGCAAATCATTCAAATAAACCCTTGTCTGACAATTCTCCCATGAATCCTGATAGACTTCTTTCGCTTTTAGAGTAAGGTTTTTAGCAAGTTCTTCTTTGTAAGTGCTAATTTTACCATGGGTGTTTTTGTCTGAGAGTATCTCGTTTATCCATGAGATACACAGACGATTATCCATTTCATCAATAAGGTTTGAATTCTTAAGCGAATACAAATTGTTGTCCATTACCACAACCTCGCTATCAGCAGGGTTCAGCAGACGTTTTTTACTCCACATCTGCCTTTTGGTATTATCAATTTTCTGTTTAATCCAAATGATAGCCTGATTCTCCTTTTCGTCTTTTTCTGATGCGTATTGCAAACAGGACAACCATGCGTTTTTGTCTTCGTTTTGCAAAGAGCCTCTACGGAAAAACACACTTGCCAATGCCCAAATCCTCTTGGCTTTGCCCATGGCATCTAGTGCCGGAGAATTTATTATCTCATACAAACTCTTAAAATCAGAGTTCTGCTCGGTTATGTAATCAAATAATAACTCTAGCCTTTCATTTTGATAAGCTGTTGGACGTTTCTCAAAACTCGACAATATAGCGGCAAAGATGTTATGAATCTCCTTGAGGACATTCAAATACTTCACCGAATCTAAACCAGAAGATAAAATGGAGCCAATGTAATAACCATACAATAGGCCTTTCATCTTGTTGATTCTTATATCTTTCTCTATTTCAAACTCATTTAACTCACAAAGTTCATTAGACGAAATGAGTTTGTAACAATTGGCTGGTTTTAGCACGACTTGTATTTGCCTGGCATAAAGTCGAATCAGTTTTGTTTCCAAGCTTGATTCAGACATTGATAATGCTATTGTTCTGTCTTTTTCATTGAAAAACAAAAAACTCGTAGTCCTTGGGGTAAAATAAATTGTATGGTCACTATACCAGAAACCATCCGCTTGTTTGAGTTGCGCCTCATCAAGCATCACCTCAATCAATAATGGATGATCTTCGATGTCACTTTTAGGACGATCAAAATAGCATAGGTTATCAAACAACACAATTGCATTGTTGAACGGATTCTCGGGAATCGTTGCCCAACGGGAATAACCAAATCCTCGTTTGTCGTAATACGCCTTCGGCGATATGCTTTCACTCGACAGAATATTATTGAAATTCAATGTCGAAGTCGGTATATAGAACTTTTTCATATTATATATCCTCCACAATGTCTGTTGTGCTTGTTTTATATAATGTTGGCGGTACATCTCTTAAAGGAGAGGGCAAACTACCACTATACATAACATATAGATTGCGATATGTTCGAGTCATAGCAACATAGAGTGCCTTTTGTTCAGATTCTCGCCTCGCTGGATTCAGTGGCGCTATTCCAGGAAGAAACACATTTTCAAATTGCAAGCCCTTGGCGCTGTGATATGTCATAACTTTCGGATTATCAGTTGTAAAATCTAGATTCTCCTCGGTCTTACTTTTTAATTCATGGTGGATATTATACTTATTCAGCATCTCAGATATTCTATCAACATCTTCATTAGAAGGAACCAGTATTCCAACATCTGAAACGGAATTGTTTTTTATCATTCCAGCAATTGATCTGATTTGTTCTTCCAAAGTATTGTACTTCACGAAACGAGGGATAGAGTTTTCTGGACTCTTGTATATATTCTCATTGAAAGGCGGCAAACCGATACCAATGTGTTGAACCACCTTCGCAACAGGAAGCGGCAACCTGTAATTATGGCACAGGTTGAATATTTCAAAATCTTTATTGTCTGGTACAATAGAACTTATCCTATTAACTGGCATTGTTACTTTGGGTGTTCCATCCCGCTTGGGAATACCATTATAAATTGATTGCGCAGTGTCACCAAAAAAGAAGAAATGTTTGTTAGCAGCACTTATGAAACCTTGGATTTCTTCTTTATCAAAATCTTGGATTTCATCAACTATGATATAATCTGTTTTGGGATAACCGGCTTCACTAAATTTCCAATGATAAGTGAAAGGAGTCCTCAAATCGAGTTCTTCGCGTCCTGCATTCATGTATTTGCACAATGCCTTGGTATACACAATGATTTTGTATCTTAGTGTGTTTTTCTCGCGTTGGATACGTTGTGCCTTGATTAGAGCTAACACTGATTTTCCACTTCCAGCACACCCTGATACAATACACGATTTGTCAAGTACTGCATGTAACACACGGTATTCATAATCATCTTTTTCCAGGTCTGATTCTCTGACCATCCAATCTCTTCTTGGCATATCTATTTGTTTTAATTGGTTATCATTCTCCATGCAACTTTACTTTTGTCGCAGGTTCTATGAGAATGGTTTATTATGTATGTTTGATTATAGTTCTCGTTTCTGGCAACAATAGAGCAATTGACAGATAACAGTCCTTTATCCATCATTTTAGGTAACCATTCATCTAAATCTTCATCCTTGCTTGTAATATCTTCTAATAGCAAAAGACCTTTATCCTTCAATTTTGGAAGTAGGAATTTGGCAATATGTTCGTATGCGTTTAGTTCTTCAAATTGTTTTTTCGAGACAAATTCACAAATTGCTTTAAATGAAACAATTATATCAAATTGTTCTGTCATCACGGTATCAAGTTTTTCTAATTTGAAGAAATTAATATGGAGATGTGCTGGACTGCTTTTGATTTTTATTTGCGTTCTTTTCTGAAAAGCCAACAAAACCTCTTCATACAAAAGAAGTGCATGTTGATTCCCATCCAATGCAACAATCCGCACTGTCTTCATATTCGGGTAAAACTCACCCAACGCAGTCAATAGCCCGATAATCTCACCGCCTGTTCCACAACCAAAATCGAAAATAGACAATTCTTCTTTGTTGGCAAACCTTAGATTTGCAGCGTGGTTGTCTGCAAGTCAAGGATGCAAGCGCAAAAGTAGTAAATTTGCATGAAATACAGACAAAGAGGAAAAAGAAAAAAGAAATAAAAACGACAATAAACAACATGTATAACCAAGGACAATGGGATCGGGCGGTTAACAATGTAGGGCAAACCTTAGATTTGCAGCGTGGTTGTCTGCAAGTCAAGGATGCAAGCGCAAAAGTAGTAAATTTGCATGAAATACAGACAAAGAGGAA
>FLNX01004562.1_pt1 | contig 44272 bp, 39 predicted proteins | sample 1140341 | NCBI WGS metagenome assembly FLNX01 (sample SAMEA3878208, study PRJEB12797) | bioreactor metagenome | biome: Moose rumen | place: Sweden | collected 2011-10 | reverse complement strand
AACAATTAGTGGCGGAAATATTCTTCTTGGAGCATATGGTGGTCTGGTTCAGCCTGCAGGTAATGGACAAGCAGAAAATAATACCGTTAACGTCTATGGCGGCACACTTTCCACTGTTGCTGGGGGGACATCTCTTTATGGCAATGCTATTGATAACACTGTCAATCTTTACAGTGTGGAGGATATAACAGATGCTATACAAGGAGGCAAGACAGAAACTGGGAGTTCATCAGGCAACACAGTTAATTTCCTTGGTAGTATTAGTGTTACAGGTACGCTTGAAGGAGATACGATTCAGTCACTAAATGTTTACTCTAAAGATAATAAAGTGGGCGCGATAACCGGCAGTATCGATAATATGCATTTTTATCTGCCTGCCGGAACCAGTGCCGGAAACACTATGCTTACGGTTACGAGTGGAACTGGAACAGATTTGAGCAGCACTACCATTGATTGGACGCCGCAGGCAATGCTGACTATGAATGTGGGTGAAAAAGTCACGCTCATACGTGATGATAATGGTTTGCTTACAACAGGTACGGTTTTGCCTGGAACTAAAAGTTACACCTATACTACAGGGATTTCCAGTGATACTACGTACAATTATATTACGCAGGCAGAGGAAAATGCTATCGTAATTACCTTGAATAGTAAAACCAATGCTAGCGGCAGTACCCTGCCGGAGCGTACCAAGTCGCTTACGGAAACCAGTACGGCTGTGACGGCCTTGATAAATGGCGGCTCAGATTTTTTGACGGCTCATGGTATGGATGAGGCCGAGGCTGTGGCCATTGACCCGGAAATATCCGTTGTCTATGGCAGGCTGGTTCCTTTTGTTGCTCTTGGCGGCGGTTCATTGGAACTGGACAGCGGTTCGTCCACGGACCTCAAGGCTTTCTATGCCAATCTGGGGCTGACCAAGGAAATCAAAAACCGTAACGGCAGTTTGTTTGTAGGCCCGATTTTAGAATATGGTCGTGGTAATTACGACAGCTATTTGGACAGCGGCGTTCACGGTTGGGGTACTGGGTACTATGTAGGTGCCGGTGGGTTTGCCCGTCAGCGGAATCATGATGGCTTGTACTATGAAGGCGATTTGCGGTTCGGTCGTTTTAGTTCTGATTACAGGGGCGATTTGGCCACCGGCCTTACTGCAGATTATGACCTTAGCGGCAGCTACATTGCCGGTCATTTGGGTTTAGGTAAAATTTACAAAGTTAATCCTACGGATACGGTTGATGCTTATATAAAGTATTTCTACAGCCGTACCAGCGGTGATGAGGTAACTGTCCATAGCAATCTTAACAACGAGGTTTATAATTTCAACAGCGTGGACAGCCATCGCCTGCGCCTGGGCGCCAGATATTATCATGCGACAAATGCGCGCAGCAAGATTTACGCAGGTTTGGCCTATCAGTATGAATTTAATGGTGAGGCCAAAGCCACCCATGACGGCCTCTGCACACCGGCGCCGTCACTTAAAGGCAGCAGCTACATGGCAGAAATCGGCTGGCAGGTAAAGCCTGACAAGACCAATATGACTGCCGATGTGGGGCTGACCGGCTGGGCAGGCCAGCAAAAAGGTATCATGGGCCGGCTGAAACTAAGCTGGGCATTCTAACTGTAACAAATTAAAGAGGTGCTGTATAAGCGATTATGCTTATATGGCACCTCTTTTATGTTTTATTATATTTGGTGGAGATGAAGTATACCAAACGACATACACAGTTTAGGCGTAGTAAATAATAGCCTCCCTTTAATGCTGGCCCGAATAGGGTGAAAAGTCAATGATTATGGAGCGTATCTACTTGCTAATAAAAACTATGTAAAATACGGGATATATAGACACCGGAACTTTGTCTGCTGTATAATTAAGTAAAGAAAGGGCGAGTGATATGGCGTATAAAATCAAACCTTGGGAAGAATTGACCATTCAGGACGATTACATGTTCAAGCTGGTCATGAGTCGCAAGCGCATTTGCAAGAAGATGTTGGAGAAGATTCTCAAGATCAAAATTCACGATATAAAGTATCTGGAGGAAGAAAAGACCATAACGGCCACCTATCATAGCAAGGGTGTTCGTTTGGATGTCTATGTCGAAGATGAAAAGCACACAGTCTACAATGTGGAAATGCAAGTGCGCAAGCTGACGGATGCAGCGTTGTTCAAACGTCCGCGCTATTACCAGTCGATGATAGATGTAGACCTGCTGACAACTGGGGCTGAATATGCCGAACTGAATGATACCTACATTATATTCATCTGTCCCTTTGCAATTCTGGATGAACACAGGCACATTTATACATTCCGTAACTACTGCACAGAGGATAAGAATATCCTGATGCCGGATGGCTCAACTAAAGTATTTCTCAGTACTAAAGGGGATATGGATGATGTTACTCCGGATGTTAAAGCATTCTTGGACTATGTGGATGGGATAATCAGCAATGATGAGTTTGTTCAGGAGTTAGACCAGGAAATCAAGGATGTAAAGACTATCGAACGAGAGAGGAGGAGTTATATGACTTACGAGATGAAAATGCGCGAAGAGCATAACATAGGCCGTGAAGAAGGACGTGCAGAAGGACGTGAAGAAGGTCGTGCAGAAGGCCGTGCGGAGGCTGTGCATGAAGGGATGCAGAATGTTGTGGCTACGGTGAGAGACCTTAATCTTGATAAGGATGTAGCTGTTCAGCAACTGATAAAGAGGTACCCGTTGTCGCAGAATGATGCAGTAGAATTTGTAAATAGCAACTGGTAAATTGCGAATGGTCGTACAGTAAAGGCTGTGCGGCCTTTTTTATTGTCAGAAAGACCGTGATTATACTAAAAATTAATTGCATACTATGAATGTGATAATAAAGATATGACACCAATAAAGGCGCTGTGGATAAAATGCTTTCGCATTTCATCACAGCGCCTTTGCATAATGTATGTAGAAGGCAAATGCCTTCTACATACAGTCTGTGTGTCGTTGGTGGAGACGAAGGGGATTGAACCCTCGACCCCCAGATTGCGAACCTGGTGCTCTCCCAGCTGAGCTACGTCCCCGTATGTTGTTCGTAAACGAACTATCCCTAGTATACCGCGTTTTGTATTGATTTACAAGTTTGATTAAGGAAAAGATACTTTTTTTCGTTTTGAAATTTTGCTCAGAAATGATTTTTCGTAGCAGGAGAAAGCTGGCAGGGTGGCGAAGAGAGTACACAGTGGACCTATGGAATATGGGTAAGATTAGTCCTATTTATCAAAGAATATCCTTGCTCTATTGCTAAAGAAAATAAAAAATATTTATAGCGAATCTTTGTAACTATAGATATAGCATTTTGTATTTTTTCAGCGTATAATAAAGGGAGCCGCTGATAGATATTTTTTATGATGTCACCTGCGAGCCGGTGATGAAAGTCTATGGCAATAAATCTTCAAGGATAACATGAGGAGGTAAAAAAGTGGACAAACGGGAGAGTATGTGGGATTTATATCTCAGAAAAGGCATGAGCCGCCGCAGCTTTGTGAAAAGCTGTGTTGCGCTGACGTCCCTGATGGGGCTCAGCACGGACCAGGTGTCCAAAGTGGTGGAAGCTGCCGAAAAGAAGCCTTTGCCGGTAGTGGTCTGGATTCATGGACATGAATGCACGGGTTGCGATGAGTCCTTTATCCGTTCCGGTGCGCCGCTTGCATCGGATTTGGTACTGAGCCAGATTGCGCTGGAGTATGACCATCTGTTAAGTGCCGCTAGTGGCGAGCCTTTCGAGGCACATTTGGAAGAAACTATCAACAAGTACAAGGGGCAGTACATTCTCTGTGTAGAAGGTGCTGTATGCACAAAGGACAACGGTATTTACTGCATGTCCGGCGGCAAGCCCTTTATTCAGACTTTGCAGCATGCTGCCCATAATGCTGCCGCTGTTATCGCTTATGGTTCCTGCGCAGTATCCGGCGGTATTCAGGCTGCAAAACCGAACCCGACTGGTTCTTCGGGCATTGCCCATTTCGCAGGCAGAACGCCGGTCATCAATGTGCCGGGCTGTCCGCCGATTCCTGAGGTTATGACGGGCGTGGTAATGCACGTTGCTCTCTTTGGTACGGTTCCTCCTCTTGATAATGAAGGCCGTCCGAAACAGTTCTATGGCAATCGTATTCATGATACCTGTTATCGCCGTCCCTTCTTTGATGCCGGGATGTTTGCCGAACGCTTTGACGATGAAGGCGCAAAGGCAGGCTGGTGTCTTTATAAGCTGGGCTGCCGCGGTCCCGAGACATACAACTCCTGCGGCAATCTGCGCTGGTTCCAGGGCATGAGTTATCCGATTCAGTCCGGCGCTCCCTGCATTGGTTGCTCCAATGCGCATTTCTGGGACGAGGATCCCATGACCACCCGTATGCCGGAGTATGGTCCTTTGGGGAACGTGGATAAAATCGGTGCCGGCCTGGCAGTAGCCACGGCAGCCGGTGTGGCTGTTCATGGCGCGATGAGCGTTGTGCAGAAGCAGAAACGCGAAGCGGAAGAAAAGAAATAAGGGAGCAGGTGAATAAATGAAACATGTAGTAGTAGATCCGGTAACTCGTATCGAAGGTCATCTTCGTGTAGAGGTACAGGTTGATGAAGCATCGGGGAAAGTCACAGACGCTGTTTCCTCCGGTACCGCTTGGCGCGGCTTGGAACTGGTCATGAAAGACCGTGACCCCCGTGATGCCTGGGCTTATATTCAGCGTATCTGCGGCGTTTGCACCACGGCACATGCAGTAGCTTCTGTCCGCGCAGTAGAGGATGCACTGGGCATCACCATTCCGAAGAATGCCAACTATATCCGCAACATCATGGCTGCAACCCTGACGGTGCAGGATCACATCGTGCATTTCTATCATCTTCATGCGCTGGACTGGGTCAGCCCGGTAGAGGCTCTGGCTGCTGATGCCATTGCTACGGCCAATCTCCAGAACACGGTGCTGAATGCTTATAAGCTGCCTTTCCGTGCCCCGGAAACTTCCAATACGGAAGCCTATGAGCATGATTTCCCGGCAGCTACGCCGCAGTATTTTGAACAGATTAAGGGCAAGGTAAAGGCCATCGTGGAAAGCGGTCAGCTGGGTATCTTCTCTGCCAACTGGTGGGATCATCCCGACTACAAACTGCTGCCGCCGGAAGTACATCTGCTGGCCGTGGCTCATTATCTGGAAATGCTGGACAAGCAGCGTGAGCTGGTTACGCCGCATGTTATCTTCGGCGGCAAGAACCCGCATCCGCATTATGTTGTTGGCGGTATGCCCTGCTCCATTTCGCTGGAAGACGGCAATGCACCTGTAAATACGGCAAGACTTGAAATCGTGGACAGAGCTATCAACATGGGCAGAACGCTGGTAAACAACTACTATCTGCCTGACCTGCTGGCTATCGGCGCTGCTTACGTAAAAGCCGGCCGTGTTGATGGCGGCGGTATGGCTAAGACCTGCGTGCTGGGTTATGGCGCATATCCGATTGAAAACTACACGGGTACCAGCGACGGCGGTTTCTTCAAGAATCTGCTCATCCGCTGCAACGGCGTTGTCGAAGACTTTGGCAAGGGCCTGGCTGCGGCTAAGGTTTCGGAGGTAACAGCAGAAGATGTTACGACGGAAAATATTACGGAAAGCGTTGACCACGCTTGGTATGAGTATCCTGCCGGGAAGAAAGACCTTCATCCTTGGGAAGGCGTTACTGCACCTAAGTTCACCGGTCCTAAAGAGGGCACGGCGACGGATTGGAAGGCGCTCAATGAAACAGGCAAATATTCCTGGCTGAAAACGCCGAAATGGAAAGGCAAGCTCTGTGAAGTCGGCCCGCTGGCTCGCTATATCATCATCTACACCAAGGCCAAGAAGGGCATGCTGCCGGATATGACCTGGGCTGAAAAGATGATGATGGATCAGCTTGATGCTGTTTCCAAGGTGCTGGGGCTTGCCCCGGAAGTATGGCTGCCCACGATGGTAGGCCGCACGGCTGCCCGTGCGCTGGACTGCCAGCTGGCTGCTGAAATCAACAAGTTCTTCTTTGACAAGCTCATTGCCAACCTGAAGACCGGTGATACCAAGGTGGCCAATTCCGATAAGTGGGATCCCAAGACCTGGCCGAAGGAATGCAAGGGCGTTGGCCTCTATGAAGCACCGCGCGGCGCGCTTTCTCATTACATTTCCATTAAGGATGGCAAGACGGACAATTACCAGTGCATCGTGCCGACAACTTGGAATGCTTGCCCGCGTGATGATAATGCCGGTAATGGCGCCTATGAAATGGCTATGAAGGATACGCAGGTGAAGATTGCCGACAAGCCGCTGGAAATCGTCAAGGTTATCCGCTCCTTTGACCCCTGCATGGCCTGTGCAACGCACATGTTCAATGCCAAAGGCGAAAAGATTAACGTCATTACCACGGATCCGTATTCCGGCACGCGTGTAGACAAGTAATCTGCAGAAAGGAAAAAGCTATGAAAGAAGTAGTTCGCAGGGAATATTACCTGTTTAGTCCTTGGCTGCGGATCTTTCATTGGATTATGGTGGTATCTATCTGTGTACTGTTTACGACAGGTCTGATGATTACCAGTCCATGGATTATCCATTCCTCAGAGCCGACTTTTTCCGGCATGACTTTGGACAATATCCGCAATATCCATTTTCTGGCAGCCTATCTGTTCTGTGCCTCCTTTATCATGAGGATTTACGGCTTTATCACCAATCCCGGTGACCGTCTGTTCCCCCATGTCTGGAAGGGGTACTTCTACAGAAATACCGTAGATGTGGCGCTCCATTATATGTTCCTGAAATCAGAGCATGCGTCCTATCTGCGCAACCCTCTTGCCCGTTGCTCATACGCTTTTCTGTATGTGCTGGTATTTATCGAAATCCTTACGGGGTTCGGTATTTACTATATGACTGACCCCTCCGGTATCGGCGGCACCCTCTTTGGCTGGGTGATTACGGTCCTGGGCGGCGAAATGATGGCTCATCTGGTACATCATTATGTGGCCTGGGGCATCATCCTCTTTGCTATCGGCCATCTTTACATGGTTGTCCGTGCAGAGTTTATGGAGGGTGAAAGTGAAGTATCGTCGATGTTCTCCGGCAGCAAGATTTTGGCGCATGAGCCAAGGGATGCCGGACATTTGGATGGTACGCTGAAGTAAGAATTTGTTGCTGGCCACTGGGTAATTGTACTAGCGGTTTTGTCTTGTTGTTGAAGAGAAGGAGGCTTTGCCCATGTGTAAGGAATGTGGCTGCGGACATGAAGGCGGCAACACTCGCTTGCAGTTTACTGTGCATGGATATACTGAGGAGATTGCTCAGGAAGTGGAGAAGGAGCTTTTGGGGATGCCCGGGGTCCTGTATGTTCACATCCATGCGCATGACGGTGAGACAACGGTGGATTATAATCCCGAGAAGACCAAGCTCGGTGATATATTGCAGCACCTGAATGCTCGTGGTTTGGATGCGATACTGTAATCGCAAGTAAAGTAGGAAACGCCTTCCCTGCCCTTATTAGTGTTGGCGGGGAAGGCGTTTTCATTATGTATCTGCCGGGGGAACGCTCCCAAAAGATGCACGATTAAAAATGCCTTCCCTTGAGGGCCTGCGCCCTTGGGGCAGATGGTGGCAGTCGATAGGCTGACGGATGAGGTGGAAAACAATGCATGAAATGGCCATAGCGGAGGGGATTCTGGACATTGCTCTGGATTATGCCAAGAAAAATGAGGCGCAGAAGATAAATGAAATCGGCCTGCTCATCGGGGAAATGTCCGGGGTGGAAGTGGATTCTCTGGAATTTTCCTTTAATATGCTGGTGCAGGGCACCATTGCGGAAGGGGCAAAGCTGGTTATCAAAAATGTGCCGCTGATGGGCAAGTGCAGTAAATGCGGCAGGGAGTTTCATATCGAGCACTATGACTTTTGGTGTCCTGAGTGCAAGGATGGTGTTTTGACTACCCTGTCCGGCCGGGAAATGCAAGTGGAATATTTGGAGGTAGACTGATGGAGATTAAGGTAATCAAGAATATTTTAGGAGAAAATGACAGATTAGCTGCCGAAAATCAGGCTATGTTTCAGGATAAAAAGGTTTTTGTGCTGAATTTCATGGGCTCGCCGGGAGCCGGCAAGACTTCCGTGCTGGAAAAGACCATGGAGCGGCTGAAGGACAAAATCAGGATGGCCGTTATTGAGGGTGACCTCTTCACCAGCAAGGATGCGGAACGCATTGACAAGTACGGCGTGCCGGTGATTCAGATTAACACCGCCGGGGGCTGCCATCTGGATGCCAATATGGTACAAAAGACTGTAAAAGAAATGAATCTTGCTGAGCTGGATTTGCTGGTGGTGGAAAACGTGGGCAATCTCGTGTGTCCGGCGGAGTTTCCTGTCGGGGAAGATGCCCAGGCGGTGGTGCTGTCCGTGACGGAGGGGGATGATAAGCCTCTGAAATACCCCTTGATGTTCAAGGAAAGCGAAATTGCCCTGATTAACAAGGTGGATTTAGCGCCTTATTGCAATTTCAATATGGATTCGGCGAAAAAGGATATCACGAGCCTGCATCCCGGCATTGAGGTACTGGAGGTTTCCTGTACGCAGGGGGATGGTATCGAGGCTTGGTGTGACTGGCTGCTGAAAAAGATTGCCGCAAAGAAGGGGAAATAAGCATGGCTGATGTATTTGCGGCTGGCAGTGCGTCCAGCCTTGATAATGTACTGTATAAGAATGAAGTAACCATTTTGGGCATTGGCAATGTAATCCTTCGGGACGAGGGCTTTGGCGTCCGGGTGGCAGAGTACCTCGACAAATATTATGAGTTTCCCGATACGGTGCAGATTGTAGATGGCGGTACTTTGGGAATTGAGCTGACGCAGTATGTGACGGGAACGGAGAAACTGCTGGTGATTGATTCCATTAACGGCGGCGCCAGGCCGGGGACGACGTTCCGTTTTCATAATGATGATGTGATGGAGCATTTTCAGGATAAGCTGTCAGCCCACGAAGTGGGGATACAGGATGTTTTGGGGCTGCTGACGGTCACGGGACATAAGATTCCCGATGTGGTGGTGATTGGTGCTCAGCCTTATGATGTGGAGGCCGGGGTGGAATTGTCCGAGGGGATGATGAAGCTGCTGCCGCAGATGGTGGAGCAGGCGCTGTCGGAACTCAAAAATTGGGGCATTGAGCCGCGCAAACGTGAGACGGTTGCCGATATGGATTATAATAAAGTGGCAGAGGATTTTTCGTCTGTTCGCTAATGCTTGGGGCTTGGGGCGGCGGTGGTATTGTGCTTTCGCTTAGACTGTCAGCTAAAAGTATTTTTGCCTTGTGTCCGTAAAATGCCTAAACTCGCTGCGCTCAGACAGTAGGCATTTTGCGGACGGCAAAAATACTTTCTTAACGCTGACAGTCAAACGCTGCAGCCCAATATCACCGCCGCCCTGCGGCGCGTCAAATGATATTTTTTTACGTTGAGTAGTCAGCAAAAACCTTCCCCTTTTTGGGGGGGGATGAGGTGTTAGGAGGTAATACTATGTGTTTGGCTGTTCCTGCCAAAGTAGTTGCGATAAATGATGCTATGGGGACGGTGGATATTGCCGGGGTTACGCGTGATGTGAGTCTTATGCTGCTGCCGGAAACTAAGCTGGGGGATTATGTGCTTGTTCATGCCGGCTTTGCCATGCAGAAGGTGGAGGAGAAGGACGCGCAGGAAACTTATGCGCTGATGGCAGAAATGCGCGGGGCGCCGAGGACGGTGGATAAGCTGTGACGGATATGGGAGAAAAGCTGACGAAGGCGCAGGAACGGGAATTTGCCCGTGAGCTGGTGGCTGAGATTGGCGAACTGGCGGCTTCGACGGGGCGCAGACTGCGCTTTATGGAGGTTTGCGGCACGCATACGGTGGCGATTTTTCGCGCCGGGCTGCGGCAGATATTGCCGGATTCGGTGGAACTTGTATCCGGGCCGGGGTGTCCGGTATGTGTGACGCCGGATGATTATATGGATAAGGCCATTGCCTATGCGCAGCGTGATGATGTGATTATTGCCACTTTTGGCGATATGCTCAAAGTTCCCGGTTCGAAGTCCAGTTTGAATGAGGCTAAAACCAATGGGGCGGATATTCGTATTGTGTATTCGCCTATGGACAGCATTCAGATTGCCAAAGATAATCCGGATAAAAAAGTTATTTTTCTGGCTGTGGGGTTTGAAACTACGGCCCCGACGGCGGCGGCTACGGTGCTGGCGGCTGAGCAGCAGGGGATAACGAATCTTTATATGCTGTCGGCGCAAAAACTGGTGCCGCCAGTGATGGAAACACTTTTAAATGATGAGGAAGTCCATGTGGATGGTTTTATCCTGCCGGGGCATGTGTCGGTAGTTACGGGGACAGGCGTCTATGAGCCGGTTGTCAGCAAATATCATGTGCCCGGTGTGGTAACGGGCTTTGAGCCGCTGCAGATTTTGCGCGGGCTTTACCGGCTGGTGCAGCAGGTGGTAAAGGGCGAGGCCAAAGTGGAAAATGAGTATACCGATGTGGTGAAGCCCGAAGGCAACCCCGTATCCATGGCGATTACTGGCAAGGTTTATGAGCCTTGCGATACAGGCTGGCGCGGTATGGGAATTGTGCCCCTGTCCGGGTTGAAAATGCGGCAGGAATACGCGCGGTTTGATATTGAGCAGGTGCTGCCTGTGGAAGTAGAAACGGTGACGAAAAAGACGGCCTGCCGTTGTGGGGAAGTTCTGCGCGGTATCGTTACCCCCAAGGAATGTCCGCTGTTTGGCAAGGCCTGTGTGCCTACGCATGCTATCGGGCCGTGTATGGTGTCAGTGGAAGGTGTATGTGCGGCCTGGTATAAATATGGTCAGGGGAGGTTTGAATATGGCAAATGATAGGGTAACCCTGGCGCATGGGGCCGGCGGCAAAGTGAGTCAGGAATTGATGGAGCAGGTTATTTTGCCGGCTTATGGCAATCCGGTACTCAATACCCTGCATGACGGCGCCTTGGTGAAGATGAACGGAGAAGTGGCGTTTACCACGGATTCTTATGTGGTGCAGCCGCTGTTTTTTGCCGGGGGCAATATCGGTAAGCTGGCGGTCTGTGGTACGGTAAATGACTTGTCAATGACCGGGGCGGTGCCGCGGTATTTGTCGGTGGGGATGATTATTGAAGAAGGGTTCCCCATCAAAGACCTGCAGACCATTGTCCAGACGATGCGCGCTATGGCAGATGAGGCTGGTGTGGTTATTGCTACGGGGGATACCAAGGTAGTGGAAAAGGGCAAGGCCGATGGTATTTTTATCAATACTGCCGGGATTGGTGATAAGATTCCCAGGACGGATATCAGTCCGCTGAATGTTAAGCCGGGCATGAAGGTTATTTTGTCGGGCTTTATCGGTGACCATGCGGCGGCCATTATGGCCGGGCGGCATAATATCAGCCTGCCGGAGAGTGTCAGGACGGACTGTGCGCCGCTTAATAAGATGACCAAAGCGATGCTTGCGGCGGCACCGGATATCGCTGTTATGCGTGACCCCACCCGGGGCGGTGTGGCAGCCGTGCTCAATGAAATTGCGGTGGCCTCGCAGTGCGGTATTTTGATAGATGAGGACGAGATTCCCATTCATCCTGAGGTGCAGGGTGTTTGTGATATGCTGGGCTTTGACCCGTTGTATCTGGCGAATGAGGGCAAGTGCGTGGCGTTTGTGCCGGCCGAAAGTGCGGAAAAGGTGCTGAAGGCTATGCGGACAAGTCCCTATGGTCAGGAAGCGCGGATTATCGGTGAAGTTACCGCAGAGGCACCCGGTACGGTAGGCCTGCGGACAGCTATCGGCGGCATCCGCGTGGTGGATATGCCGCTGGGGAATATCGTGCCGCGAATTTGTTAAGTTGTTGCGTTGCCTCGGGGCGGTGGCAGTTGGTTGGCTGCGCTGAGATGCCGGGCTAAAATAATTTTTTGCTATTTATATAACTGGAAAAGCAAAAACTCGCTGCGCTCAGACAGTATGCTTTTCCAGTTATTTTTGTGGTTAGCAAAAAATTATTTCTTAACGCCCGTCCTCTTACGCTCCACCACCCAACTGCCACCGCCCCACTCCGTGCTACATCTATTTATTCGTGGTACGATGTGAGTTCGAGCCTAAAGAGCGCCGAGTGCAACGAAGGCGGCCGGGGCTGTCACGAACTGGAGCGTTTGCCGCCGGGCGTGAAGAAAGCATTTTTACCTGCCGCTGCAATATTTATAAAAGCGGTTTGTTTGAGCGGAGCGAGTTTTGAGCTTTTATAAATACTGAATTATAAGGTAAAAATGCTTTTAGCCCGGTGGCTTAGCGGAAGGGCGTGACAGCCCCGGCCGCCAGACGGTACTATCTTATACTGCCTAGTTGTTAAGTGAACCTCTCTCAAAACTTGCATGAAAATGGCTTTTTCGCTATAATGAACCGTGTTTGGAAGAGATTGATTTGATAATTATAGAAAGAAGAGAAATAGATGAAAATTGGGCGGATTTTGCCGTTGGTGGCAGGTTTGTTACTGTGGGGGAGTGTCAGCGTTTTTGCTGAGGATATGCAGTTTGTGGACGCGATAGGGCCTACGGGGTATTATGTGGACGTAGACTCCATTGGCTATACGCAGACGGTGGAAATGCTGCCGGATAATCAGCAGAAACAGTACGAACTGGTGCAGGCCCGGGTGGCGGTGATTAAAGCACGCACCAACCGCCGTTATATCTATTGGATGCAGTTCAACAGGGAAAAGCTGGTATATCGCATTTTATCTTCCAAGGTACAGGTTTATGATACCAAGGAAGTAGTGGAAGAAAATAATATACCGACACCGGAGTTCCCGTTTGTAGAAACCTCTCCGATGCAGACGGTTGTGAATTTTATTTACGAACAGCCGCGTAAATAATTGCTGGAAATCTCCCCCAAACCTGGGGGAGATTTCTGCTATGCAGAATGGAGGCTATTATGACAGAAATAGATGTGCTAAAAAAAGATACGGCCTATTTGTCGATTATTTCCAATACGGTGCTGGTCCTGTTAAAACTCATTGTCGGCATTTGGGGGGGCGCGGTGAGTTTGATTTCTGAGGCGCTGCATTCCAGTGTGGATTTGCTGGCCTCCTTGATTGCCTTTTGGGCTGTGAAAAAGTCTGTCACGCCGCCGGATATGGAGCATGATTATGGCCACGGCAAGTTTGAAAATCTGTCGGCGGCGGTGGAGGCGCTGCTTATCGTCGCTGCGGCCGGCGGCATTGTCTATGAGGCTGTTGAGCACATGGGACAGGAAAAAATGCCGGCCATGCTCGAGTTGGGCGTGATTATTATGCTGGTTTCCATTGTCATCAACCTTTGGGTATCGCAGCGGCTGATAAAGGTGGGGCGCATGACGGACTCGCAGGCGCTGGAGGCCGATGGGCTGCATTTGCGCGCTGATGTCTGGACTTCTGTGGGTGTTATGCTGGGCCTCGTGCTTATGCAGTTTACCGGTTGGGCCTGGCTGGATGGTGTCATTGCTATTGTGGTGGCGGTGATAATCTTCCGTGAGGGCTGGAAAATGGTGGTGTCATCGACTTTGGAACTTACGGATGTCAGCCTGCCGGAGGAACAGGAAAGCCGGATTATGGCCATCATTGACGCTGTGCCGGAGGTCGTGGGCTGTCATTGCCTGCGCACGCGCAAGTCAGGCTCCTATAAACTGCTGGACGTGCATGTGCTGTTTAATGGCAATATGCACCTGTCACATGTGCATGCCATTTGCGATGAACTGGAGGATGCCATCCGGGCGGAATTTGGTTCCTTTGATATCCTCATTCATCCCGAGCCGGCCGGCATCCATGCCCCGGAGACTAAGGAAAGCCAATATGAAAATGCAAAAAAAGCCCCGGAAGTTGAAGAATCTTAATTATATTTTAACGATAACACGCTAAAATGTGATAGAATAGAAAGCGTGAGTAAATCATGAATGGAGGAGCTAGTCTATGAAATTCCGTAAAATATGTGCGATGATGCTGTCGGCTCTGCTGGTGGTATCCTCTTTGGGCGTCGCCAGTGCCCAGACACCGGAAACCGTACAGGCCAAGCTGGGGGCAGTAGAAAAGGATACCTATGGTGTAGAACAGACGGGCGCACTGCTCGACCGTATCAACAAGCTGGAAAAGGATTATATCGGCAGCCACCGCAGCGGCAGCATGATGGCCCGGGTGGACGCTCTCTATGATGATGTTTATACCAACAGCACGACGCCGTCTATCCTGGCGCAGCTGAACGCTGTGGAATGGAACATTTCCCATGAAGTCAGCATGAACTCTGTGGAAAAGCGTCTTGCTGATATGGAAATGGCCATCGATGGCAAGACCACGGAAGGTACGTATAAAAAACGTATTTCCAAGTTGTCCAAAGCCTCTTTCGGCGCAGTAGAACTGCCGCTGCAGCAGGTGATTGTTCCGAAAAATACCTTGATTAAGGTAGCGCTGGTAGACCCGGTGAACACCAAGAACTTGAAAAAAGGCGATGTTATCCGCTATAAGGTTGCCAGTGATGTTATTGTTGATGGCAAGCTGGTTTTCGCCAAGGGTGAGCCGGGTGACGGTACGGTGCTGAAGGTAAAGCAGGCCAGAAACTTTGGCCGTGATGCGGAACTGGAAATTGACTATAAGCAGACGAAATCTATCGATGGCACTTATGTCAACACCTTCATGGGCGAAGAGGCCAAGGAGCAGATGAAGAGCATGGCCATGGCAGCCGGCGCCAGTCTGGCTGGTATCATTATCCTTGGGCCTATCGGCGTAATCGGTGGTGCTTTTGTGAAGGGCAAAAACATCGACCTGCCGGCCGGTACGGAATTCTACATTCAGACGAAAGCTGATACGCAGTTGTTTGGCGTAGTGACTACGGCAGAATAAAATAAGTGATTGTTTGAGGAGCTGTGAAGATGCAGCTCCTTTTTCGTTATATTGACTTTAACAGGGGGCAGGTGTAAAATAATTGATATAATCAACTTGTATTGCGGAAGTTTGGAGATAAGGAATAGTTCCTAAAAGGTATAAAATATTGAGGAGGATGTCTGATGGATGAATTTGTGAATTGGGGACGCTGGTTTTCGATTTTGCACCGCCGTTCACAGTTGTTTGTGGTGGAAGCCTGTCAGAAGTATGGCCTGACCTTTTCCGAATACTGTATGCTGATTCGGCTTTACGACCGTGAAGGCTCGAAGCAGGACGAACTGGCGGCTATGCTGTATCTGGATAAGGCCGTGGTGACCCGTACGATAAATATGCTGGTGGATAAGGGCTTCATTGTCCGGCAGGCTGACGAACAGGATAAGCGCGTCCGCCGTATCTATATGACGGAGTACGGGCGCGCGCAGTATGAATACCTGCGCAGCATTATTCAGGGCTGGGTTGATTATCTGGTTAAGGATATGGCTCCTGCGGAGGTCAGGGAATTATTTGAGGGATTCCATAAGCTGGTGGACAGAGCCTGTGAGGCTGACATTGTCGAGCTGGCTAAGCACTTGCCGGAGGGAGGTGCCCGACGTGAAAAATTATAAGTTGCTGGCAGTAACGGCTGTATCCCTGGCACTGCTATTGGGAGGCTGCGGCAGTCAGCCCCAGACAGCAGACAAGCCTTTGCTGGTGAAGACCCAGCAGGCCGGGATGGGGACGCAGGCACAGGCAGGCTCGTATTCGGGGACGGTCAAGGGTCGTTATGAAACGAATATGTCCTTTCAGGTCGGGGGGCAGATTATCGCGCGTAATGTGCAGGTCGGCAGCCGGGTCAGAGCCGGGGACGTGCTGATGGTCATTGATGGGCGTGACGTTATCCAGCAGTCCAATCAGGGTGATGCTCAGGTGGCTTCGGCACGGGCGCAGCTTGATTTAGCCAAGCGCAATCTGGGACGCTATACCCAGCTGTATCGGGAAAACGCTGTGTCCAGATCTACGCTTGACCAGTATCAGGCCAATTACGATGCAGCCTTTGCTGCCTATCGCAGCGCGTTGGCGCAGCAGGCTCAGGGGCATAATGCCATGGGGTACACCAATCTGACCGCCGGAGCCAACGGTGTAGTGTCGGCTATATCTGCCGAAGAGGGGCAGGTAGTGGCGGCCGGTCAGACGGTGCTGACCTTAGTGCAGTCCGGCGAAATGGAAGTCGAAATCAATGTGCCGGAAAAGCGGGTGGCAGAGCTGTCTTTGGGCATGCCCGTATCGGTGAGTTTTTGGGCCTTGGAGGGCCGGACTGACGGCACAATCCGGGAAATATCGCCCATGGCCGATGCCGTGACCCGTACCTATCGGGTACGCATTACCCTGCCGGAGCCGCCGGAGGGTATGCAGCTCGGGATGACGGCCAGCGTCAGCATAAAAACTGCCGATGACAGTATGGCGGCAGGCGCAGTTCTGCCGCTTTCGGCCATTTTCCAAAACGGCGACAACCCCGAAGTCTGGGTTGTGGGCGATGACAAAACTCTGACGGCCAAGCCTGTCAAGGTGGAAAGCCTTGGGGATGATACCGTCAGGGTGACAGGACTGAATGCCAGTGACCTTGTGGTAGTGGCAGGCGTCCATAAACTGCATGCCGGTCAGACGGTGAGGACGGAGGGTGACTAATGCGCAATCTTACAGAGGTCTCCCTGAATAATCGTATTCTTATATGGTATTTCATCGCGGTTGTGGCCTTAGGCGGTATCGTGGCCTATTTCAAACTGGGGCGTATGGAAGACCCGCAGTTTACCATTCGTCAGATGGTGATTACCGCAGCATGGCCCGGCGCCACGGCTGAGGAAATGCAGGAGCAGGTCACGGACAAGCTGGAAAAACGCCTGCAGGATACGCCGCATTTAAAAAATATAAAAAGTGAAAACCGCCCCGGGCAGACAGTTATTTATGTGGGACTGGACAATGAAATCCCCAAGGAGGATATCAGACCTGTCTGGCGCGATGTGCGGAATTTCTGCGAGGATGTGAAGCGGAACCTGCCCGAGGGTGTATACGGCCCTTATTACAATGACCGGTTTGATGATGTGTATGGCACTATTTATGCCGTTACCGGCGAGGGCTACAGCTATGAGGAACTGCGGCAGTATGCCGAAAAGACCCGGCGGCTGCTCCTGAACTGTGATTCCGTCCAAAAGGTGGAACTCATCGGTGAACAGCCCGAAAAGGTCTATGTGGAGATTGATGCGCCCAAGCTGGCTGAGCTGGGGCTGAGCCCTGAGGAAATCGGTGCTGCCCTCAAAAAGCAGAATGTGATGACGGCGGCGGCAATGGTGGATACCAATTCCAGCAATGTTTACCTGCGTCTGAACGGCAAGTACGATGATGTGCAGGCCATTGCGGAAACGCCTATCAGCGTGAACGGACGCTCCTTCCGCTTGGGAGATATAGCCAGAGTCACGCGCAAATATGCCGACCCGGCCGAGGCGAAAATGTTTTTTAACAGTCAGCCGGCCATCGGGATTGCCGTATCCATGGAAGTGGGCGGCAATATCCTTAAGCTGGGTGAAGAACTGAAAAATACAGTGACGGCTGTGCAGCAGGATTTGCCGGCCGGGATGGAAATCCAGCAGGTAGCCAATCAGGCGGAAGTGGTCAAATCCTCCATTGATGAATTTGTGGAAACCCTGCTTATTGCTATTGCCATCGTTCTGGCCGTGAGTTTCCTGTCACTGGGCGTTCATACCGGCATGGTAGTCGCCTGCTGCATTCCCTTGGTACTCTGCGGCGTATTTGTATTTATGTACATGACCGGTATCGACCTGCATAAGGTGTCCTTGGGCGCTTTGATTATCGCGCTGGGCCTGCTGGTCGATGACGCTATCATCGCCGTGGAAATGATGAGTGTTAAGCTGGAGGCCGGCCTTAACAAGGTGGAGGCGGCCTGCTATGCTTTCACAGCTACGGCCAAGCCCATGCTGACAGGAACGCTTATCACCTGTTCCGGTTTTATCCCCGTGGCCTTTGCCAAGGGCATGGCCAGCGAGTTCTGTCAGGCGTTGTTCCCTGTTATCGGTGTGGCTTTGGTGCTGTCATGGATAGTATCGGTTATGGTAGCGCCGCTGCTGGGGACTTATATGATAAAGGTGACACCGCATGCTGAGCAGGAGCGCGCAGGTGCTTCCTATCAGGATAAGTTTTATGCTGTGTTCCGTAAGCTGCTGGAGGTTTTTCTGGCATATCGGAAAACAGTGCTGGGGGCGACGGCAGCCATATTTATTCTGTCATTGGTGATGATGCCCCACATACGGCAGGAATTTTTCCCCTCCTCCACCCGGCCGGAAATCATTTTGACAATGAAGCTGTCGGAGGGTTCATCAAAGGCTGCCACACAGCAGGCCGCTGACCGTATGGCTGCATTTTTGCAGCGCCATGAGGATTTGCTGGATAATTATTCCTATTATGTCGGCAAATATGTACCGCGTTTTGTCCTGACCGTTGACCCCAAAGCGGCAGCTGATAACGTGAGCCAGTTCGTCATGGTGACCAAGGATGTGAAATCCCGGGAAAAGCTGGCCGCAGCGTTAAAAGAGGCCACTGTGGATGAATTTGCCGATGTGCAGACAAAACTACAATACATTCAGACCGGTCCCCCGGAAGATTATCCGGTGATGCTGCGCGTCACAGGGTATTCCATGGAGCAGGTCAAGGAACTGGCGTACAAGGTAGAGGCTATTGTGGCTGCTGACAGCAATAACTACAATGTCAATCTGGACTGGGACGACAAGAGCAAGGTAGTAAAGATTGAGCTTGATAAGGATAAGCTGCGTGCCATGGGGCTTAATGTTCAGGCTGTGAAGCAGATGATTTACACCGAGATTACCGGAGCCGCGGCAGCCCAGTTTTATACCGGTGACAGGACGCTGGATATCACTCTGCGGCTGGCGGTGCAGGACCGGGATGATTTGAGCGAGCTGGGCAAACTGCCTATTTACATGGGCAGTGCCGGTTATGTGACTTTGGAGCAGATAGGCAAGATTTCCTACGGCGCAGAGGAAGGCTTTATCAAGCGGTACAATCTGATGCCGGCGATTATGGTACAGGCCGACATCAAGAGCGGCACGGCAAACGATGCCACGAAAAAAGCCTTTGAGGCGACCAAGGAACTGAGGAAAGATTTGCCTCTGGGCTACAACATTGAGGCGGCCGGGGCTTTGTCCGATAGCGCGGATTCCCTGCATTACCTCATGCAGCCGGTACCGGCGATGCTTTTCGTCATTATGACCCTGCTGATGTTCCAGCTGGGCAGCATAAAACAGATGCTGCTGACCCTGCTGACAGCGCCCTTAGGGCTTATCGGCGTGGCCTGGGGCATGCTCATTACGGATTCTGTTATGGGCTTTGTGGCAGAGCTGGGAATTTTGGCGCTCTTTGGGATGATAATCCGCAATTCGGTTATACTCATCGACCAGATAAAGCAGCATATCGCCGCCGGGGAAACGCCCTATGATGCGGTGGTGGATTCAGCGGTCCTCCGCTTCCGTCCCATTATGCTGACGGCAGCTGCCGCCATTCTGGGCATGCTGCCCTTGATGGCCAGTACCTTCTGGGGGCCGATGGCGGTAGTCATTGCCAGCGGGCTGCTGGTGGCGACCATCCTGACCCTGCTGGTCTTGCCGGCTATGTATGCCGTGGCGTATAGGATTCCACAAAAAAATAAAGACCTATGACAAAACTGGAACAACGGCGTTATAAATAAGCCCCTGTGGCGATGTTTTTCCGCAGCGTTTGACGGCACAGCCATCTCAGCGAAGGAAAAATATTGTCACAGGGGCTTTCAGTTCGTAAACGCTTAAAGCAAATCGTATATGAGTTTGCCAATAAGAATGGTGGTCATACAGATAAAGAGGGGGCGTACATACCCCACGCCTTTTTTCAGGGCCATATTGGCACCACAGTAGGCACCGGCAATCATAGACAGACCCATGGGCAGGGCATAGGCGAAATTGATTTGTCCCAGATAGCCGAAGAACAATACGGCGGAAATGTTGCTGGCAAAGTTCAGCGTCCGGGCATTGGCAGCGGCACCAATGAAGTCAAAGCCTATCAGCAGCAGGGCAAAGAGCATAAAGGAACCGGCGCCGGGGCCGAAAAAGCCATCGTAAAAACCGAGCGCGAAGGCTATAAGTCCCGAGAGCAGAAGCATTTTCCGGGAAAGGCCGGTGTATTTGTTTTCCTTGCCCCAATCTTTTTTGCAGAGGCTGTAGATGAGGACGGCGGCCAGCATGATGACCACCAGCGGGCGGAGAATTTCTGCCGGCAGCATTTGTACCGTCAGCACGCCCAGGGCGGAGCCGATAAAGGACAGGGGAAAGAGCCGCCGCATAAGATAACCATTCACTTTGCCGGAACGGACAAAGGTTATGAAGCTGGTCATAGCGCCCATGACGGCAGCGCCTTTATTGGTGCCCAGGGCTGTGACCGGGGGCAGCCCTGTCCATAACAGGGCCGGTACGGAAATCAGGCCGCCGCCGCCCACAACTGAGTCAATAAAAGCAGCCATAAAGCCGAAGAAAAGCAAAAAGCCCAAGGTGCCGATATCCAAGAATTCCATAAGATTTATCCCTCCTGCTGTATAGGATACTACGAAGCGGCAAAGACTGGCAATAGGAAGTACGTTTGGCCGGTTTTAAAATGATTTTAATTTTTTTGCAAGTGTAATCTTGACAAACTGAGAGATACCGAGTAGACTTAAATATGAAATTGGTTTCACATTTTAGTTGCAGGAATTATATGTAGGCATGAGGAATTAGTAAAGGGAAGAAAGAAGGAGGTTTTCTCATGAAGGATATTCGCTTGGACAGCCCGTTAAAGGGCGACCTCGTGGCTTTGAGCGAGGTAAATGACCCGGCTTTTGCCAGCGGCGCAATGGGCTTTGGTGCTGCGGTAAAAAATCCTGAGGGCAAGGTTTACGCACCGGTGGACGGTGAAATTACGGTGATGTTTGACACGAAGCATGCTATCGGCATTCGTGGCAACAATGGTGAGGAACTGCTCATCCATGTGGGTCTGGACACGGTCAAACTGAACGGTGAGCATTTTACATCCCATGTAGAGCAGGGCGCACAGGTTAAGAAGGGACAGTTGCTGCTGGAATTTGATGCTGAAGCCATTAAGGCTGCCGGCTATGATGTGACTACGCCTGTGGTGGTTACTAATTCCAGCGAGTTCGGCAAGATTACCATTGCGCTGGGAGATGTGGAGATTTCCTCCGGGGATGCTCCGGCAGAGGCCAAAGCTGCTGCGGCGACGGATGATGCTGAATACGCCGGCCTGCCTGATGAAGTCAGGGTGGCAAAGCTGATTGAAAAGTATGTGGGCGGCATGGGTAATGTCCGCAATGCTGAGCATTGCGCTACGCGCCTGCGTCTTATCATCAATGATATGTCCAAGGTTGATGAGAAAGCTATAGAAAATATTGACGGTGTAAAGGGACAGTTCTTTGCTGCTGCCCAGTACCAGATTATTCTGGGTACCGGCTTTGTGGATAAGGTGTTTGCTGAATTTACCAAGGGCACAAATTTCTCCGGCGCCAGCAATAAGGAAGAGGCTTATGCCCAGATGACGCCGCTGCAGAAGATTTCCCGTACCTTGGGCGACGTATTCGTACCCATCATCCCCGTACTCGTGGCAACAGGTTTGTTCATGGGTCTGCGCGGTGCAGCTCAGAGCCTTGGTGTCGAGTTCAGCCCCAATGTGCTGCTGCTGAGCCAGATTCTTACTGATACGGCCTTTATCTTCCTGCCGGCACTCGTTTGCTGGTCTACGATGAAGCGTTTCGGCGGTACGCCGGTTATCGGTCTTGTGCTTGGTCTCATGCTGGTCGGCCCGCAGCTGCCGAATGCCTGGGCGGTTGCCGGCGGTGATGTTAAGCCCATTCCGATGGATATTTTGGGCATGACCATTGGTATTGTCGGTTATCAGGGTTCTGTTTTGCCGGCCTTGGTTCTCGGTATCTTTGCCGCCAAGCTGCAAAAGGCCTTGAAGACGATTGTTCCCGATATTATTGACCTGATTGTTACGCCGTTTGTCACGCTGTTTGTTTCCATGATTCTGGGTATCCTCATCATTGGCCCGGTTATGCACGCTTTGGAAAACACGATTTTCGGCGCTGTATCGGCTTTCCTGCAGATGCCGATGGGCATTGGCGGTTTCATCGTTGGCGGTCTGCAGCAGGTAATTGTAGTATTTGGTGTTCATCACGTATTTAACGCTCTGGAAGTGCAGCTGCTGGCAACTACGGGCGTAGACCCCTTCAATGCGATTATCACCGGTGCTATCGTAGCTCAGGGTGGTGCGGCTGTCGCTGTTGCCCTGAAGACGCAGAACCCGAAAAAACGCGCTCTGTACATTTCTTCGGCTGTACCGGCTTTCCTGGGGATTACGGAACCGGCTATCTTCGGTATCAATCTGCGCTTCATGAAGCCTTTCCTCTATGCGCTGGTCGGCGGTGCTTGTGCCGGCGGCGTAGCCAGCTTCCTGCATCTGGCTGGTACGGGCATGGGCATTACGGTTTTGCCGGGTACGCTGCTGTATCTTGACCATTTGTTGGAATATGTGCTTGTAAATCTTATCGGCTTTGGTGTGGCTTTTGGCCTGACGTTTACGTTATTTAAGCCGGAAGAATAAAGAATGGGGGCTGTCGCGTTTTGTGACAGCCCTTTTGCGCACTAGCCGGACTAGGTATAAAGGCCGGTTGCGCTCATGACAGTGAACTATATAAGTGAACTATTATAAAGGAAGGTGACAAGCATGGAAAAATTTGACAAGCAGGCAATTGATGAACAGGTCAGAGCCGGGTTCCCCTTTGAACACCGTTGGCACAACAGATTTCATCTGGAAATGCCCTTTGGCCTGATAAATGACCCTAACGGGCTGGCTTACAGCAATGGTAAATACCATATCTTCTTCCAGTGGAATCCGCTGGGCTGTGAGCATAAAAACAAATGCTGGGCGCATACGGAAACGCGGGATTTCATCCACTATACGGTACCAACGCTGGCTATGTGGCCGACGGATGAGCATGACAAGGACGGCTGCTACTCGGGCTGCGGCACGGTGGAAGACGGCCAGCTGCGCGTCCTCTACACCTGCAACCGCAAGGAGGATGGCGTGCGTATTCCGGCTCAGCGGTTTGGCAGTTTAAAGGGCGGTCAGGTAAAGAAGGAAGAAATCATCGTTGCCGACAAGGCGGCAGGCTACACGGGGCATTTCCGCGACCCTTATATTTTCAGCCGCCGGGGCAAACGTTACTTCATCATCGGCGCTCAGCGCGAGGAGAATGAAACAGGCACTGTTCTCATTTATGAGGAAGGGCCGGACGGCTGGAAGAACCTCGGTGAGGTACAAAACCGTCTGGGCGAATTTGGCTATATGTGGGAGTGCCCGAATCTGGTTCAGTTTGGCAGTTATGACGTGCTGATTTTCTGCCCGCAGGGACTGGATGAACGGGCCTTTGACAGGCAGAATATCTATCAGGCCGGCTATATAGCAGGCCATCTGTCCCTGGACAGCATGGATATGATGCAGCATACCAAGTTTCAGGAACTGGACAAGGGGTTTGATTTTTATGCGCCACAGGTGCTCAGCCATGAAGGGCGTCAGCTGATGATTGGCTGGATGGGCATGCCGGATAAGGACGATGAATATCCCACCAAGGAACAGGGCTGGATGTACAGCCTGACCATGCCCCGGGAGCTGCGCCTGCGTCAGGGGCATATCTATTCCCGTCCGGCCCGGGAGATGAAGGATTTGCGCATTCAGGAAACGGCGGTGGAAATCGAAAGCGCAGAACTGACCGAAATAGCGCGCCCTTTGTTTGACGGCTCGGAAATCCTGCTGGACATCGAAATGGGCGAGGCGCAGGAAGTGGTAGTCAACCTGCGCTATGGTACTGAAAGCCTGCTCTTTATTTACGACAGACGGGCGCAGACCATGTCCATTGACCGTAACGGCATGCGCAACGGCGGCAGGGGAATACGGCGCTTTAAGCTCTTTGCCGATACCAGATTATCCATGCAGCTCTTTGTGGACAAGACAGCTGTGGAAGCTTTCTTCCAGCATGGTGAGGAAGCGGCCAGCCTTTTGGTCTTCCCGGAAAAGAACATACAGCCGGAACTGCATGTCAGCGCCGATGGGAAAATGCTTTCCCTGAACGGCAAGATTTGGGAACTTGACGGTTACTGGTACAGATAAAAAAATATAGAAATAAGCCCCAGAAACATGAGTTTCTGGGGCTTATTTCTGTCAGAAAGTGGCTGGGGAAGCCACGCACGTCAGTTGTTTACTGCGCGATCTTCAAAAATGGTCTTGAGCGGAATTCGTCTGATACGTTCGAAGGGGATTGACTCAAACGAGTAACGAAGATCCAGATACGCATCGCTGCGATTAAAAATAACCTTTTTTAAGGGAAATTTAGAGGTTTTCTTAATGCGATCGATATAATACTGCGCATCTTCCGCTGAAAAGGTGCCATTCTCGATAATAACGCGGACGTTATCGACTATCATGGGGAAACACCTCCAACAAGTAAAACCTGACAAAGATGGCTGTTTGGGGATTATCAGGGAAAAACCATCCTTGTACTATTGTTGTTAGCGAAGCAAAGGAAATAGAGTAAATCTTTAACAACTCGATATACAGTATACACTATGATTTAATCCTTGTGAAGTAGCAAAAGTTACCAATACTGTCCAAAAGTCCCAATTTATATGGAATTATTCCCAGAAAAAAGAGGTTATAAGACAATCTCGCCCGTTTTTGAATGATTTTGGCGTTTTTTAGGGATTATTAGAGCTGGATTAGATAAATAAAGCTGATTTTGTGCATAAACATTCATTTACGGGAATTATAAAAAGCCCTAATCTTGTCAGAAATTAGGACTTTTGGGCAATGCTGTGCTGATATTATTTTAAAACCTTATTGTACCAGACAGACATGTGCAGAAAGGTGATGTACATGAGCAGTTCTGCCAGCTCCTCCATGGTTTCGCCTTCATGGCCTTCCAGCATCCAGGCATGGTCGCCGGCGGTGGACAGCAGGGCGCAGATGACGGCGATGATGAAAAAGGCCGTGGGCCGGGGCGGTGCCAGCAGCTTGCGCCAGGGGATGCAGCGGACGAAGGAATAGAGCAGCAGGAGCATGTAAATTCCTAAAAAGATGTAGATAGCCGTATGGAAGGGGAAATCCTTCATGGCAATGAATTCCGGGCCGTGGCTGCCAATATGGGTGGGGAAAAATACGCGGCCGTAGGACAGCTCGCGCAGTCCCAGCAGGAAGAGAAAAGCGGCGGCGGTGTAAAACACCCTGCTATAGCTGTGGTTTTGCCGGGCGGCGATGATATTGTAGGTGACACCCAGCAGCAGGATGGCAACCTGCGCGTTTTCGATGGGGCCGTTTTCCCACGAGACCCATTCAGGCAGAACATCGCTGACGGGAATGATGGCCAGCAGATACAAAATACTGATAACCAGAGCCGCCTTTAGCGGATAACCGGTTTGGGGAAATTGTTTAAACAAATTAAATATACCTCCAATAATAGATAAAAAATGCTATAATATAATACATATCTTAATTTAGCAGATATGTATTATAAAAGCAATAGTGTCACGGCTGTGGCTGGGGAGGTTATCGGTTTGCGTATTATCGTTGTGGGGGCAGGAAAGCTGGGCTACAGTATAGCCGAGCTCTTATCCAAGGAGCAGTTTGACGTGGTGGTAATCGACCATGATGAAAGCCAGCTGGAAGCGGCGAAGAATACATTGGATGTGCTAACCATTGCTGCCAATGGCGCCAGCCCTATAACCATGGACGACCCGGATGTACGTGACGCGGATATCCTAATTGCGGTGACAGCCAGCGACGAAGTCAACATGGTGGCCTGTATTCTGGCCAAGAAACACGGTATAAAGCATACCATTGCCAGAATCAGGGATATGAAGTTCATGTCGGAGGCCAAGGATTACCTCAAGCAGAATTTTGATATCGACTTAATGCTTAATCCCGAGCTCATCACTGCCAACGAAATAAACCGTATTCTCATGACTCCGGCGGCGCTGGATGTGGAAGATTTTGCTCATGGCAAAATCCGTCTCTTTGAAACGAAGATTCAGCGCAAGTCTGCCATCGCCGGTATTCCTTTTAAGGATATTCAGCTGCCCAAGGGCGTGCTGGCCGGGATGATTTTCCGCGACCACCGCATGATTATTCCTCACGGCGATGACTCACTGCAGCCCCATGACAATGCGTATTTTATCGGTATTCCAGAGGAAATTGAAAAGTTCAGCCAAAAATTTGTCCAGCGCGATGCCCGCAAGCTGCACCGGGTGCTGATTATCGGTGCCGGCCGTGCCGGCAGAGCACTGGCACAGCTGCTTGACAGTCAGGATGTGCATGTAAAGATAATCGACCACGACAGGGAACGCTGCCAGCTGGTAGCGGCCATGCTCAATAAGGGCATAGCCGTCTGCGGTGATGGCACGGATATTGACCTGCTCATTGAAGAGGACGTGGCGCATGCCGATGTGGTGGTATGCCTGACGGAAGATGATAAGCTGAACCTCATGCTGGCACTGCTGGCGCGTCACCTTTCCGGCAACCGTACCAAGACCGTAGTGCGCGTGTCCCGTAATGAATATGTGGAACTGATGGAAAAGGTGGGGGTCAATATCGTTTTGTCCACCAGACTGCTGTCGGCCAGCGAGGTGCTGGCCTTTGCCCGGCGCGGCGGCGTTGTGTCTGTGTCCCTGCTTGAAGGCGCCAAGGCCGAGGCAGTGGAGGTTATTGTTCAGGAAGGCGCGCCGGTGGCCGGCAAAAAGCTCATGGACGTGAAGCTGCCCAAGGAATGTCTGGTCTGCGCCTATGTACGGGGGACGGACGCGCAGATTCCTAATGGTAATACCGTGCTGCTGCCCGGTGACAGAACTATCTTATTTATACAGACGAAATTTTCACAGCAGGTCATTAAATACTTCAAAGGGAAGGAATAAATGTGAGCCGTTTAGGACAGACTGCCATGCAGAGGGAACAGGGGCTGGAGCTATTCTGGCTTCTCATGGGTCAGATTGCTATAATGATGGGGGCTGCCATGTGCGTGCCCTTAATAGCTGCGCTTATCTGGCGTGAGCCGGAGGCGTGGCTGTTTGTGCTGCCGGCCTTGTTTGCCTATGGTCTGGGGCGGAAGATGATAAGTCTTGGCAGTACGGAGGAACGGGGGCGGCAGCTCACCATTAGGGAGGGCGTTTACTTTACCATCTTTGTGTGGCTGCTCATGGCTTTTATCGGGTTGATGCCCTATCATGGTTCCGGCATCTTCCCCGGCTTTAGCGGTGCTTTTTTGGAAACGGTATCGGCGCTGACAACCACGGGCGTGTCCTGCCTGCCTCTGGACAGGGGGGATATATTGCCGCGTTCCTTTATCTTGTGGCACAGCATTATGAGCTGGCTGGGAGGCCTGACCTTTGTCATTATCATGGTGACGGTGCTGCCGCAGATTAGCGGCTGCTTTGGTCTGACACTTTCGGCCCGGCAGTCTATTTTCTTTAGTCCTGTCTGGAATAAAATGGCTCAGTCAGCCCGGCAGGGAACGACTGTGTATGCAGCCTTGACCATGCTGGCGGCGCTTCTTTATTATCTGGCAGGGCTGAATCCGTTTGAGGCGCTGCTGCGCGCCCTCGTATCCCTGTCCTCCGGCGGTGGGATTTCCGTATATGACTTTATCTATTATGACAATCCCGGTCTGGAGCTGGCCGCAGGTGTGGCGATGCTGCTGTCAAGCATGAGCCTGCTGCTGATATGGAAGGCATGGAAATTAAAAAGTATCGGGCTGCTCTTGCGCGACACGGAAATACAATTTTTTCTGCTGCTGCTTGCGGCCATTGGCCTGCTGATTTCCGTCCACTTATGGCTGGCAGGCCGGTATGACCTGCTGAGCAGCCTGCGTTATGGTTATTTTGCAGTGCTGTCATTTATGTCAACCAACGGTTTGGTTTCGGCACCTTTTTGGCTGTGGCCGTCCTTTGACCGTTATGTGCTGTTCGTGACGGTCTTTGTCGGCGGCTGTATCGGCGCTGCCGCCGGCGGCTTGAAGGTCATGCGGCTGCTGGTACTGCTGCGGCTGGCATGGACGGAGCTGCCCCGTACCCTGCACCCCCGGATGGTGACGGTGGTACGGGTGGACGGCCTGCCGGTGCCGGACAAGATAGTGAGCCGGATATTGGCCTTTTTCTTCCTATATATAACGGTGTTTATTGTCTTTTCGCTGGCGTTGTCTCTGGCAGGCATTAACCTTTTGCAGGCCATGGGGGTGGCGGCTGGCTGTCTTACCAGTACGGGGACATCGGCGGCGCTCTTCGGGCTGGGCAGTCTGGCGGTTTTGCCGGTGTGGGCCAAACTCCTCTGTGCCCTGTTGATGATAATCGGCCGGGTGGAAATTTTTTCCTTCCTGATTTTATGGGGGCTGGGACGCCGCAATTTACAAAAAAGGTGGTGAGGGCATGCAGCTGCAGGTTATCTACTATGTATTGGGCCGGCTGGTGATGGCAGAAACCATCACCATGTTCATTCCCTTTGCCATGGCGTTCTATTACTATGAAACCAGTATTCCGGGCTTTGCGGTGGCTGTAGGCCTCAGCGCTTCTGTGGGGCTGGTATTGCAGTCACATGGCCGGGCGGGTACAGACAACTTATCCATTCGTGAGGGCATAGCCATTACGGGCTTGGGCTGGGCACTGGCTACGGGGCTGGGAATGCTGCCCTATGTATGCGGCGGTTATCTGGGGGCGTTGGACGCGCTGTTTGAAAGTATTTCCGGCTTTACGGGCACGGGCGCCACGGTCTTTGACACCCTGACGGGCCTGCCGAGCAGCATTCTGTTCTGGCGCATGATGACCCATTGGTTCGGCGGTCTGGGGATAATCGTCATCTTTATTGCCCTGCTGCCGCAGACAGGGCAGAGCACTGTGTATATGTACAATGCCGAAACCACGGGGCCGACTCAGGACAGAGTGCTGCCGCGGCTCCGGGATATGACCAAGGCGCTGTTTCAGATGTATCTGCTCTTTACAGCTTTGGCGGCCACCGTGTATATGCTCTGCGGTCTGGGGCCATACGAAGCCCTGACGCATGCCATGAGCACCATTGGTGCCGGGGGCTTTTCCATTTACGACGAAAGCGCCATGCACTTTAAGAATCCGGCTTTTGAATGGAGTATGACCTTTTTCATGATTTTGGCCGGCGGCAATTTTGGCCTTTACTACCGTATCTGGAAAAAAGGGCCGGGCGTGGTGCGGCACAATTCAGAATTCAAGGCCTATATGCTGATTTTGTTTACGGCCATGGTGCTTATCGGGGGGAACCTCCTGTATACCATGCCCTATGCGCCGGGAGATGCCATCCGCTATGCGGCTTTTCAGGTGGGGTCGATTTCCACGACGGGCTTTGTGTCGGCAGATTTTGACAAATGGCCGGATTTCAGCAAGGGCATCCTGCTGATGCTGATGATTAGCGGCGGCTGTGCCGGCTCTACTGCTGGCGGCATGAAGGTCGCCCGGGTGGTGCTGCTGGTCAAAAACACATGGGCTGTGATGCGGCAGAAAATTGCGCCCCGTCAGCTGGTGGAAGTGCGGATGAACGGCAGCCGGGTCAGTGAGGAGACCCTGCTGCGCGTGGGACAGTTCTTTTTCCTGTACATCTTTTTTATCGTCTTTTGGGCGCTATTGCTCACGCTGGACGGTTTGGAGATTTTTGATGCCATCGGCATCAGTATAACCACCATGGGCAGCGTGGGGCCGGCCTTTGGGATTGCCGGCGCGACCTGTACTTATGCCGGCCTGTCGGTGTTCAGCAAGAGCATTTTGTGCATAGCTATGCTCCTGGGCAGGTTGGAAATGTTTACCCTGCTGGTCATGCTGACCCCAGATTTTTGGCAGAAAGGGAATCGGTGGTAATATGGATTTGATGAATAATTTCTGGGTGGCTGTCGGGGCTGTAGTCCCCCTGTTCACCCTGCTGTTTATGGGGCTGGTCATCAAGCGGCTGAAACTGATGACGGAGGACGAGCTGGCGCATACCAACAGGATGGTCTTTACGCTGTTCTTCTTCTGTATGATGTTTTACAATATCTTCACTACGGATCTGGCTCATACCGTGCGCCCCAAGCTGATGCTCTTTGGCGGTCTGGGGGTAATCAGTGTGTTCCTGCTGGCCACGGCTCTGGTCTGCTGGAAGGAAAAGGACAACCGCAAGCGTGGCGCGATGATTCAGGCTGTTTTCCGCAGTAATTTCGTCCTCTTCGGTATTCCCATTGTGGGCAATATCTTTGGCGATACGGCGCTGTCCATTCCCACGATGATGATAGCGGTAATCGTACCCATTTACAACGTGCTGGCCGTGTTTACGCTGGAAACCTTCCGCGGCGGTAAATTTGCCTTGGGCAAGATTTTGCTGGGAATATTGAAAAATCCCATGATATTAGGCGCACTGACAGCGGTGGCTTTGCGTCTGGTTGACTTTCCCGTGCCGCAGCCGGTGCTGAAGGGCATCGGGCAGGTGGCGGCTGCGACTACACCGGTGGCGCTGATTATTTTGGGCGCGTCGTTTAAAGGCGGCAGCTTTCACAATCACCTGCCCCAGTTAATCAGCTGTGTGGGGGCGCGCCTCATTCTGGTACCGGCGGCAGCCTTAAGTCTGGCGGTATACCTGGGGTTCCGGGATATAGAGCTCGTAACCTTGATGGCGGTTTTTGCGTCCCCTTGTGCCGTGGCCAGCTTTGCCATGGCCCAGCAGATGGACAGTGATGCGGATTTAGCAGGCAACTGCGTGGTGTACACCAGCGCTCTGTCCTGCCTGACCATTTTCGGCTGGGTGTTCTTCCTGAAGACCATGGGCTTGTTCTGAGGCGGAAAATAAACATTGTTTTTTTAGGGAAATTAGCAGGAAAAAACTTACAAATGGCGAACCGTTCAAATATGGAAATTTGTCAAATCTAATTGTACAGTGAGGAGGTATTTTATATGCAAAAGAGAAAAATTGTAACGGTTGTTGCCATTGCGGCTTTCGGGGTGAGTGTCGGCTTTGGAGCCGTGGCGCATGCGGATGTTCGTCCGGCTTCGCAGGGAGCCGTGCAGACAGCTATGCCCGGTCAGGATTCGAGCGAGGATAAGAAGCTGGCCTCCCAGCGCTTTGTCAGCTCGGAACTCATTCAGTCAAAGCTTGACTATCAGATTTGCCTGCCACGCTGGTATGATGCCGGTAAGAGCTATCCCCTGATTGTTGTCGTCAACGATGTGAATGGAGAAACGGACGGCAGAGCTTTGTTGAAGCAGCCGGACGGCGTTGGTGCCTGGGTGGATGAATTAGAGCGCAACCAGCAGTATGCAATCGTTCTGACTGTGCAGTCGACAAAGGATTTTGAGCAGCGTGTCGGCCGTCTGTCCAATACCGAAGGCATGGAGATTATGCGTTCGCTGCTGAGGGATGTGCGTCAGAACTATGCCGTAAATAAAGATGCCATTTACGGTATTGGTGAGAACAAAGGTGCCTGGGTAATTCAGCTTATCAGCGAACAGATGCCCAGCTATTTCAAAGCAACTTATCTTGATGAGAATACCGTTGATGGTAAGGCAGATAACAAAGCTATTCATGACTGGCTGATGAAAGAAATGGCAGCACAGGCAAAATAACAGCAAACATGGTGGGGCTGTTGCACGCAAGTTCTTACTGGTGCAGCAGCCCTTTGTATTCCCGATACATGGCGGAGAGAGGTTTACTGAGGGTAAGGGGAACAAAGCCTTGCCGGGAAAAATGCGCCGAACGGAGGAATTTTTTTGCAGGATTTATTAGATGTACATACACACACGCTGGCCAGCGTGCATGCCTATAGCACGCTGCGTGAAATGATAACGGCAGCTAAGGAAAAAGGCCTGTCGCTGGTGGGCATTTCCGACCATGCTCCGGCTATGCCCGGGGCTTTCCATGAGTTCTACTTTTGTAATTTCAAGGTCATTCGCCGGGATGCCTATGGCATCGACCTGCTCATGGGGGTGGAACTGAACATTTTAGATTTTTCCGGCTCTACGGACTTGCGGCAGGAATATCTGGACAGGCTGGATTATGCCATTGCCAGTCTCCATAATCCCTGCATAAAGCCCGGCTCACGGGCGGAAAACACAGCAGCGCTCATCGGCGCCATGCGCAAGCCGAAAGTGAAAATCATCGGGCATCCCGATAATCCCGACTACCCGGTGGATTTTGACGCACTGGCTCAGGCAGCCAAAGAATACCATGTGCTGCTGGAATGCAATAACAGCTCATACACGCCGGGGGGCAGCAGGCAGGGCTCCAGAGAACTTGCCGGTCAGTTGCTGGCTGCCTGCAAGCGTCATGGGACGATGGTCATCATGGGCAGCGATGCACATATTGATTTGGATGTGGGCAATCACAGCTATGCACAGGAAATTATCGCCCGGAATGATTTCCCTGAGGAATTAGTGATAAACAGCTCGCCGGAACGTTTCAAGCAATGGGTGCAGGCGTAAACTTTTCATCTACGGCAAAGTGTAGTATATTATTGTATAAAAGCGTAATGAGGAGGACGAGCCATGACAGGTGATTGCAGGCCGGTGGATAAGGACAGGGCTGCACAGGCCATCAGGGATTTTTTGGAGGCGGTGGGTGTTGACCTAAAGGCGCAGGGGATGGAAAAGACCCCGGAACGCGTGGCGAAAATGTATGAATTCCTCTTTAACGGCATGGGCAAAGGCACGGCCGATATCTGGGGAGAGACCTTTGATGCCGGTTCTGAAGGCATTGTGGCGGTACGGCACATACCCTTTTATTCCATGTGTGAACACCATCTCGTGCCCTTCTTTGGCGAGGTAAGCATTGCGTACCTGCCGGGAAAGGGACGGGTCGCCGGCTTTAGCAAATTTTCCCAGCTGGTGGAGCGTCTTTCCCATAAACCGCAGCTGCAGGAGCGTCTGGCGGCGCAGATTGCAACAGCGGTGCGTAGTGATTTGGACGCCCAAGGGGTTCTGGTGGTTGTCGAGGCGCAGCAGCTGTGTATGACCATGCGCGGCGATTTGGCCCATGGAACACGGACGGTGACCTCAGAATGCAACGGGGTCTTTAAGGAGGATACGGCGCTTTATCAGCAGGCGTGGATGATACTAGGAGGCAAAAAGTCTTGACCGTACAACGCACATATACCTTTGCCGATGGAAAGAAACTGACGCTGGGGAAGCGAACCCTCATTATGGGGATTTTAAACATCACGCCGGATTCTTTTTCTGATGGCGGTAAATTTAATAACCGTGATGCCGCACTGCGCCATCTGGAGGAAATGGTGGCTGCCGGTGCCGATATCATTGATGTGGGGGCTGAGTCCAGCCGTCCCGGTTTTACGCCTATGCCTGCCCAGGAAGAGATGGACAGGCTCTTGCCTTTATTAGAGGAAATTCTGCAAAATTCGCCCGTGCCGGTATCGGTGGATACATTTAAGGCCGCAACGGCCCAGGCGGCAGCCCGGTGCGGCGCGCATATTTTAAATGATATTTGGGGCCTGCAATATGAGGCTGAACCGGGGGCAATGGCCGCGGTGGCGGCAGAATTTAATCTGCCGGTCGTGGTGATGCACAATCAGCAGGGGACGGAATATGCCGGGGATATCATCGCGGCAATGCAGGCTTTTTTCCGTAAGTCCCTCAGCATCGGACAGGCTGCCGGCATGAAAAAGGAGCAGTTTATCCTTGACCCGGGCATTGGCTTTGGCAAGACCGCCGAGCAAAATTTGGCGGTTCTGCGGCGGCAGGAGGAACTGTTGCAGGTAGATGGCGAGGAATATCCCCTGCTGCTGGCGGCCAGCCGTAAGAGCTTTATCGGCAAGACGCTGAATCTGCCTGTCGAGGAACGGATGGAAGCCACGGGCGCGGCCTGCGTGGTGGGCATTATGAAGGGGGCAGGCATTGTGCGCGTTCATGATGTAGCGCCCATTGCCCGTATGTGCCGGATGACAGATGTTATATTGAGGAGCAGTTAAATGGATAAGATAAAATTGACGGGGCTGAGTTTTTACGGCTATCACGGCTGCTTGCCCGAGGAACGGCAGATGGGGCAGGAGTTCAGCGTGGACGTAGCCATGTATCTTGACTTGCATGAGGCTGGCCTTACGGATAAGCTGGCAGCCACGGTGAATTACGCAGAGGTTTACAATCTGGTGAAAAAAGTGGTGGAAGGCGAGCCGCGGCAACTGATTGAAGCCGTGGGCGAGGAGATTGCCCGGAAGATTTTGCAGGATTTTTCGCTGGTGGCCAAAGTCCGGGTTACGGTACACAAACCCCATGCGCCCCTGCCGGGTGTGTTCACCGATGCCTCCATAAGTGTGGTACGGACACGGAGTTAAGCCAGTGAAAATATATTTGAGCCTGGGGGCGAATCTGGGGCAGCGGGGAGAAACCCTGCGTGAAGCCTTGCGCCGCCTGAGAAACTTACCACAGACAAAGCTGCTGGCCGTGGCGCCTTTTTATGAGACTGCCCCTTGGGGCAATCTGGCGCAGCCGGCCTTTTTAAATACAGCTGCCATGGTGGAAACGGCATTGTCACCCGATGAATTTTTACACGCCAGCCAGCGGATTGAGCAGGCTTTAGGCCGGGTGCGCCATGAACACTGGGGCGCCAGAACCATTGACATCGACCTGCTGGCAGCGGAAGGCTTTGTATCTGATACAGAGGAACTAAGGCTGCCCCATCCTTATCTGACAGAACGGGCCTTTGTGCTTGTTCCCTTACGGGATATTGCTCCACAGCTGTCCATCAAGGGGCGGACGGTGGCGGACTGGTGCAGCGATGATGCGATAAAGGAGCAGGCAATAAGTGCAGCGCCGGAACTGCATGAGCCCTATCCCCTGAGCATGATTGCCTGCCTTGATGAGCAGGGGGGCATAGGGCGGCAGGGGCAGCTGCTTGTTCATAACGCGGCAGACATGGCGCATTTCCGGCAGGAAACGCTGGGACAGATTGTGATTATGGGGCGCAAAACGCTGGAATCACTGCCCGGCGGACGTCCCCTGTCCGGCAGGGTGAATATTGTCCTGTCAAAGAAAATGCGGCGCGCTGATGTACATGTTTGCCATGACCTGCCGGAACTGTGGGCATTGCTAGGGCGGCTGCGTCTGGGAAATCCCCGGCAGAAGATTATCTGCATCGGCGGCGCAGAGATTTATGCGCTGCTGATGCCCTATGCTGATGAACTGCTGCTGACGAAAGTTAAAGGCGTATTCGCGGCGGATACGTTTTTTCCGAATTACGAGGAGTTTACAGAGGTATCCCGTGACGTTCGGAGTGAACTTGCTTTTGTCAGATATCGCCGGCCTGGCGGCGGCACATTATGCTAACAGCATAAAAAGTGGCAGTAAGCGAGCGGAGGAGGGTGTGTAGCCAAAACGGAGCGTGTGGACGTTCTGCGTTAAGAAAAAATTTTTTGTCATCCCATTCTTGGGGCGGAGTTTCGTTCAAGCGCAGCGCGTTTAACTACGCCCCAAGGAATAATTGGGAGACAAAAAATTTTTTTAGCAGGTTGTCCCAGCGTAGTGTGGCTATACACCCTTCTCCGCGAGCGCATTATATCTACTAACTTACAGGAGATGGTAACTAAATGGAGATTTTTCATAACGACTGGGCCGGCCTGTTGGATGACGAATTAAAACAGCCATATTATCAGGAACTGCGCCGGTTTTTAATCAGCGAGTACCGCACCCGGCAAATTTTCCCGGATATGTATGCCATATTTAATGCGCTGCATTATACCAGCTATGCCGACACAAAGGTGGTCATTTTAGGTCAGGACCCTTACCATGGCGAAGGCCAGGCCCATGGTCTGTCCTTTTCGGTTTTGCCCGGCGTAGAGCCGCCGCCATCCTTGCTGAATATTTTTCAGGAACTATCTACAGACCTGGGCTGCACCATCCCCAATAACGGCTGTCTAAAGCCATGGGCAGAGCAGGGCGTTCTTTTGCTGAACACAGTGCTGACCGTAAGGGCTCATCAGGCCGGCTCACATCAGGGAAAGGGCTGGGAGCACTTTACGGACAAGATAATCAACCTCCTCAATGAACGGGAAAAGCCGCTGGCCTTTATCCTCTGGGGAGCACCGGCCCGGCGCAAGAAGGCAATGATAACCAATCCCCGCCATTTCATCGTCGAATCACCGCACCCCAGCCCCTTGTCAGCCTATCGCGGCTTTTTTGGCAGCCGGCCCTTCTCCCGGGTAAATGACTTCTTGCAGCGTACAGGTCAGACGCCCATAGATTGGCAGCTGCCGGATATTTAACCACTGGAACTGATTTCATATTTTTCTTGCCTTTTTGACGAAAATCTCCTAATATAGTGCATAGAATATATTTTGTGCGCGATTGGGGATGAACCATGGAACAGAAAGTAACAATCAAAGACGTGGCAGAGCTGGCTGGCGTATCGAAAAGCACGGTTTCCCGTTATTTAAATAATGGCTATATAAGCATGGAAAAACAGCAGCGTGTCCGCAAAGCCATCGAAGAAACAGGCTTTCAGTCCAATTTTTTTGCCAAGCGGTTAAAGACCAGAAACAGCAAGCTCATCGGGATTGTCCTGCCCCGCATGGATTCCGTGACAGTGGGAAAACTGCTGGCCGGCATTACCAGAGTGCTGGAGCCGGAGGGCTATCAGAGCATCTTGCTGGTCAGCCAGCTGTCAACGAAAAAAGAGCTGGCCAATATGCAAAAACTCCAACAGCAGGGTGTGGACGCTCTCTTGGTTGACTCGGTGGGCATCACGCCTGAACATGTGCGCCACGCGCAGGAATGGTCAGTGCCCATTCTGTTTACAGGACAGCAGAACGAGGCCGTTCACTGCCTGAAGATAGATGATTTGGCAGCCGGCCATCGCATGGGCGCATATTTAAGACAGATGGGGCATACCCGGGCAGTGTTTGCCGGGGTTACGGAAACTGATGAGGCCGTCGGTATTGATAGAAAAAAAGGGTTTGTCGAAGGGTTCTGTGAAGGTCGCCCTGAGGCAGAGGTCAAATTTGTCGAAACGGGCTTTGATTTCCTGTCCGCGTACAATCAGGCCGAGGAAATCCGCCAGATGAAGCCGACCGTGGTGGTGGGCGCTACGGATAATATCAGTCTGGGTATATTGCGGTACTTCCATGAACGGGGCATAAAGGTGCCGGAGGATATTTCCGTGGTGGGCTTTGGCGGCTATGAGGTAGGTGCGGTTGTTTATCCGGCGCTGACCACGGTGGCCTTTGATTACGAGCTCATGGGGATGAAGGCAGCCAGCTTTCTGCTGCATCTCCTGCACGGCGAGGACGAAGAACAGAGCAACCTGACCATGCCGCTGTTTTTTGTGGAACGGGAAAGCGTCCGCAAGATGAATCAGGAATTCGTGGCGCAAACGCCCGGTACACTGACCGGACTAGCGTGACTATATGTTGACGGTGTGCGTTATCTTCGTTATAATTGTAGTGTTCAGAATGAAATTTTCATGCAGGAGTGTAGCGAGGCAGCAAATGATGTCGCGCGAAGTTTATTGGCAATAGAGGGAGTGTTATACAGTGAGAAAGCTGAAGCTTTGCGGCTGGGGGTTGGTAGCAGGACTTTTAATGGGCAATGTATTTGCCGGATTGGTTCATGCCGAAACATCTGCACCGAATTCCATAGAGGTTCGTCCCGTTCCTAAAGCAACAACGGAAAATAAGGGTGCGTATATAGAATCAGATGACATATTCAAGACGGCTGGCTTGCGTACAGGTCAGCTTACAGAGCGTTATCAGCTGGGCAAATATGATGTTATTTCGCTGAGTGTTCTAGGTTTTCCTGAAGGATTAGGGTATTCTACAGGGTACACACAGTCTATGGCTACAGACCAGACATCTACTACGAAAGCCGGCAACACGAATGAAATAATGATTGGCCCTGATGGATATGCTGCTGTTCCCTATGTTGGCAATATGCAGTTGGCAGGACTGACCTTAGATGAAGCCAGTGATAAAATTAGAACAGCTCTTAGCCGTTATATAAAAATTCCTAGCATGAGTGTGTCGGTAAAAAGTTATGGCCCACGCAGAATTTATGTAATAGGTGAGGTGGCTAAACCTGGTATTCAGAAAATGGACATTGACAGTTTGAATGCCTATGCGGCCATTGCATCGGCAGGAGGCTTCTCCAAGCGAGGCTGGAGCAGCAGGGTGCAAATCATCCGCGTGATTGATGGTACTATGTATTATCGCCGTCTAAACATAAGGGATTATATCGTAAAGCATGATTTAAGTCAGAATGTATTTGTTCAGGACGGGGATATTGTCTATGTGCCGAGATCCAATGCTATTCTTTGGCAGGAAGATATATTGCCATTCTTCCAGGCTTGGACTTACTATAAGGCTTTAAGAAGCTAATGTGCATAAAAAAACTCGCTTACGCGAGTTTTTTTATTTTGTCAAACAGCCTTTGTTTACGTTTGCTGACTGTTTGCGGACTGAGGTGCAGAATTTTAGCAACGGCAGTCTGAGGTAATTCCTGACAGTAAATAAGACCCAGCAGTTGTTGCTCAGACGCGCTTAACTGGCGGTAAATGCCCTCCAGCTCATCACGGCTGCAAACAATTTGTTCGGGGGACGGAGTATGGCTGTTTATCAGGTTATACCAGGGCGTTTTTTCATCATCTGCAGAAGCCGGATGCACTGTATGCTGATTGTAGCTGACGGTTCTACGAAAGGCTTTATACATAGCTCCATGCAGGCGGCTTTGCAAAAATGCAGCAAAGTTTACCTGAGCGCTGTGGTCAAAGTCATATACGGCCTCCATAAACGCTAAGTGCAAAATTCCTGAAGCCTCATCCTTTAGTTCCTGTCCACAAGCTGTGTGTTGATAGCGACGGGCCATCTTTTTCAACAAGCCGGCATAGGCCAGCAATAATTTTTCGCAGGCCTCCGTTTGTCCGTTCTTGGCCTGCTGTATTAAGTCGTTTTCCTGCTCAATAGTATACATACTTACCGCTCCTTTCCGTGTCTTAGTTTAGGCTGCTGTTTACGGAGGCGCGAGGGCGGAATGATGGTCAATTCCTGTAAATATTTGGCTGAAACGGCCAGATTTTGCTATAATCAGAGAAGAAACGGGGGGATTGCCATGCGAATTGAAGAAATCATCAACAAGCACCGCTTGGAACTAAATGACACGGACATGGTCATTTATAAATATATATTGCAGCATCGGGCGGCTGTCCGGCATATATCCATCCATGAACTGGCCAGGGCCTGTGCGGTTTCGTCCACCACCATCGTGCGCTTTGCCCAGAAACTGGGCTTTGATGGCTTTGGAGAATTAAAAGCCGTTTTGAAGATGGAGGAGGCAGCGCAAAGTGTCTATAGTGATGATGTGCTGAAGGATTTGCAGAAATTCTACTCCCAGACCTCAGCCAAGGTGTTCAAACGTAATTTTGACAGCGCCAGCCGGCTGATGCACGAGGCCAACCGCGTCTTTGTTTTTGCTTCCGGCTATGTGCAGAGCAATGTGGCACAGGAACTGAAGCGGCTGTTCTTCTATGACAACGTCCTGATTTATGAAATCAGCGGGCAGGAGGAATTCCTGTCCCTGACCAGCAGTCTTACCGCAGATGACCTCTTTATCTTTGTGTCGCTGTCCGGGGAAACCCCGGTGGTGGTGGAATTTGCCCAGAGGCTGAAGCTGCTGGATGTGCCCTTTATCTCCATTACGAAACTGCATGACAACACGCTGGCCAGCCTGTCCACGGTCAACCTCTATGTCTCGCCGGCCCGGTTTCAGCTCTATGAAAATGAAGACGAGCATATCGCTTTTCAATCCATGCTGCCGTACTTTATGCTGGTGGAGGTCTGGTATGTGAAATACCGTATGTACCTGCGCCAGCAAAGGGGCGGTACCAAAGTACAGGAAATGTAACAAAATACAGCTCGGGGGCTATGTGCCGAAAGACCGTCAGCTTATTGCGCTGACGGTCCTTTTTGTGTATTCTGTGTTTAGCGAAGTAATTCAAGAAAAAATATAGGGGGCTTTAACATGACAATCAGCAAAGACCGTCTTATGCAGGGGATGCAGCGGTTCGGCGGTGCTATGTACACGCCGGTAATCCTGTTTGCTTTCTTTGGTCTGACGGTAGCACTGTCAATTATCTGCAAGAATCAGGGGCTATTGGGGAGTATAGCTGCTGAGGGAACTGTATGGTATGATTTTTGGTATGTGGTGGAGCAGGGAGCATGGACGGTTTTCTCCCAGATGCCCATTCTGTTTGCCATCGCCGTGCCCATCGGCTTTGCGAAAAAAGAGCCGGCGCGCTGCGCGATGGAGTCCTTCGTCATTTACATGATATTCAATTATTTTATCGCCGGTTTCCTGACCCTGCACGGGGCGTACTTCGGTGTTGACTACAGCCAGAATGCCGGTGCCGGTACAGGGCTGGCTATGATTGCCAATATCAAGACTTTGGATATGGGTATGCTGGGGGCTATATTTATCGCCTGTGTGACAGCTTACCTGCACAATCGCTTTTATGACACCAATATTCCCGACTGGCTGGGAATTTTCAAGGGTCCGGCCTTTGTCGTAGCAGTAGGCTTTGCACTGATGATTCCGGTGGCGTTTGCCTTTTGTCTGGTTTGGCCGGCTGTGCAGCACGGCATTATGCAGTTTCAGGATTTCTTAAAGACCAGCGGTCTTTTAGGTGTCTGGGCCTACACTTTTTCCGAAAGAATCCTCCTGCCTGCCGGACTGCATCACTTCATCTATCTGCCGTTTATCTTCGGGCCGGCTGTTTGTGATGGCGGCATACAGGCATATTGGCTGCAGCATTTAAATGATTTTGCCACCAGCGCCCAGAGCCTGAAGGAACTTTTCCCGGCCGGCGGTTTTGCCCTGCATGGCAGCTCCAAGATATTCGGCCTGCCCGGTGCCGCTCTGGCCATTTATATGTGCGCCAAACCGGAAAAGCGGAAGAAAACGGCGGCACTCTTAATTCCGGCAACTTTGACTGCCGTTATCTGCGGTATCACGGAGCCGCTGGAATTCACCTTCCTGTTTGTGGCACCGCTGCTTTATCTCGTGCATGCCGTACTGGCTGCCTGCCTGTCGGCTGCTCTTTATGCCATCGGTCTGGCCGGCAACTTCGGCGGTGGCCTTATTGATGCCTTTGTACAGAACTGGATTCCGCTGTTCCAGTACCATGCCGGTACATACATTATGCAAATCGTTATCGGCTTGTGCTTCACGGCGATATATTTTGTCGTATTCCGCACGCTGATTTTGAAGTTTGATTATGCTACGCCGGGACGCACGGCTGATGATGTAGAAGACAAACTCTTCTCCAAGGCTGAGTATCAGGCTAAAAAAGAAATGGAAGAAATGGGGCTGGCTGACAACGCACTGGCCATCAAAGCCAAGGTATTTCTGGATTGTCTGGGCGGCCCGGACAACATCAGGGAAGTAACCAACTGTGCAACCCGTCTGCGTGTGACGGTAGCTGACCCTGACAAGGTGGCCGCTGTAGGCAAATTCACCAAAGCCGGTGCTTTCGGGCTGGTGAAAAACGGCAAGGCTGTACAGGTCATTGTGGGTCTTTCCGTACCGCAGGTGCGCAGCTATTTCGATGCCCTGCTGAAAGGCGAAAAGATTGCAGGCACGGCACCGGCAACCAAGAAACAGCCGGAAAAAGCCTTGGACAGCAGTATGGCCATGAAGTTAAACGCCTGCGTATCCGGGCGGCTTATTGACATGAGCGAAGTTCAGGATGATATGTTTTCCCAAAAGATGATGGGGGACGGCATTGCTATTGAGCCGGAAGGTGATATGGTACTGGCTCCGGCAGATGCGGAAGTGACCATGATTATGGAAGAAAGCCTGCATGCTATCGGCCTGCGCCTGCAGAACGGCGCTGAGCTGCTTATCCATGTCGGCATTGATACGGTGAAATTAAACGGCGAAGGATTTTCGGCATTAGTCAAGGCTGGTGACAAGGTCAAGGCTGGCACACCACTGCTGAAATTTGACCAGGAGGTCATCAAGGCCGCCGGGTACAAGACAACGGTGATTATGGCTGTGACTAACTCCGGTGATTATCCGCAAATGCAGAAACATGAGGACGCCGCGGTGACTGTCGGGGAAACGCCGGTGCTGGCATTTTAAGGGCTGGCTGTCAGGCAGCAGAGAATAGAGGTAACTATGAGTAACTTGAAATGGTGGCAGAAAACCAATGTCTATCAGGTATATCCCAAGAGCTTCCTTGATACCACGGGCAACGGCACAGGTGACCTGAACGGTATCACGGCTAAACTGGACTACTTGAAGGAACTGGGGACGGGGGCTGTCTGGCTGACGCCGGTATACCCCTCGCCCATGGTGGACAACGGTTATGATATCGCGGATTTCACGGGCATTGACCCTGCTTATGGCACGATGGCCGATATGGAACGGCTTATCGCCGAGGGAAAGCGCAGGGATATACGGATAGTGATGGATTTGGTGTATAACCACACATCGGATAAACATCCGTGGTTCGTGGATTCGGCCAGCGCCCGGGACAGTGAGCACAGCGATTGGTACATCTGGCGTGACCCGAAACCTGACGGCGCGCCGCCGACGAACTGGCGCTCCATCTTTGGCGGCAGTGCCTGGACATGGTGCGAAAAACGGCAGCAGTATTATCTGCATACCTTCGCGGCGGCGCAGCCCGATTTGAACTGGGAAAATCCGGCTGTGCGCCGGGCACTGTATGAGGCGGCTAATTTCTGGCTGGATAAGGGCGTGGGCGGTTTTCGCATAGATGCCATTGTATATATCAAAAAGCCGGCACAGTTTGTTGACGGCGAGCCGGACAGTGATGACGGCATGGTCAATATTCACAGCATGATTGCCAATACGCCGGGGATTTTGGATTTACTACATGAATTCAAGGCCGAGGTCTTTGCCGGCCACGATATTTTTACCGTGGCCGAGGCCAATGGCGTTGCGCCGCAGGATTTGCCATATTGGGTGGGCACTGAGGGTGTATTTGATATGCTCTTTGAGTTTTCCCACATGAATCTGGAATTTCCGCATGGGGAGTTGTGGGGGCAGGCGACAGGGTACACCCCTGCGATTATCCCCAAAATGAAAAAAGTGCTCTTTGCCAGTCAGCAGGCGACGGCAAAGCAGGGCTGGTATCCCATTTTCTTTGAAAATCACGACCAAATGCGCTGTGTGCGTCATTTCTTCCCTGATGAGGCAGATAGAAAAATGGCGGCCAAGGCTATGGCTGTCCTGCTGTTCACCCTGAGGGGAACGCCCTTTATTTACGAGGGGCAGGAGCTGGGCATGGATAATACAGCATGGGACAGCATTGACGCCTATAATGATATTTCCTCTCATGGGCAGTACGCACTGGCTATGTCAGAGGGACACAGCGCGGACGAGGCCTTGCGGATTGTCCACCGCTACAGCCGGGATAATGCCCGGACACCGCTGCAGTGGACACAGGCGGAAAATGCCGGCTTTAGTACAGGCACGCCATGGCTGCCGGTACATGAGGACTTTGCTGACTGCTGCGTTGCTGGCGAGATAAAAGATGAGACATCAGTGCTGAACTTTTATCGCAGTCTTGTCAGCCTGCGCTATGACAGCGAGGCTGCCGAGGTCTTGCAGCAGGGCAGCTTTGTACCGCTTTTGGTTAATGATGATAGCATTATGGCCTTTAAACGCGTCCTGAGGGACTGCTGTGTTTATACACTGGTGAACTTCACCGGCAGGGAGCAAAGCTATGAACTGCCGGAATTGGCAGAAGCCAGCCTGCTGCGGAGCAATGCTTCCGGCAGCAGGCCGGGCCTGTTGCGGCCATGGGAGGCCGTTATCTACATAGGGAAATAAGGTGAAAACATGAAAATTGGTGCCAGTGACTATGACGGAACCCTCTTTCGGCAAAACAGAATTGCGGCAGAGGATGTGGCCGGGGTCAAAGCATGGCGGCAGGTCGGTAATAAGTTCGGGGTGGTCAGCGGCCGTGATTACGGTATGCTCATGCCCCAGCTGGACTATTATGGGATAGAGTCTGATTATGCGGTATGCAATAACGGCGGCATAATCTTCCGGGCCGATGGGACGCCCTTGTGGCAGGGCAGTATTCCCTTGCCGGTGCTGGCGGACATCGTCCGCGACCCCAGAGTAGACCGTTCCTTCCACTTCGCTTTTTCGGCGGAAGACAGAACCTTTTTATATCATGAACAGGAAGGTTCATGGATCACACG
>FLNX01004385.1_pt1 | contig 44358 bp, 37 predicted proteins | sample 1140341 | NCBI WGS metagenome assembly FLNX01 (sample SAMEA3878208, study PRJEB12797) | bioreactor metagenome | biome: Moose rumen | place: Sweden | collected 2011-10 | reverse complement strand
GGGGGGGGTATGGCTGTTTGGAAAACATGAAGAAACGTCAAGTCACACCGATTTGATGACGATAAACGTGATTTTACACAAAATTATTTAGGACACTATTGAGTTTTACCATATTATTGATGTTATGATATTAATTTTACATAATTATTTAATCATGATTTTCCTGCCCTGATGGATATAGATGCCTTTGCTAACAGGTTTGCCTATCAGACGGTGTCCCTGCAGGTCGTAGTATATATCAGACTCGTTAACTCTCATTTGGACAGTCTGAATACCTAACACGCCATCAAAGAGAACGTCCAACGGAGTGGCTGTTGCCCCCTCCGCCTTGATATATGCCTGGAAAGGATCAATCTTTGTGGCTGATGTCACAAGAGCGAACTTACCTGTGGCTGCGTCATATGCATAAGCATCGGAACTGATAGTGGTGGTTTTGAAAACTCCCACAAACTCTGAGGTCGCAGCAACACGACTTGAAGCAATTCCAGATGACTCGGGAGTCATAGACAACACGTCAACCACCTCTGCCGTTAACTTGCTGGCTGTAGCCTTGAGCATATATGGTCGGTTGGCCTCAGTGACTTTCACAGACCGCATATCTACTTGGTCGTCCACAATACCATTAAAGGTATAGAAGGTTCCTATCTTACCTGCAGTCTCTTCATCAAGGGCAAAAGGCAATACTATCGTAGACCGCTCAGGTAAGGACATATCCAATAGCACTTTCTCTGCTGTGAAATCCATTGCAGGCTCAAAATCGCCATTACCCAACAGCATGTCAGGACAAATGTCACCTATCACGACATTATCACTACCCTCCTCCACATCATTATCATAAGGCAAGTAGACAAAGGCGGACTTAGGCAGATCACTGAACGGTAGTTCTGTACGGTCAACGACCAGTCCATAAATGGAAGTAGCAGAGAGATCTACATAAGTCAGATTCCTGATATTCTCGAACACATCATCCGCAAGGTCGGTAATCTCAGTGTCTGTAACGATGATATGTCCATCTACAATGGATAGGTCATCTTTTGTCAATGTCTTTGTCACGCCATCTACAATGTTGGGGGCTGCGGCTACACGAGCACGAACTTTTACTTTCTTCAACTGAAGGGTACCAGTGTTTCTTCTACCTGGTGCACGCTGAGAGACAAAGGAAGAAGGTGATGCAGAATTATAGATATATACCAAAGTGGAATGAGTACAAGCATAAGGTATCTCAATCTCTGTGAGATCAGCAAGATTCTTATAGACTTTCGGAGCCTGTCCGCCAATCTTCACATTCAGTATTCCTGTCACATTCGTACGAGCCTCTATGGTGACCGTTCCACTACCAGCAGGCAGAAGGAAAGTCAAGCCGTGGAAGTCTGTTGCATATTCCACTGTTCCTGGCTGAGCCATAGGTATACTGGTCACTTGTGAGTTTAAATCTACCAGTAGTCCGTCTTTGGTATCCTCAGGGTCATAGCCATCGTCAGGTCCTAAAGTATACAGGATATTATTAACTACGATACCATTGGCAGGGATGTTCTCGTCAGTAAGATCTATAATATCTTTACCAAGTCCTTCACCATCTCCGTCAATAGTAGTCTCTCCTATTTCATTGATAACTGGCTGTAGGAAAGCCTCAATCGTTGCCACTTCATCGTTCAATTGGTAAAGTAAGTTGTTCTTATAAAGGATTTCATCATAAATGTCAAACGGTGAATCCACCACACCTTTTACTGTCAGACTTCCCGGATTACTGTCCAAAGCCGTAAAGGTCAGTTTGTTAGAGGATTTGTTAGTGGCGAAAGCAGTATAAACATACATTTTGCTGGTAGGGAGAACGATGCGATTGGAACCAACCAGTCGTACTTTCAAATCATCCATCTCACTGACGATGTAATTACCTTCCGGCGCATTGATATTCAGTTCGTTTAATGTCAGTGTCTTAGTATTGTCATTATAGGAAACGTAAGGTTGACCAGACTGATTCCTGCTGCTTGTGATGTTTGCGGCGTTCTCGTCGGTCACCTTCACACCACCTACAGTAAGTCCGTATTCAGTAATCTCCTTCCACTCCACGTAAATCTGACTAATATACAAGTCGCAATTGGAACTGGCACTTAGTTTGATTTCTAACGTGGATTCCGCATTACGTGAAACAGAGTTGAAGGTGTAGTCCTCAAAGGAGACATTATTGAAAGAGCCATGATATGTGGTGATAGGAGTGACATAGACATCTTGCTCATCATTCTCCACATAGAGATAAACTGACTCTGTCGCATAATAATCACCAGACTCTTGACCTGGACCATACGAGCCCACACCGACCGTCACGATGACCTTGCTCAATTGTGCAGGGAAATCTTCTTCTGAGGTCAGTCGAAGAGTGGTGCCTTGTTGAACCATAATACCATAATCATATACATCTGTCTGGGCATACGAATTTAACATGCCCTCTGACTGGTACTTCCATCTTTCCCCATTATAACATTCTAAGTAGCCATCGTCACCTGAATAGGGAACAAAAGTGTAAGTCTTACTATATGTCTTGCTCCATCCGCTTACAGGTATCAGCAACAACATCGCCAATACCATGAGACTTTTAAGAACATGATTGAGTAATAAGTAAAAATGCTTCATAGTCATCAATGATTAGGGATGCGTAGCCTGGTTTAAAGACAGGCTACGCATTAACAAATCTAAATAGGCAGAGTCATCACAAAACGTGCGCCCTTACCTGTATTTGAGGTATCCAGCACGAGGTCACCACCTAAGCGGCGAGCAATGCTGCGAGCGAAAGTAAGACCGAGTCCCTGTCCATCGAAATAACTATTTAACTTTACGAACGGCTCAAAGATTCGTTCTGCCTCATTAGCAGGAACACCCATACCCGTATCTGCTATCGCATAGAATATCTTAGACTCCTGCAAGTCAGCGTCAACAGTCAATGTGACACTGCCATCAGTCGTAAATTTCTTGGCATTGTCAAGTACAAGAGCAAGAGCATGTGCTGCCTGCTTCTCATTAGTATGAAGCATCGATGCGGCCTGAGGGCTAACAGACAACTCAAAGGTAAAGTATTGGCACTGATTGATTGCAGACTCTGCAATAGCCTGCTTTGCGATTAACTCTGCTACAACATTGTCATTCAACTCTAAAGCGGCATCATTACCCAACTCATTGAAATCTTGTATCTTATATACCAATCCCATAAGAGGACTTGCGACAGTGGACTCAAGTTTCCCCAGTTCTTTGGTCATATCTTGGACCAGTTGCTGGTAATAATCCTTATTGATACGTAAAGTCTCCTCGATGCTCTTGCTTGCAGTCTGCAACTCGGTGTTCTGCTTTTCAAGGAAAGCATTACGCTCTTCCAGTTTCTTACTATTCTCCTCCATCTTGTCATAGAGGTCAAGAGCCTGCTCATAACCTTCACCCACATTCTCAAAATTCTTCTGCAGGTTACGATAGTCTTCCAACAACTGCTGTTGTTCATCAACACGACGTTGATAGTCTTTGAGCAAGGTATCCTGCTCGTTTGCCTGGTCATGACTCCCTTTAATCTGATAATACAGAGCGACGGAGAGTATGACAACAATCAATGCTAAAGCAATAATAATCCAAATCATAACTGATTAATCCTTTCTCTGCTCTACTTTCATAAACTTTGTGAAACCTGTCATATTCAAGACTTTGTAAATCTCAGGACTTACATTGGTCATCTTGAACTGACCTTTCTGCTGCATGACGGTACGCATAGTCTTCTGGATAACACGAAGACCAGAACTTGCCATATAGTTCAACTCTGAGCAATCCATCTCCAAGTCAACACCACCGTCTGCCAAAGCAGGTTCTATCTCACGTTCAAACTCACCGGCATTCATGGTATCAATACGCTGTCCTGTTTTAATGATGGTCTTACCACCTTCTTTCAAAATCTGTGTCATAATCTTATTGTTTTTTAAATTAATGTTATACCTACTATTTAATATATTATATATCTTTCTTCATCGTCAAAAGGTTCTTACCCTCCAAGCGCTGGTAAGTCACTTCGTTCATAATGTTTTTGACAATATAGATACCCATACCGCCCAAATCACGTTCAGCGGGATTAACATCCATATCAGCACTTTCACTCAGAGTAGGATCAAACTCCCTTCCACGATCACTCAGTACGAAAGTGAGTTCTTTGCCTGTACTTTCAGCCTTCAATTCGATGTTGGCTTCTGTTCCTTCGGGGTAGGCATAGGAGATGACATTTACAACCATCTCCTCAATGACAAGGTTGAGGTTCATCTGGAGTTCCATGTCAAGTCCCAGTTCTTCACCGATCTCGTCGATAAACTGGTTGACTCGAACCAGTTCTTCCATTCGGTTTTTAATACTGATTTCTTTCTCCATATAGAATTAATTATTTACAGTAAGGTTTCCTAGTACTTTCACACATAGCATCGTCAGGTCGTCACTTTGTTCGGCACCATTGGCATGACGCACTACATCCGCTTTCATCATCTCCACAGTCTGTTGTGAACTGACAAACTCATGCTTCTCCAACATCTCCAACAGGAGGTCATCACCATATTGATCCTGTTTCTCGTTCTCTGCCTCATTCAGTCCGTCACTATAGACAAAGAACGGACAACCGCTGATGTCATCGATATGTTCTCCCTCATAAGGAAGGCCAGCCCATAAACCTAATGGAGCATTAGCCTCCATCTCTATAAAGTGAGTCGATCCATCGTGCATCTTGATGACAGGTGGATTATGTCCCGCATTACAGAAATCAAGTCGCCCTGTTGGCAAGTCTATAACACCAATAAACATGGTGACGAACATTCCACTATCATTATCTTCTGACAAAGCGTTATTTAATTTGTCCGCAATTTCCGCAGGTGGAAGTCCTTGTTGGGAGACAACACGGAACAAGTTGCGAGCCACAGCCATAAACAAAGAGGCAGGAACTCCCTTTCCACTTACGTCACCGAGACAGAAATACAGTTTCTCATTAAGCAGAATAAAATCATAAAGGTCGCCACCAACAGCCTTAGCGGGAGTCATCGATGCAAATAGATCTATATCTGTACGCTCTGGGAATGGCGGGAACTTCTGCGGAATCATGCTCTGCTGAATGTCACGGGCAATACGCAAGTCACTCTCAATACGCTCCTTTGCCGTTGTTGTCTCCTCCAGTTGGTCGTATGCCGTCAACAACTCTTCGTGAGTCGTCTGCAGTTTCTCATGCGCAACCTTCAGTCGTTTTGCTGCGATATACCGGAAGATACTGAAAATTACCAAAGCAAGGATAATCAGTCCGACAATAATCATCGTATTACGGAACTGAGCACGTTCCTGTTGCATCTTCAGTTCGTCAACTTTAAAAAGCGTGTTGAGTTCATTCAACTGATGCTTGGTGTCTTGAACGTTTACCGAGTCATTGATATGGTAGACACGCTCAAACAAACTGGCAGCCTCCTCGTAACGTCCTAATTTCTTAAGAATCTCTGCTCTTTGTTTGATAATGTCAATATATGCCGTGGCATCTTCCATTTCATCCGTCAGGTCCAATCGCTGGGTATTATATTGTAAAGCCTCTTGATACTTACCCTGTTCATAACGGATAGTGGACATATTATATAACCATGCTTGCCCTGTATAACTGTTAATATTGTCAATACGCTCCTTTGAATTCCCCATCATATCATCCGCCTTGTCAAGTTGTCTTAAGCCCAAAGCGGCTTGAGCGCATGATATATAGTAACTGGCATAGAACTGATTAATAGTAGCCGCATCATAGACATTGGTTTTCTCTATTTCCTGTAAGAACCGTAGCCAATGTTGAGTCAGTTTCTCCAAAGAGACATAGTCTTTCTTCAAATTGAGGACCTCACAATAATAGAGATAGAGATCGGCAAGGATAGTAGGATATGGATGAATCTTAGACATGATATCCAATCCTTTCTGATAGTTATTGACACTTTCGTCAAGAACATTCAAGGTGGTATAAATACTACCCATAGTATAATAGGCTATACCCATTCCTAACTGATGATTCCTATTTTTGGCATCTTCGAAAATCTCCTGGGCGACACGAAGCGCAAGGTTAGGATTACCAGAATAAAGATAACTATTTGCCAATAATGCCCATATCTCATAATATCTATTCCAATTCTTATGGGCACGCAAGACCTGCAAGTCTTTAGGAACATGATACGCTATAGAATCGTCCATTCCATGATTATAGAAATACGATATACGAGTACTGATAGCGTCTGCTTCACGTTGTGTCTGATTGGAGACATGACAGAATTGGACTATTTCATTCAAACAACTAACCTGAGCCTCTACATCTTCTGTCCGGCTATAATAATTCAGTAAATCCACCAGAATATTATAACGGACATCATCATCAGTTGTGTTTTCAAACTTCTGACGTAACTCCTCCACCGTAGCAGCAGTTGCGGAACACAAACATACTAATACGGAAAGGATAAGGATGATATGGCACTTCAGAAGTTTCATTTTTTCAAACAATGATTCTTGTCTTATGATAGTTCTCCCGGAACTCTGACGGAGAGCAATTCTTCTTTTTCTTAAAGATACGGTTGAAATTACTGAGATTGTTAAAACCACAAGAGTAACTGATTTCCGCAATGCTCTTGCTTGTGTCTACTAACATCCGACTTGCATAGCCTAATCGCAAATCAATAATATATTCACTGAGATTTCTACCAGTATGCAACTTAAAGAAACGACTAAAGGCAGAGGGACTCATCCCTGCGATATCAGCCATCGTTGCAAGACGAATCTCATCCATATAATTCTTGTTGATATAGTTCTTTACTTTTAGTACACGACGGGAATCACTCTCTGCCTCTACTTTCGCATAACTACTGGTGGCAAGGGTACGTGCGCCATCACACTTGGACAACTCATAAAGGATTGCCATAAACTGAGTCACAGCATAGAATCCATCTTTCACAGAACTCAATGAGTCAATCAAATGATAAACATGCATAATGGCATCTAAAGGGAAACAAAGTCCTTTTCGCGCTTCCAGCATCATCTTACGCATAGACATAAAAGGATTATGGGAGAGAAATCCATCGTCACTAAGATCAAAATAGAACTGGACGGTTACCTCGCGAATATTATCACTTGTACAAGTATTCTGTTCCCAGACATGCTCTAAGTCGGGACTAGTAATCAGCACTAAATCGTACTCATCAATAAGTTCATTGGAATCACCAACAATACGGCGAACACCTGGAGCGTGTTCCACAAAATTCAGTTCATAAACCTCGTGATTGTGAATAGGATAGGTAAATTCTTTCTTTCTGCGATCCGCAATATAGAGAGAATCCTTACCCATCAAAGGCGTTATCTCATGAATAACCCTATTATCTTCCATTCACCTCATATCTTTAATTCTTTCATTATCTCACTCATCCGTTGTAAAGTAGAGATACGCGTCGGCACCAAAGGCAGACGGAGCACATTCTGAATATAACCCATTTCATGAAGCATTGCCTTCACACCTGCGGGATTACCATCAACAAACAGCAATGAGAAAAGATCTATAAAACGATGGTGTATCTTACGGGCACCATCATATTCTCCCTTCATCTGCAGACGAATCATTTTAGAGAACTCACGAGGCAGAGCATTGCCTATTACACTGATAACACCTACTGCACCACATGAAATCATGGGGAAAGTCAAGGCGTCATCACCAGAAATGACATCAAAATCCTTAGGTTTGTTCTTAATAATCTCATCCACTTGCTCCAGATTGCCACTTGCCTCCTTAATAGCGACAATGTTTTGACAATCATGAGCAAGGCGAACCGTAGTTTCAGCCTTCATATTAACACCTGTCCTTCCCGGTACATTATATAGTACCACAGGAAGTGATGTGGCTGCGGCTATCGTCTTGAAATGCTGATAAAGTCCTTCCTGTGATGGTTTATTATAATAAGGACAAACACTTAGAATACCATCAATTCCCTTAAAATCACGGGTCTTCAGTTCCTGAACAATCTCTGCGGTATTGTAACCACCACAACCAATAAGAATTGGCACTTTACCACCTACCAAACTAACTACTAAATCTTTGATCTTTTGCTTTTCCTCTGTCGTTAAAGTGGGTGTCTCACCCGTTGTGGCAAGTATACAGAAAAAGTCTGCTCCATTAGCAAGTTGATACTCTACAAGACGTATCAGCGACTTATAGTCAACCGATCCGTCTTCAAGAAAAGGGGTTATCAGTGCAATGCCTAATCCTTTGAAGATATTATGTACCATAATAGAAATATATTTCTGTTTGCAAAAGTACACAAAAATATCGGAAAAGGTAAGGGTTTTAACGAAAAATTTGCATATTAATTTCAATTCATTATAAAATAAAATGGTCATACTGATGAAAACATCAATATGACCAAACTAACTATGAAGTTATTTTTCCTACAATTTACGCAAAACAACGGCAGAACGAGCAGGAATATACAACTTCAACCATTCCTTATGATCCTCCACATAAAGCGGGTCATAATTAGTAATATGCGTTACGCTATCATCTGCGAAGCCATTACCACCAAAATCCTTGGCATCCGTATTAAGAACAACTTCATAGGATCCTGTAGGTACAAGGAATCCATAATCTGTGTAGGAGCGTGTTGGTGAGAAATTGAACACAAAGACAAGATCACCACGCATATAACAAAGAACCTGATCACCATCATCATGCCATATTTCCGTCACTGGTGTTGCCTGGAAGTTCTTCTGACTCTTAATTACTTCTAACATCTTACGATCGAAGTCTCCCAGCCAGTGATAACAAAGTTCCTTATTATCTACCAGATTCCACTGACGACGTGCATACTTATAACTCCATCCATTACCTTCACGGGGGAAGTCTATCCACTCAGGATGTCCAAATTCATTACCCATGAAGTTCAAATAGCCACCATTGATGGCTCCTGCGGTTACAAGACGGATCATCTTATGCAAAGCGATACCACGATGTACCATGTCATTTTCGTCACCCTTCTTGAAGTGCCAATACATATCTGCATCTATCAAACGGAAGATAATAGTCTTGTCTCCAACCAGTGCCTGATCATGGCTCTCACAATAAGAAATGGTCTTCTCGTCAGGACGACGGTTCTTCACCTCCCAGAAAATGCTACACACGTTAATATCCTCATCACGAACTTCCTTGATGGTTTTAATCCAATAATCAGGGATATTCATTGCCATGCGATAGTCGAAGCCATAACCACCATCCTCAAACTTAGCGGCAAGTCCTGGCATACCAGAGACTTCCTCTGCAATCGTGATTGCCTGTGGGTTCACTTCGTGAATCAAACAGTTAGCAAGCGTCAGATAACAGATAGCATTGTCATCCTCATGACCGTTAAAATAGTCTCCATATCCTCCGAAAGCCTCTCCTAAACCATGAGAGTAATAAAGCATAGAGGTCACGCCATCAAAGCGGAAACCATCAAATTTATACTCTTCTAACCAGTACTTACAATTAGAAAGCAGGAAATGAAGGACATCGTCTTTACCATAGTCGAAGCAAAGCGAATCCCATGCTGGATGCTCATGGCGATCACCAGGATAGAAGAACTGATTGGGATCTCCTGCAAGATTACCTAAGCCTTCCACCTCATTCTTCACCGCATGTGAATGAACGATATCCATTATAACAGCAATGCCCATCTTGTGAGCGGTATCAATCATCTCCTTTAAATCCTCTGGCGTACCAAAACGGCTGGAAGGAGCAAAGAAACTTGATACATGATAGCCAAATGAGCCATAATACGGATGCTCCTGAATAGCCATCACCTGAATAGCATTGTATCCATCTTTCTTAACACGAGGCAGGACATTCTCCGTGAATTCCTTGTAGGTACCAACTTTCTCCGCATCTTGTCCCATACCAACATGGCACTCATAAATCAATAGTGGGCTCTTGTTGGGTTTGAAGTTCTTTTTCTTAAACACATAGGGAGTCTCAGGGTTCCATACCTGTGCGGAGAAAATCTTCGTCTGGTCATCCTGTACAACGCGACAGCACCATGCAGGAATACGCTCGCCTTCTCCCCCATTCCATTTCACCTTCATTTTATAGAGGTCACCATGCTTAATGGCTTTCTCTGAGAGTTTCAATTCCCAGTTCCCGGTTCCCTCTATACGCTTACACTTGTATTTCTCACTTTCCTGCCAATTATTAAAATCACCAATCAGGTAAATCTCAGAAGCATTGGGCGCCCACTCACGGAATACCCAGCCTTTAGAAAGTTTATGCAAGCCAAAATACAGATGCCCTGAGGCAAACTGGGACAAGGTCTGCTTACCATTCTTCGTTAACTGACCTATTTTCCATAAAGCGTGATCGTGACGACCACGGATGGCATCCTCAAAAGGTTCCAGCCACGAGTCATCTCTTACCAGTCCTATATGTTGAGGAACCTCTACTTTAGTCTTTGCAGCCGTTTTCTTGGGAGCGGTTTTCTTCATTGTAGACTTGCTAACTGTATTTTTCACAGTTTTGGTAGTTTTCTTTGTTGTTGCCATAGTACGATTTATGCTTTAACTTTAAATATTGCTTTCTTGAATTCTGGAACGCCTGCAATACAGGGGGCATGACCGTCTTGTGGAAAGAAGATAGCCATCATACCAGGTTGACAGGTGATATAACTTTCAGCAGCAAGATCTGGTATTTTTGTTATATCTTTCTCTGCATTATAAAATGCAGCAGGCAATGCCTCACGGGGAGTATACCCATAAGTCTCTGCAGCCGACAGAGGGATTTGGATATCAATCATCTTGTCATGAGTCTCTATAACAGCCTCATCAGGAGTTTTTCCTTTTGCCGTTGTGATATTAACAAAAAGATCTTTACCCTCTATCTCATATTTACCAGATTCAAGGGCATTTAAATCGTGGTTCTTCAAGAACTCAACCACTTTAGAGAATAATGGGTTCACAGACTCATAGTTCTTCAGATTTTGTAAACTGTCGATTATCATAATAATATTTTTTAGTAGATTTATTATTTGTCAACTTCCCTGCGTCCTCGGATATAGTTACCTGTAGCGATCACATTGCCATTAGCATCTTTCTCTACGAAGCGACCGTCACGACGGTCATCCGCATAAGAACCCTCAAAACGCTTACCGTCTTTATCCTGCTCAATGGCGGGACCATTCCTACGCCCCTCTTTAAATAAACCTTTGAACTTAGAGCCATCTGCATAACGGGCGATACCCTCACCATGAATAGTACCATCTTTAAACTGTCCTTCAAAGACATCACCATTCTTCATGGTCAATTTTCCTTTTCCATTGGGTTTGTCATTATTCCATTGTCCTTGGTAGACATTACCGTTTTTCCATACAAGCATGCCTTCACCTTGTTTGTCACCATTATAAAAGCCACCAGTATATTTGTCTCCATTGGCATAACGGAAAACGCCTTGCCCTGTACGCTCTCCTTGGGAATAGTCACCTTCATAAACATCACCATTCTGGAACTTGTAAATACCTTTCCCATGGGCTGCGTCCTCTTTCCATTGTCCGACATAGAGGTCACCATTGGAATATTTAAACACACCTTTTCCATGACGGAGATTATTCACATATTGCCCTTCATAAGAAGAGCCATCTTGCCATATAAATGTACCCTTCCCATTCTTCATATCATCTTTCCATTGCCCTTCGTAGGCAGCACCTCCCTGGTAAGTGTATTTCCCTTGACCATTACGTTTGTCCGCTTTCCACTGACCATCGTAAATATCACCATTGAAGTAATACATGATGCCATGTCCCTGTTGCTCATCAGCATACCAAAGACCCACATATTTATTGTTATTCTGGAAATAGAAAGTACCCATCCCATGCTGGTGGTCTTGAAACCATTCTCCCTCATATTTCTCTCCATCCGAGAAAGTATAAGTTCCCAGCCCTTGACGTTTCCCTTTTACATAATCTCCTTCATACCAGTCACCATTTTTATAGACTGCACGTCCCTTACCCTGAGGTTTCCCTCCCGACATTTCACCTTGGTATGCCCCTCCATCAGATGTTGTACATGAGCCCAATGTGATTTTCTGAGCATATAACATTGAAGATGAAGAGACCATAAGGACCATTATAATATTGCGTATTTTCATCATTAATTCAAATTTAAACTTTACAAAAGTAGGAAAAAAAGTGCGACCCTCAAAATTAATTAGAGTATATTAACGCAAGATTCAGATATTTTTGTACCTTTGCACAAAAATCAACAAAGAATATGAAGTTTATCGCCATCATTCCAGCCCGCTATGCGTCGACTCGTTTCCCAGGTAAGCCTTTGGCATTGTTAGGAGGTATTCCCGTCATACAGCATGTCTATGAGAAGACAGTTTCTGCTTTAGGTGAAGCGTATGTTGCCACAGATGACCAGCGCATCTATGACATCGTTAGGAAATTTGGTGGAGAGGCTGTTATGACTCGTCATGACCATCAGAGTGGTACTGATCGTATAGAGGAGGCTTGCAAAAAAATAAACACTGATGCCGATGTGATAATCAACATTCAGGGTGACGAGCCTTTTGTCCACGCATCCCAGTTAAACACACTTCAGCGTTTATTTGATGACTCACAGACTCAAATTGGAACGTTGGGTAAACGTTTTGAAACAATAGAGGAGGCAATGAATCCAAACTCTCCGAAAATCGTAACAAACAAAGATGGTTTTGCCCTCTATTTCAGCCGTTCTATCATACCATATATTCGAGGCAAGGAACAAACAGACTGGCTGACATGTTTCCCTTATCTGAAGCATTTGGGTATCTATGCATATCGGCGTGATATTTTACATGAAATCACCCAACTTCCACAGTCCCCTTTGGAGATTGCAGAAAGTTTAGAGCAGTTGCGTTGGTTAGAAAATGGCTATCGAATTCGTGTAGGAATTACAGAAGTAGAGACTGTAGGCATTGACACGCCAGAGGACCTTCAACGAGCAGAGGATTTTCTAAAATCCATCAAAACATCATAACTCATGAGGTACTTTATTTTTTGCCAGTCTGATTTGGTATTGGAAAAGACCGCTGAGGGTTATAAAATACCCTCAGAAATTCCTATAGAACCCAAACCATGGACAACAATTATGAACGTGGATGGTGTAAAGGCTTTCCGTATTGAGCAACCACTTATTGAAAACGACCGTTATAAAATGTGTGGATTACGACAGAGTTATAATCACCTTTCACAAGAAGATTATTTAAAGGCTGGTAAATGCCATGAATTACTCTATTGGGACCAGAACACCAAGTTCTGTGGAGTCTGTGGCGGTCCCATGAGATTTCATACCGATATTTCCAAGCGTTGCGAGCATTGTGGTAAAGAAATATGGCCCCAGTTAGCCACTGCAGTTATTGTCTTAGTACGCAAAGAAAACGAGATACTCCTTGTACATGCCAATAATTTTCGCACCGATTTCTATGGTCTTGTAGCCGGTTTTGTAGAAACAGGTGAGACTTTAGAAGAGGCTGTATATAGGGAGGTAATGGAGGAAACAGGGCTAAATATCAAGAACCTGCAATATTTTGCTTCTCAGCCTTGGCCTTACCCTTGTGGGTTAATGGTAGGCTTTACTGCTGACTATGACGGGGGAGAGATACATCTACAAAGGTCTGAGTTATCGAAAGGAGCATGGTTTGACAAAAACCACCTTCCCCATATTCCAGAGAAACTTTCCATTGCCCGCCAACTAATAGACGATTGGTTGGAAAAACAAAATAATGTGAAATTTTGAAATATCAAACAACCATAGCCGATATATGCTTGATAGTTTTGTTAGGAACTATCCTTCCTTTCTCACCATTGATTCATAAAAAGCAATCAATGAGGATGAATGATAAAATCATTGTGTATATCCACCAACGACCTAATGACGACACCCTCCATCATCTCACCCAACAGACAGAAAAAGAAATGGAGGAAATGGATTATTATTTCCGTATTCATAATGTAGCAGATGAAGGCTACAACCAAATTGCCTCCTATCATACAAAACTCCAACTGCGCTTAAGGTATCTGAAAGCACTGGAAGGAGCCCCTACTTACAAATATCTTACCTATGATACTATTACTGCGAGTAGCCGCTCCGTAGTAGCAATAAAGCGCAATGGAGGATATTGGAAGGGGGGACAATATCATGTACATCAGAAACTTTTTGGAAAGGGCATAACGACAGACATTAAAGGACGGGTGGTCAGGGGAATATGGGACCATGACACCATTGTTGTCGCATGGCGTACAGACTCACTTGGAGTATACTATGGTCAAATGGACAAAGATCTGATGGCTTGTGGTCAAGGAATCTACTATGCGAATAATCATAATTACTATGATGGCCATTGGTTGGACGACTATCGCCAAGGGTTTGGTTTTGAGTCTTCACCGCATCATCAGTTACGTGTCGGAGAGTGGAAAAAAGGACGTTTTCTCGGTGAACGATTGAAATATACCACAGAGCGCATCTACGGTATAGACATTTCCCGCCATCAACATGAGAAGGGACGAAAGCGATTTGGGATTATTTGGAAGAAGTTACGCATCCTTTCTTTGGGAAAGAAACATCCAACTAATGGACAGACGTTCCCTGTCTCTTTCATCTATATCAAGGCTACAGAAGGTACCACCATCCAGAATCGCTACTTCCGTCAAGATTACACCCAAGCAAAGAAACACGGTATTCATGTGGGCACCTACCATTTCTTTTCCATATCCACTCCACCACAGGCACAGGCAGCCCACTTCTTGAAATATGCCACTATTGCCAAAAACGATTTCCCACCAGTCCTTGACGTGGAGCCAACTGAAGCCCAAATAAAGAAGATAGGAGATGATGAGTTGATGCGCCGAATCCGTATTTGGATGGAGATAGTTGAGCGTAACACTGGGAAAATCCCCATTCTATATGTAAATCAGTCATTTATCTTCAATCATATGGAGAATGCGACAGACATTAAGAAAAAATACAATGTATGGATAGCCCGCTATGGTGAATATAAACCTGATGTGAAACTGGTCTATTGGCAGTTGTCACCTACAGGAAGAGTAGAGGGAATCACTGGAGACGTAGATATTAACGTATTTAATGGCTACCAAGGACAATTCTCCGATTTTGTGCGGACTGGATTTCACAAATAGAAATCTTTTGTTAATTCCTTGTAGTGTTCGTCACCAATCGTTATTATCATATGGTCACGCTCTACGGGATATTTTATGAATGATAGAAGATAACGCTTGGCAGGTTTTCGATCTATAGTACGAACACCCAATATGCGATGAGGGAAGAAACCTACAAATGTAGCCTCGTCTTCCATTCGTTGCTTATAGTCAAATGGTACGATAACAGAAAATTCACCATCTTCCGACAATAAGCGATAGGCAGCCTGCATCAGTTCGGTATAACTCAACGTATTAGTGTGTCTTGCCGTATTCCGTTGTTGGTTGGGAGCATTCAATGAGTTAATAAAATATGGTGGATTGCAGACTATAGCATCATATAAACCATGATGCTCTTGGACTGGTTCCTGTTTGAGAACGATCTGATGTCGGAAATAGGAATTTTCCACATTAATAGTCGCTTGTTTGATGGCATCCTCATCAATATCAATGGCAGTAATCAAAGAGTTCAGATTGCGTTGTGCCATCATCAAGGCTATCAATCCTGTTCCTGTACCAATATCCAGTATTCGCTTACCACCTTGCGCCCAAGCACCAAGGAGTACACCATCCATACCCACTTTCATGGCACAGAGTTCCTGTTCAACAGTAAATCTTTTGAATCTGAACATTTAATCTCTTTTAATTCGAATGCAAAGATAATAATAATTTATTAATCTGTATCTTGGTTGATTCAAAAAAATGTCGTAACTTCGCACCAAAATAGCATAAATGGACGGACATAAAATCATAAACGACCCTGTATTTGGGTTTATTAAAATCAAGAAGGGACTGCTCTACAATATCGTACAACACCCATTATTCCAACGATTGAACCGTATTAATCAGTTGGGACTTGCCTCTGTGGTTTATCCAGGGGCAAGACACACAAGATTCCAACATTCGATAGGGGCTCTATATCTTATGACGGAAGCCGTCAAATCGCTGACAGAGAAGGGGGTCTATATCTTTGACTCTGAGGCAGAAGCAGTAAAAGCAGCCATCCTTATGCATGATATCGGACATGGACCTTTCTCTCATGTATTAGAAAACACCCTCATACACAACATCTCACATGAAGACATATCCTTGCTGATGATGGAACAAATCAATAAGGATATGCATGAAGAACTGAACCTTGCCATATCTATTTTCAAGGACGAATATCCCAATAAGATTTTTCACCAACTGATCTCCAGTCAACTGGACATGGACCGACTCGACTACATAAGACGTGACTCTTTTTTCACAGGAGTCACAGAAGGAAATATCGGTTCGGCACGTATTATCAAGATGCTAAACGTGAAGGACGACAGATTAGTGGTTGACTCGAAAGGCATCTATTCCATCGAAAATTTCTTGACCACAAGACGCTTGATGTACTGGCAGGTTTACCTGCATAGAACAGCAGTTGGCTACGAGAAGATATTAATAAATACATTATTGAGAGCCAAGTGTTTAGTAAAATCTGGTAAAGATATTTTTGCCACCCCTTCCCTTGCCTATTTTTTACGTAATGATGTCAATGAGGAATGGTTTAAGACCCATGAGGAGGTATTACAGATGTATGCAGACCTTGACGACTCTGATATCTGGAGTGCTTTAAAGGTTTGGAAATATTCTGACGATATCATCCTCTCCACCCTTGCTACAGATATGCTCGACCGCCACTTATTCAAAGTGGAAGTCAGTGAAGAGCCACCAACTCTAGAACATATCGATTATATCAAGAAAAATATCGCTGAGACGATGGGAATCTCAAATGATGACACGTCCTATATGATATCCCTTACAGAAATAGGTAAAGACATGTACAATCCTGAGGACGATAGTATCGGTATTCTTTACAAAGACGGAGATGTAAAAGACATTGCGGAGGCTTCAGAAATATTAAATGTGCAGTTGCTTTCCAAAAAAATACGTAAATATTATCTCTGTTATCAACGATTTTAAGAAAAATATTGTACCTTTGCAAAGAATAATTTAATACTTATTTGAGAAAATGGAGTTTACAGCCAAACAAATAGCCGATTTCATTGGCGGTCGTGTGGAAGGAGATGAGCAAGTTAAAGTCCACACTTTTGCGAAAATAGAAGAAGGGAAAGAAGGATCTATCACGTTCCTGTCAAATCCCAAATACACTCATTATCTTTATGATACTAAGGCAAGTATAGTGTTGGTGAATGATGATTTTGATTTGGAGAAACCTACCACAGCAACTCTGATTCGCGTAAAAAACGCTTACGAATGTGTCGCAAAACTGATGCAGATGTATGCCACCTCGTTGCCTAAGAAAAATGGAATTGACTCTCTTGCCTTTATATCGAAGACGGCAGAGATTGGTAAGGACGTGTATATTGGACCTTTTGCTTATGTGGGGGACGGTGTGAAAATCGGTGATGGCTCTATGATTTATCCTCATGTAACCATCTATGATGGATGCCAGATTGGCAAAAATGTAACGATACACGCAGGGGCGGTTATTGGTGCCGACGGTTTTGGCTTTGCCCCCAACCAGGAGGGATATGACAAGATTCCACAGATGGGTATCGTTGTCATTGAGGATAACGTAGAGATTGGCGCAAACACATGTGTCGACCGCTCTACGATGGGACAGACCATTATCCATAAAGGCGTGAAACTCGATAACCTTATTCAGGTTGCCCACAATTGTGAGATTGGTGAGAATACTGTCATGTCGGCACAGGTTGGCATGGCTGGAAGTACGAAGATTGGTGCATGGTGTATGGTTGGCGGTCAGGCAGGCTTCTCTGGTCACATTACAATTGCCGACAAGACTTTTGTGGGAGCACAAAGCGGGGTCATTAGTAACACGAAAGGCAATGGAGAGCAACTGATTGGCGCACCTGCCATCGACCCAAAGATATTCTTTAAGGCACAGGCGGTGATGAAACGCTTACCTGATATGTACAGGGAATTAGGTGCTTTACGCAAAGAATTAGAAGAATTAAAGAAAGAGCATAGCAAATGAAACAGAAAACACTCAAAGGCAGTTTTTCTCTTTATGGCAAAGGACTGCATACGGGATTGAACCTCACTGTGACTTTTAATCCTGCGCCAGAGAATACAGGTTATAAGATTCAACGTATTGACTTAGAAGGTGAGCCCGTTATTGACGCTATTGCGGAGAATGTGATAGACACCCAGCGTGGCACCGTGCTTGCCAAAGGCGAAGCGCGAGTCTCTACTGTTGAACATGGGCTTGCTGCCCTCTATGCATTAGGCATCGACAATTGTATGATACAGGTGAATGGTCCAGAGTTCCCTATTCTTGACGGTAGTGCCATCCAGTATGTGGATAAAATAAAGGAGATTGGGATTGAGGAGCAGAATGCACCAAAAGACTGGTACGTCATTCGCAAGAAAATTGAGGTAAAGGACGAAAAGACAGGTTCCTGCATCACCATTCTTCCTGATGAGGAGTTCTCGTTGACAGCAATGTGCTCCTTTGAGTCTAAGTTTATCAATAGTCAGTTCGCCACACTTGATAAAGTAGAGGACTTTGTTACTGAGATTGCCGCAGCCCGTACCTTTGTTTTTGTTCGTGACATCGAGCCATTATTGCAGGCTAACCTGATTAAGGGTGGTGACATGGATAATGCTATTGTCATCTATGAGCGTCAAACAACCCAAGAGCGTCTTGACCAACTTGCTGACATGCTGCACGTGGAGCACCGTAACGCCAACGAGTTGGGCTATATCCAGCACAAGCCTTTGGTATGGGAGAACGAGTGTACCCGTCATAAACTGCTGGATGTCATCGGTGACATGGCACTGATTGGTAAACCCATCAAGGGACGCATCATCGCAACCCGTCCCGGACATACTATTAATAACAAGTTTGCCCGTCAGTTGCGAAAGGAGATTCGCAAGCACGAGATACAGGCTCCTATTTATGACCCTAATGAGGAGCCTGTAATGGATGTCAACAAGATTCGTGAGTTACTGCCCCATCGCTATCCCATGCAGTTGGTCGACAAGGTAATCTCCCTGGGTGCCAACACGATAGTTGGTATTAAGAATGTCACTGCTAATGAGCCGTTCTTCCAAGGGCATTTCCCAGAGGAACCAGTGATGCCGGGTGTTTTGCAGATTGAGGCGATGGCACAATGCGGTGGACTCCTCGTGCTGAACACCTTGGAGGAACCAGAGCGTTGGTCGACATACTTCATGAAGATTGACGACGTGAAATTCCGTCAGAAGGTCGTACCAGGTGACACCCTCCTCTTTAAGGTCGACCTTCTTGCACCCGTCCGTCATGGTATCTCCTCGATGAAGGGCTATATCTTCGTAGGTGACCATATCGTTGCTGAGGCAACTTTCACTGCACAAATCGTAAAGAACAAATAATTAACTATGGCAAATCAGATTCATCCAATGGCAATTGTCAATCCTGAGGCTAAGTTAGGCGACAATAACATAATCGGTCCTTTCTGTGTGATAGACAAAAATGTAGTGATTGGCAACAACAATAAGTTCCTGAACAATGTGACAGTACACTTTGGCGCTCGCATTGGCGATAATAATGAGTTCTTCCCTGGTGCCAGTATCTCTACCAAACCACAAGACCTAAAGTTCAAAGGTGAGGAGACCACATGTGAGATTGGCGATAACAACTCTATTCGTGAGAATGTCACAATCAGCCGAGGTACAGCATCAAAAGGAAAGACTGTCGTCGGAAATGGGAACCTGCTCATGGAGAATATGCATGTGGCTCACGATTGTGTAATAGGCAATGGCTGTATCATTGGTAACTCCACAAAGTTTGCCGGCGAGGTGGAAGTTGAGGACTATGCCATTATTTCTGCTACCTGTCTGTTCCACCAGTTCTGCCGTGTAGGAAGTTATATCATGTTCCAAGGTGGTTCACGTACCAGTCAAGACATTCCACCTTATGTTATAGCAGGTAAGGAACCAGTACGCTATGCTGGTGTCAACCTCATCGGACTGCGCCGTCGTGGTTTTAGTAATGAGACCATTGAGGCGATTCACGATGCCTATCGCATCATTTATTCCAAAGGAGTATTGAAAGACGGTATTGCCGAGGCTCGTGCCATCTATCCCGACTCCAAAGAGGTGGAGTATATCTGCTCATTTATTGAGAACTCAAAGCGTGGAGTTATCAGATAATGACACTCATTGTCATCACAGGTCCTACTGCTGTTGGCAAAACAGAACTTTGCATTGACATCGCAAAGTATTACGGTATACCTATCATCAATGCGGACTCACGCCAAATATATAGGGAATTGCGAATCGGAACAGCAACACCTACAGCACAACAACTTCAAGCAGTGAGGCATTATTTCGTAGGAGACATCAGTATCGACGACTACTATAATGCTTCGATGTACGAGCAAGATGTGCTACAACTACTCAACGAGTTATTTAAGCACTCCCCGATCCAATTGCTGACAGGTGGTAGTATGATGTATATTGACGCTGTCTGCAATGGTATTGACGACATCCCCACCATCCGCGAGGACATTCGTGAGGAGATGAAGCGACGCTATGAGCAGGAAGGATTAGAGGCTCTTTGCGAAGACCTAAAACGACTGGATCCTGAGCATTACGAGATAGTAGACAGGAAGAACCACCGTCGGGTGATTCACGCCTTAGAGATATGCTACCAAACAGGAAAGACATACACCTCCTATCGTACACAGGAGAAGAAACAACGTCCCTTTCGAATTATAAAGATCGGATTGAACCGTGACCGTGAGGAATTATACAACAGAATTAACTTTAGAGTTGATCAGATGATGGAAGACGGACTGTTGTACGAGGCGAAGTCACTTTACGGAAACCGTAAGAATAATGCGCTGAACACGGTAGGATATAAAGAGATGTTTGCCTACCTTGACGGTCTTTGGACATTAGAGGAGGCTGTAGAGCGCATAAAAGGTAATACTCGCCGCTATGCCCGCAAACAACTGACATGGTTTAAACGTGATGACCAGGTACAATGGTTTCATCCAAAACAAAAAGAAGAAATACTGAAGTATATATCACAATATGAATAAGTATGTAAACATGATATGCCAGTCTCCCAAAAAGTATTGGCAATGGTATAAGGGACTATATCTGGGTCGTAAATGGTACACGAAGGCGATAGTAGGATTCGCCTCCTTTATCGTTGCCTTTATCCTTTATCTCTTTCTGGTAGACATCAATTTTCTATGGCTCTTCGGTAAATCACCATCGATGAATGCTATTATGCATCCTAAGACGATACAAGCGTCAGAACTTTACAGTGCCGACGGCATACTGATAGGCAAATACTTCAGTGAGAACCGAACCCCTGTGGAATATGATGATGTCAACCCTGTCTTCTGGCGTGCCTTGATTGATACTGAGGATGAACGTTTCTTCCTTCATTTCGGTATTGACTTCCAAGGGGTATTTGCTGCTTTCAAGGATTTCGTAGTACATCACGATGCCCGCGGTGCCTCCACAATCACCCAACAGTTGGTGAAGAACATGTTTCGTGTCCGCACAGAGTATTCTACAGGTCTCTTAGGTTATATCCCAGGGGTCAAGATGCTTATCATGAAGAGTAAAGAATGGATTACGGCAGTTAAAATCGAGATGTTCTTCGATAAGAAGGAAATCCTCACCATGTATGCCAATACCGTTGACTTCGGCTCTAATGCATATGGTATCAAAACAGCGGCAAAGACCTATTTTGGTACCACACCTAAGGACCTAACGCCAGACCAGTGTGCTATTCTCGTAGGGCTGCTCAAGGCAACTACTTATTATAATCCCCGTATCAATCCTAAAAACTCATTCAACCGTCGTAATGTGGTGCTTAACAACATGCGCCAGCATAAGGACATCACCAAGGAGGCTTATGATACTCTTTCACAAAAGGCCATCGACCTTGACTATAGCGTGGAAAACAACTACGACGGACAGGCTCTTTACTTCCGCGAGGCAGTAAAGACGGAGTTGCAAGCATGGTGTAATGAGAATGACATCGACCTTTACAAAGACGGTCTCAAAATTTATACCACCATCGACACCCGTATGCAAAAGTATGCTGAGGAAGCCGTCAACAAGCAAATGCATATCATTCAGAAGAGTTTTGATAATCATTGGCTAGGTATGAACCCTTGGCGCGACGAGCGTCAGCAAGAGATTCCCCACTTCATTGAGGACCTTGCCAAGAAATTACCTTATTATAAATACCTGTCACAAAAATATAATGCTAATCAAGACTCTATCGACTATTACCTGAACAAGCCTCATACCGTCAAACTCTTTGACTATGAGCAAGGGTATATCGAGAAGGAGATATCCACGATGGACTCCATCCGCTACATGGAGCATTTCATGCATTGTGGTTTTATAGCAATGGAACCGCATACAGGACATGTAAAGGCATGGGTGGGGGACCTCGATTTCAAAACATGGAAATACGACAAGGTTACAGCAATGAGACAGCCTGGCTCCACCTTCAAACTCTTTGTATATTCTGAAGCGATGAATCAAGGCATCACCCCTTGTGACACTCGTCAGGACTCCTATTTCTCGATGAAGGTTTATGATGCCCGACAGAAAAAGGAGGTACTGTGGGCTCCCACGAATGCCGACGGTCGTTTCTCCAATGCAAATATCACACTGAAACAGGCTTTCGCCATGAGTATCAACTCCGTTGCTGTTAAACTTGGACAGGAGGTAGGTATCCCACAGATCGTGAAGACTGCACACGACATGGGTATCAAGAGTAAACTCGACCCCACTCCTGCCCTTGCCCTTGGCTCCAGTGATGTTAACTTATTAGAATTGGTAAACGCCTATTGTACTCCCGTCAATGAGGGAAAAGCACATGAACCTGTCTTAGTTGCCCGTATCCTCGATCGTGACGGTAAGGAAATCTACAATTCCGCAAACCGTGAGGAAATACAAGCACTACCTGTGAAGAGTGCCTTCTACGTACAGCAACTATTACAAGGTGGAATGCACGGCACCAGTTCTGCCCTCTACCGTTTCATTAGTAAATATATGGACGATACTGACTTCGGTGGCAAGACGGGAACATCCAACAACCACTCTGACGCATGGTTTATAGGCACCACACCCAAACTGGTGGTTGGTGCCTGGGTTGGTGGCGAGTACCGTTGCATCCATTTCCGCACGGGCCAGTTAGGGCAGGGTAACCGTACCGCCCTACCCGTCTGCGGAAATTTTCTCGAACTGGTGTTAGGAGACCCAGCCTTTAAGCAATACCGTACGAAATTTACCATTCCAAAAGGTATTGATGCATCAATGGCAGCATATGGTTGCGGAGGTTACTTCAAAGTTCCCTCTGACTCAGACTCTATATCGACTGACAGCATTCATCACTCCGATATTCCTATCGAAGATGAACAGTCTATCACTCCTGATGCCTCTCGGTCATCATCCCCAAATGCTATAGAGTCTCCCATCCCCTCACAACCACAGGCTGCAGAGGAGCCAAAAGAACAATAACATAACTACAATAAATGGCGAGACCTGAGACATATAAACTCGATGTGGATAATCAAGAGTGGCAACATGCTTTGCAGATTATACAGTATACACACCGATCGCTTTTTCTAACGGGAAAGGCAGGAACAGGCAAGTCAACATTCTTGCGCCATATCGCTGAGACTACCAAGAAGAAATATGTCATCCTCGCTCCAACGGGTATTGCCGCCATCAATGCAGGTGGGCAGACACTTCACTCCTTCTTCAAACTGCCATTCCATCCACTATTGCCTAACGACTCTCGCTATAACATCCAAAACATCCGAAAGACACTGAAATATAGCAGTATTACTACCAAATTATTACGAGAGTTGGATCTTATTATTATCGATGAGATATCGATGGTAAGAGCCGACATTATTGACTTCATAGATAAGGTGCTGCGCATCTACTGCCGTAACATGCGGGAACCCTTTGGCGGCAAGCAACTTTTACTGGTGGGCGATATCTTCCAATTAGAGCCTGTTATTAAAGAGGACGAGTGGCGGCTGATGCAGCCGTTCTATAGTTCAACCTATTTTTTCGCAGCAAAAGTATGGCAGGAGATGCAACTTGTAAGTATTGAATTACGCAAAGTTTATCGCCAGACTGACGAGCGTTTTATCAGTTTGCTTGACCGCATTAGACAGAACGAGGCAACAGATACTGACCTGTGGGCAATCAATGAAAGAGTATCTAAAGAATCTGTAATTTCAAGACAATATAAAGATCATAGAAATGATTTTGAAATCACCCTCGCTACACGTCGCGATACCGTAGACTACATCAATGAGCAACAACTGCATAAACTAAAAGGTGAGGTTTCTATTTTCAAAGGTAGGATTACAGGAGAGTTTCCTGAGAACTCACTACCCGCCCCTATGGAACTGGAAATGAAGTGTGGCGCACAAGTCATTTTTATCAAGAACGACAAGGAACGACGATGGGTGAATGGCACACTGGGTGTTGTTATCTATATTGACGAAGAAGAAGGTATCATCACTGTCATAGACGAAGACGGGCATGAGTATGATGTGGAGCGTGAGATATGGGAGAATATGCGCTACACCTTCAATGAGAAAGAGCAGAAAATAGAGGAAGAGCAATTAGGCACTTTCATACAATTTCCACTTCGCCTCGCCTGGGCAATCACTGTACATAAAAGTCAGGGATTGACATTCCGGCAAGTTAAGATTGACTTCTCTGGTGGAGGTGCTTTCGCTGGTGGACAAACGTATGTCGCATTGAGCCGTTGCACCTCCTTAGAGGGAATCACATTGGAAGAACCTATTCACAAGAGTGACATATTCGTAAGAGCCGAGGTTGTCGCATTTGCCAAACGTTACAATGATAGTCAATTGATAAAGCAGGTAATGTTCGAAAGTAAGGCTGACAAGGAATACCATGATGCGATGGAGGCGTTTGACCGGCAGGATTTCGACACTTTCCTTCAGAACTTTTTCCTCGCAATACACAGTCGATATGACATTGAAAAGCCTGCCGCAAAACGACTTATTCGCCGTAAGTTGGGAATTATCACTCACTTACTACGGGAATGTCAGAGATTAGAGGAAGTGGTTGCCAGTAAGGAGGAGATGCTCAAACGATTGTCTGCTGAATATGTTCTTATGGGCAAAGAATGCGAGAATGAGCATATGACCGAGGCGGCAATCCGCAACTATGAAAAGGCGATAGAACTCTATCCAGATGCGATGGAGGCACAACGCAGAATCAAAAAACTAAAAAAGCAAAATAAGAAATAAAAAGATATGATAACATTCCCTATTGCAAAAATCAATCTCGGACTCAACGTGGTAAAACGACGACCAGATGGATATCACGACCTACAAACGGTATTTTATCCTGTAGGTATCAAAGATGCCTTGGAGGTTTTCCCCATGTCAGATAGTTTCCCATCAACGCTTGATTGTGACATTAAAGTGACAAATATTGATATAGAGGGGGACGAACAACATAACCTCGTGGTAAGAGCCTATCAGATATTAAAGCAGGACTTCCCCGATCTCCCCCGTATCCATGCCCATCTCTATAAGGGCATCCCCACACAAGCAGGTATGGGAGGGGGGTCCAGTGATGCCTCTGCAATGCTCTTATTGCTCAATGAGCGATTCCAACTGGGTTTGTCACAAGAACAACTTATACAATATGCCACCCGATTAGGTGCCGATTGTGCTTTCTTTATCCTTAATCATCCTGCTTATGCGGAGGGGATTGGAGAGAAACTATACCCTATCGACCTTCATCTCAGTGGATGGTACTTGGGAGTTGTACGTCCTGACATTCCTGTACCTACAAAAGAGGCCTTCGCCCATATCACACCTCATATGCCAATGAAATGCTGCCGGGATATCGTTATGCAACCCGTTGAGAGATGGAAAGAAAATTTGGTGAATGACTTTGAGGAGAGTGTCTTTACCCTTCATCCTGAACTTGCTTTTATCAAGGAACAACTCTATAAACTTGGAGCAGTTTACGCCGCCATGAGTGGTAGTGGTAGTGCTTTATTCGGATTATTTCGCCAGTCTGTCGACCTTAGTACAAGATTTAACGGAATGTTCACCACTATCTTAAAACTGTCATAAACGGATATAAAAAAAGAATGATTGTCTCACGACAATCAATCTTTCATTAACCTTAATAATCTAATACCATGAAAAACACACTGCAAATATAAAAATAAATATTCCTACTTGCAAGTATTGTTATAACATCTAATACTTTATTTAACGTATTTTAATCAATCAATAATTCCATTCCACATTTTTTAACCAAGAGGCTTCTGTTTTTTGCTCTTCACAAGCAATGACATCCAAGATATTCATCTGACGGAGGCTTACTCCAAAACACGGTACTTCCATGAAATCAGCCACATAGGGTTCATGTGGAAGATTCAGATACTTAGACACATCCAATTGGTGCCAAGAAACAGAATATACCTCAATCTTACTTTCCGGAGTTTGCTCGCCATAGGTTTTCAATATGCAAACCACCTGATTACAACTGTCAATGGTTTCATTAACTGGCATCAATTGCATCTTAACCTTTAACGCAGGACTAACAGACAAAGAAACCTCTTGGTCTGTAAGACTGAGCATCTCACTCTTACCACCAAACTCATTAGTAACCATAGCCTTCATACCAGAATCAAGGAAATCAAGGAAGTCTAAGCGGTTGTTTTTTGTTAAATATGGTAATAGGCTATCTGGCATCTGAAGAAATACATCCCGCATTTTCTTTTGTGCCTCACAGGGGACACACAATAATGATATCAAAATGCCCAATAATAACAGTTTCCTCATATACCATAAATTTTAAGAGCATTAACCACGACCAGGACGGAGATCCTTCACTCTAACCGCCTTACCCTCGCTAACAGGCAGAGAACCTTTCTTCACGAGTTTGACACGAGGAGTCAATAATATCTCATCCTTCAGGGCACGCTGGATATCCTTCGTCATTTTCTGGAGTTCTGGATATACATCGGTAGTCAGTCCATCAAGTTCCACCTCAACTGTCATGATATCATTGTCGTCCTCGGTATCAAGGGTGATAAGGTAGTTACTGCCCAGACCAGGATACTGTACGAGAATCTTCTCCACCTGCATCGGGAACACATTTACCCCCTTGATGATAAACATATCATCAGTACGTCCTTTAATACGGTCGATACGATGATGAGAACGACCACAGGGACAATCACCAGGGATGATGCGTGTCAAGTCACGAGTACGATAGCGCAGGATAGGCATCATTGTACGATCAAGGGTGGTAAGAATCATCTCGCCAATTTCACCGTCGGGTACAGGCTCCAGTGTATCTGGATCAACTATCTCCAAAATATAATTGTCTTCCCAGAGGTGCATACCATTTTGTTCCAGACATTCAAAAGCAACACCTGGACCGTTCATCTCTGTCATACCAAAAGAGTTATATGCTTTCACACCCAATAGACGCTCGATGCGACGACGCTGCTCCTCGGTATGTGGCTCAGCCCCGATGAAGAGCGTACGGAGATTCGTAGAACGTGGATCAACACCTTCCTCTTGGAACACCTCAGCAAGGCGAATAGCGTAAGAGGGGATAGCATGGAGACAGGTAGTTCCGAAATCCTTTATGAACATAATTTGACGTTTGGAATTACCCGCAGCGGCAGGAACAGTGGTCGCACCTAATTTCTCAGCACCATACTGAAATCCCAACCCTCCTGTAAACATACCATAACCTGATGAGTTCTGGAAGACATCGGTGTCGCGGCATCCCACCATATACATATCACGGGCTATCATATTCGCCCATGAGTCTATATCATGACGGGAATAGGTAACAACTGTGGGATGTCCCGTTGTTCCACTTGTAGAGTGAATACGAATAGCATCTTTCATGTCACCACCTACCAGACCGAACGGGTAGTTGTCACGCAAGTCCTGCTTCGTAGTGAATGGGATCTTACGAATATCCGCAATGGTCTGAATACTATCGGGCGTAATCCCCAAGTCACCCAGACGTTTTTTGTAGAAAGGTGACTTCAAAGCAATCTCTATGGAGTTGCGCAGTTTCTTCACTTGCAATGCCTCCAGTTCCTTGCGAGGCATCGTCTCTAATTCTGGTTGCCAATACTTATTATCCATATCGCTTAGTTTTGTTTATAATTTCAATTTACTGAGTTGAGCCATCATCACGGCAGCCATGCCCGCCGTCTCTGTGCGCAGCCTGCTATTGCCTAAATGTATGGACTGGTAGCCTTGGGAGACAGCCTCTTGCACCTCATCGATGGAGAAATCGCCCTCTGGCCCTACTAATATCGTGACACGCTCCGCCGCTGGCAGTTGTCGCAGTTCGTCATAGAGACTCTTGCGCTCTACCTCCTCATAGCAGTGGGCAATATATCTCGCTCCTTCCGTATTAGCAGAGACAAACTCATTAAAAGATGTCATCCCATGCAGTTCGGTCTTCCACGCCTTTCGGCTCTGTTTCATCGCAGATACCACTATCTTGTCGAGCCGATCCGTCTTTACTATCTTACGCTCAGAGAAGCGACAGTCGAGGAAGGTTATCTCATCGACCCCTATCTCCACTGCTTTCTCCACCATCCATTCCATGCGGTCCATCAATTTGGTTGGCGCAATAGCAAGATGAATATGTCCCTCCCACGGACGTTGCTGAGGCAGCGTCTCTTGAATGGCATACATACAATGATGGTTGGAGGCTACCGTCACCTCCACACGATAGAATGTCCCTGCCCCATCCATCAACATCATCTCATCGCCACAACCCAGACGGAGGACCTTCACAGCATGTAACGCTTCATCTTGAGGCAACTCACTCGTCTGAGCGGCTTGGGGTACATAGAAATATCGTGTCTCTTTCATCTTATACTATTACTTCTTCCTTCTTTGGACGGAATATGAGGGCAAAGGCGACACTCACCGCCAATGCATAACATGCAAAGATATACCAGCAACGGTTCCAGTTGACAATCCCATCGGAGGAGGTATGGGCGTTCACCACTTGCTGGGCGCACAGCGAGCCTATCGTAGCACCGACACCATTTGTCATCAGCATGAAGAGTCCCTGTGCACTGGAACGAAGATCTGTGGGTGACGACCTGTCAACAAAGAGAGAGCCACTGATGTTGAAGAAATCAAACGCGACTCCATAGACAATCATCGACAGGACGAAGAGCAGAATACCGTCACCTGGATTACCAATACCCAGCAGGGCAAAGCGGAGTACCCAGGCGAACATGGCTATCAGCATCACATTCTTGATACCATAGCGTCTCATAAAGAAAGGGATTAACAGGATGCAACAGGTCTCACTAATCTGGGATACAGAATATAATACCACAGGATATTTCACCCCAAAAGAATCCACATACTCAGGGATGGTTTGGAAATGGTCAATGAAAGGAGTGGCAAAGCCATTGGTTATCTGCAAACTGACACCCAAGAAGATAGAGAAGATGAAAAATATCGCCATCTTCTTCTGTTTGAACAACGAGAAAGCCTGTAGTCCCAGAGCGTCCGCAAAGGTCTTCTTCTCCGCATCCTTGTTGACAGGACAAGCAGGTAGAAAGAAAGAATACACGAACAAGAAAACACTTAGGACACCACTCGCCACGAACTGGTACTGGTTCTGTTCAAAATCCAACACATCTACCAGCCACATCATAGCGATAAAACCTATCGTTCCGAAGACACGGATAGCAGGAAACTCCTTCACCGTATCCATCCCAGCCTTTGTCATCACGCTATAAGCCACAGAGTATGACAAGGCAAGTGACGGCATATAGAAAGCAATACTTAAAGAATAGAAGGTGAACAACACTGGGAATTGAGCGACATTGCCTTGCTGATAGCCATACCAGCCAGCCATCAACATGAAGATACCCGCCAAAAGATGACAATAGCCAAACAGACGTTGGGCTGGTATCCAACGGTCGGCTATGATACCTATCAGCGCAGGCATAAAGATCGAGACAAAGCCCTGCATGGCAAAAAAAGAACCAATATGATTACCCATACCTATCTTAGTGAGATAGATTCCCATGCAGGTCAGGTATGCTCCCCATACTGCGAACTGCAGGAAGTTCATGAAGGCAAGACGTACTTTCAGGTTCATCGTTTACTTATATAATAGGATCATCATCTTTCCAAAGCGTTATATCCCCACGCTCATTTTTCCTTATCTTTAAGCGGTTGTTTATCCACTCGGTGAAAGGAAGTTCTTCTGTCAGGGGATAATACCTTTCCACTATCCCGTTGGAGAGTTCCACGACGTAAGGTGTCTGTATTAGTCCTTGTATTGTCATGAGTTCCGGGCAGGCTATCCGCCGGTATCGTTTCTCTATTGGTTGATTCATCTTTATTTGATTTTTGATGGAAACGTATCAATTGTATCTGACTGATAAACAACATTTTGCGAATCTCATTATTACGGTCATTGTTGTTCAGATAGATAAACCCACGCAACTCTTTGAGAGTACCCTCACGGTTCTGGGGAATCCGCACTTGTGTCTGTCCAGTCATAGATACATGACTAATAGTCTGAGTAATACTGTCGTTCTGATAATGAGCAACAAGACAAACAACTGCATCCTTTGAGCCACTTTGATAGACAAAGTCAGACAAAAATTGGAATATAAATGTGTCACCTTTATAATAAGAGGTGTCTGCTTTCACATAAATATCATATCGATTAGTTGTCGGGAATGGCATCAATAGCAGGTCGGTCTCACTCTGCCATACATTTGCCGTATCACCCTTTGTACTATAAGAGGAATATTTATTTATGTCACCAACTGATGCGCCCAGTGCCTTCGCCTCATCATTCAAACGTTCTTTAACACGCTGGTAGATTGTTTTCAAACGATCAGCATGGGAATAATAATAAACCAATGAAGAATCGAATACCGCTTCCGATACATCATATTTTTGGAGCACGGCATGGAAATAAGCATTCCTGTCATAATCATTTTCCTGACTACTTTTCGAACGGGCCTCGTTTGCCATTGCCTGAGCCACATGATAGTCATAGAGAATATCCTCCAAATCTCCTGGCTGGATATACCCTGATGGTACGGATGGTTTACATCCCATCATGGTCAAAACTACAAATATGACAATAACAAGACTATTCCTCATCAACTTTAGATTCTTTTCTAAATGACCATTCTATCTCACTGATCTCCTTGCGATAAAATAATAATAGCAACAAAACACCTACCGAGATGGCGGAATCTGCAAAATTAAAAATGGGGCTGAAAAATACAAACTGATTACCGCCTACCATCGGTACCCAATCGGGCCAAGTGGTAACAATTAGTGGAAAATAGAGCATATCTACCACCTTACCCATCAGGAAAGGCGCATATCCCGTGCCAAAGGGTACGAAATAGGATGTATAGAACTCTGAGGAGGCATTAAAAATAAGCCCATAGAACATCGAGTCGAAGATATTACCTGCAGCACCAGCCATCACCATTGACAGACAAACGATATATCCATAACGCACTTTTTTTTTCACCTGCCTGGCAATATACCAACCAAGAACAACAATGGCAGCGATACGGAACAGAGAAAGTATTAGTTTGGAACCTAACTCCATGCCATATGCCATCCCGTTATTCTCAATAAATAAAATCTTAAACCATGAGAACACTTCGATTTGCTCGTGAAGCGTCATATTTGTCTTCACCCAAATCTTGATGATCTGGTCGATAACGAGGATTGCCATTACTATTGCAACGGCAATCCATCCGCGTGTGGCGATTTCCTTATCTTTCATTTATTTCTTGCCTGCCATCTTCGACTCCACACTTAGGGTAGCGTGAGGAACAGCGCGCAGGCGCTCTTTCGGAATCAATTTTCCTGTGATACGATCGATACCATAGGTCTTGTTTTCAATACGCACCAAGGCAGCCTTCAGTCCTTGAATGAATTTTTGCTGACGTGATGCCATCTGAATCAACTCCTCTTTAGACTGGGTTACACTACCCTCCTCCAATGCCTTATAGGTAGGTGACGTATCATCCACATCATTAGAGTCCTTATTCATCAACACATTCATCATTTGGTCATAATCGCGTTTCGCGAGTGCCAGTTTGTCGTTGATAATCTGACGGAACTCCTCAAGTTCCTCATCAGAATAACGCGTCTTTTCAGCCATAATACTTAAGATTTAGTTACATGAATATTCAATTTGAAGTCATCAAACTCCACTTCCACGCCATCATTTGGCGCAATCGTGATATCGTCGGCAAGGACTTGTGTTTTGATATAATCACCATATCCAACCACTGCTTTCTGTATTTCCTCGTTCGGGGCAAGCGTGATATGGATACGGTCGGTGATTTCCAAACCACTATCTTTACGAATGTTCTGGACGCGATTGATGATCTCACGAGCCATTCCCTCCTGTTTCAAGTCTTCCGTGAGTTCCACTTCCAAGGCAACGGTCAGACTGCCCTCGTTAGAGACAAGCCATCCTGGAATATCCTCGCTAATAATTTCCACGTCCTCGGTGAGGATTTCTATAGGAACTATAGTATCTATAGGAACTATAGAGAGTTTTCCATTGGCTTCCAACTCAGCGATCTGCTCTTGACTCAAAGCATCCACAGCGGCAGCAACAGCCTTCATCATCTTACCGAACTTCTTACCCATCGTACGGAAGTTGCATTTAACTTTCTTCACCAAGATGCCAGCACCCTCCACGAACTTCAGTTCCTTCACGTTCACCTCATTCATAATAAGATCCTTCACTGCCTCTATATGACGCTTCTGCTCTTCCGTGGTTGGAACCATGATACTCTGCAGTGGCTGGCGCACCTTGATATTCACTTTACGACGTAAGGCAAGTACCATAGAAGTAATCTTCTGTGCCATCTCCATACGAGCCTCCAAGTCACTATCAATAAGCGACTCATCAGCAACAGGGTAAGTATCCAGATGCACACTATCCTTCTCACCGCCTAAGTCACAATAGAGTTGGTCGGCATAGAATGGGGCAAATGGTGCCAAGAGTTTTGAGATTGTCAAGAGACAGGTATAGAGTGTCTCATATGCAGAACGCTTGTCGTCACTCATCTCCTTACCCCAGAAACGTTTGCGGTTCAGGCGGACATACCAGTTACTTAAGTCATCATTGACAAAAGCGTCAATCAATCTGCCGGCACGAGTCGGATCGTAATTCTCCAACTCCGCCGTCACCTTCTTGACAAGGGTATTGAGAGAGGAGAGTATCCATCGGTCTATCTCTGGTCTTGCTTGCTGCTGTGCCACAGCGGCAGACGGAACGAAACCATCCACATTGGCATAAAGCGCAAAGAAAGAATATGTATTATAAAGTGTTCCGAAGAACTTACGGCGTATCTCGTCCACACCCTCCGGATCGAATTTCAAGTTATCCCAAGGCTCACTATTCGTCATCATATAGAGGCGCACAGCGTCAGAGCCGTATTTCTCTATCATTTCAAACGGATTCACCACATTACCCACATGCTTCGACATCTTATTGCCTCTGGCATCGAGTACCAGTCCTGAAGATATCACATTTTTGAAGGCAACAGAGTCAAAGATCATCGTGGCGATGGCATGCAGAGTGAAGAACCAACCACGGGTCTGGTCAACACCCTCATTGATGAAGTCTGCGGGGAATGCCTTGTTCTTGTCGATGGCATCACGGTTCTCAAAAGGATAGTGAATCTGCGCATAAGGCATGGAGCCAGAGTCAAACCATACGTCAATCAGGTCACTCTCACGCTTCATGGGCTTACCGCTTTTGCTAACGAGGACGATATAATCCACATAAGGACGGTGGAGGTCAATCTTGTCATAGTTTTCCTGACTCATGTCCCCAGGCACAAAACCCTTATCCTTCAAGGGGTTAGATGGCATAAAACCAGTCTTTACTGCCTTCTCTATCTCATTATAGAGTTCCTCTATGGAACCGATACAGATTTCCTCACCATCCTCTGAGCGCCAGATGGGAAGCGGTGTTCCCCAAAAACGGCTACGGCTGAGGTTCCAGTCGTTTAGGTTATCCAGCCAATTGCCAAAACGTCCTGTTCCTGTGGACTCAGGCTGCCAGTTGATAGTTTCGTTCAACTCGCTCATGCGCTCCTTTTTTTCCGTACTCTTGATAAACCAAGAATCCAATGGATAATAAAGCACTGGTTTATCGGTGCGCCAGCAATGAGGATAGTTATGCACATGTTTCTCTATCTTGAAAACCTTGTTCTGTGCCTTCAGATCCATACAGATGGAGATGTCCAGAGTCTCATCCTTGTCAGTCAAGGTCTCGTCATAGGCATTCTTCACATAACGACCTGCGAATTTGTTCCACTCAGCGACATTTACGTAGTTTTTCACGAAGTCTGGATCAAGATCCTCAATAATGAAATACTTACCCTGCAAGTCTACCACTGGGCGCTCAGCGCCTTTCTTGTCGATAAGAACAATAGGACAGATTCCTGCCTTCTTCGCTACAAAGGCATCATCAGCACCAAAGTTAGGAGCAATATGTACGATACCAGCACCATCATCTGTTGTTACATAATCACCAGGAATAACTTTGAAGGCATCACCCATCGGTTTGATGGCGGGCATCAATTGCTCGTATTCCATTCCTACGAGATCTGTGCCTTTATAATGACCAACTATTTTCCATGGGATTACCTTATCACCTGCCTTATACGCATTCAGGTCACCATCCTTGCCTTCTTCTTTGAAATATGCGTTCAGACGTGCTTCCGCCATCACAATAGTAATTGGCTCAGATGTGTAGGGATTATAGGTCTGCACTGCAACATAATCGATCTTAGGACCTACGCAGAGTGCTGAGTTAGCGGCAAGAGTCCATGGAGTGGTCGTCCAAGCGAGGAAATAGGGTATTCCCCACTCCGCCATCTCGGACTTTGGGTTCTTCATCTTGAACTGTGCCGTACAGGTGGTGTCCTTAACGTCACGATAGCACCCTGGCTGATTCAACTCATGAGAAGACAATCCCGTACCTGCGGCTGGGGAATAAGGCTGAATAGTATAGCCCTTATAAAGCAAGCCTTTCTGATAAAACTGCTTCAACAACCACCACAGGGTCTCGATATACTTATTATCATAGGTGATATATGGATGGTCAAGGTCTACGAAATACCCCATCTTTTCTGTCAACTCACGCCATTCTGCTGTATACATCATCACATTCTCACGACACTTGAGATTGTAGTCTTCCGTTGAGATATAACGCTCACTCTCCTTGTTGTCGATGTCAGCCTTTGTAATTCCTAACTCTTTCTCAACACCCAGTTCCACTGGCAGTCCATGAGTATCCCATCCCGCCTTGCGGTGTACCTGATAGCCACGCATGGTCTTATAGCGATTGAACGTATCTTTGATAGAACGAGCCAATACATGGTGGATACCTGGATGTCCGTTTGCCGAGGGAGGACCCTCAAAGAACACAAACTGAGGACATCCCTCACGCTCGTCGATAGAGCGGAGGAACACATTGTTCTCCTTCCACATCTGCAGGATATCATTGTTCACCTGCGTTAAATTCAAGCCGTTACGCTCGGCGAATCTCTTTCCCATAAATATAATCTTTTTCTTACTTTTTTATTTTAATGCGCAAAGGTACAAATAAAAAATGAAAACAGCAAATTTATTTGTGGTATATTAACGAAAGAAAAAAAGATGACGGCACCTTCGTTCATCTTATACTTATATAAGAGTTGCAATCCGCACTATCTCCGTTGTATGACCAGAAACCCGACAGCGGCTATCGGTACGGACACCTACGAGCCATATCACCTTCCCTTCGCCATCCACCAAGACAAGTTGACGACGTTTCTCGAAAAGCGACATCTTACGGTCAGTCATCAAGTCACTCAACAATTTGCGTCCTTCCATCCCATATGGGATCATCCAGTCACCCTCCTCCACTCGCCTGACAGTTAGTGGAAACACTATTTTCGCAGCATCGAGGGTCGCTACATGCGGATTTTTGGATACGTTGACCGCCTCTTTTCGGACTATGATTCTCGTATCTTCATCCAACACATAGGTACCTTCTTCTGGAATACGTAAAGGAGTTAGCGGTTTCAACGAGGTTTCCACGATATAACAATCACGATCTACTAACAGGTCATAGCCCTGTGAGGAACAGAAAACTCGACCCGTTTCTGCAGTCAGTATTTGCCCCACCTGACTCCCGTTAAAACCATAGTTTTTAAGCCATTCAAACAATAGATATTCTCTTGAATTAAATTTGGCTAAATCACTGAAATACAAATATTTATTATCTTTAAATTGAGAGACAATAGCATCTAACACTTTTTGTGCTTCCGCCAAAAATTCTGCCATCTTTTCGATATTCTCTGAGACGGCTGGATTGATATCCTGTAGTAATGGCAGGATATTCATACGTACCTTATTTCGCTGTGCCTCATCCTCCAGATTCGTACTATCAGTCATATAAGGCTGCCCTTTCTCATCCAAATAGGAAAGAATGTCCTGCTTTGAGACACACAACAAAGGGCGTAGTATCTTCCCGTTGCTTGGTCGGATGCCGCAAAGCCCACGCAGCCCCGTACCCCGTACCATATTCAGCAAGACCGTCTCCACCAAGTCGTCCCGATGATGCGCTACGCAAACACCATCCGCTCCTATATCCTTTCGCAACTGCTCGAAATAGCGATATCTAAGTTCACGTGCAGCCATTTCAACACTAACCTTATGTGTTTCAGCATACGTCAACGTGTCAAAGTGGATACGATGGAATGGGATACTTTTCTGTTGACAGAGGTTCTCACAGAACTGTTCGTCTCTGTCCGACTCGTCTCCCCGAAGATGGAAATTGCAATGGACAGCATGAATCTTAAAGCCCATTTCATCGAGTAGCAAAAGTAAAGTTACACTATCAGCACCTCCACTCAATGCAACAAGATATAACTCGTTAGCATCAAGCAGTTTGTGCTTTTGAATATAATCTTTTACTTTACTCCACATAGAGCACTAATCCTTTCAGATATTCCCCTTCAGGATGATAAATATTAATAGGATGATCAGCAGGCTGATGCAACTGGTGTAAGACACGCACTTTACGCTTAACAAGGGCTGCCGCAGTAAATACCGCATTGCGAAAATGGTCTTTGGTTACTACCTGAGAACAGGAGAACGTAAAGAGAATACCACCTTTCTCAATCTTCTCAAAGGCTTTCTGATTCAATCGTGTATAACCTTTCAGGGCATTATGCAAGGCCCCACGATGTTTGGCAAATGCCGGCGGGTCAAGAATTATGAGGTTGTATGATGCTATTGGCTGTTGGTTGTTGGTTACTGGCTTTCCTATTCCCTCTATAAATTTAAAGGCATCCTCACAATAAGCCTCATGACGAGAGTCCCCAGGGAAATTCAACTCCACATTCTCTTTAGTCAATGCTATTGCCTTAGCCGAACTGTCTACAGAGTGTACTAATTCCGCACCACCACGCATGGCATAGAAGGAGAAGCCACCCGTATAGCAGAACATGTTCAGCACCCGCTTCCCCTTGGCGTACTGCTCCAACAACAAGCGATTCTCCCGCTGATCCACGAAAAAGCCAGTCTTCTGTCCCCTAAGCCAGTCGACACGGAACTTCAATCCATTCTCTAAAGCGATATTATCTTCGCTGCCACCATACAGGAATCCGTTCATGTCGTCTTCTGTTACAAAAGGTAGCGTTGTCTCACTTTTATAGTAAATGTGGGATATACGTGAATCCATCATCTCAACAAGGGCCTTTGCGATTTCTTTACGCATTAGATGCATACCGATAGAATGGGCTTGCATTACCGCAGTCTTCCCATATACATCAATGATTAATCCTGGAAGATGATCTCCCTCACCATGCACTAAGCGATAGGTATTATTCTCGGGATTGTCCGCAATACCAATGGAGAGACGCATCTGCAATGCTGACCGGAGACGAGAACACCAGAACTGGTAGTCAATCTCTATGTCGGAGAAAGAGAGGACACGGACGGCAATAGACCCCTGCTGATAATGCCCGACAGCGATAAAATCACCCTCAGAAGTGACAACACGTACCAGTTCGCCCTCCTGAACACCATCCTCCACCCATTGGATAGCACCAGAGAAAATCCATGGGTGGAAACGTCTTAGACTCTCATCCTTCCCCTTCCGTAACCGTATCTTTTTGTACATCTTCTTCGACTTTTATCAGTTCATAATCTCCAGTTTTCTCTAAACGTAGCAACTCCTCATAAAGCAGTATACAAGTCCAAGCATCTGTCGCCGCATAGATTTTTTGCTTATCCTTCAACACATCCGCCTCCCAGTTAGAAAGTTGGTCGCGCTTACTTATTCGTTTTCCAAAGAAATTGGCAAAGAGTTTTTGAAGACTCATATCCTCTACCCCTATTTCTTTCACCTTGTCCTGCAGGTCTATGAAATTCCCCCTGTTGAAATCACCACGTTTTGCCAGCATCATCAGATCATCATGCAATGACAGCCCTATCTTAGGGACTTTCTTGTCTTCAAGGAATCTCTTGACGGCAGCCGTCATCCCTATCAGGTTCAAACGAAACAAAAAACACACATCATATGTGGCAACTTGCAGAAGAGCCACTTGGTTGATTCTGCCTTTCTTGAAAGAAGGGCGCGTTTCCGTATCTATACCAAGTATCGGTTGTGTAAGCAGAAAATCAACTGCCTTTGCGGCTTCTATTTCTGAGACGACGACCACTATTCTTCCTTCAAAGAAGACTCTTGGCAAGGTGCTTATTTTCGTTTTATCGTATTTGCTATATAGAATCTTTTTCATCAAACTTATGTTTTCAGGTTGCAAAGATACGATAAAATACAAAAAAAAAGACGATTTTATGGCGAATTCTGAGAATTTTCAATTACTTTTGCACATTATTTATAATAAAACTATGGCAAAGAAGAAGAAAACGACCACAGCACCCTCTTTTAAAGAGGCATTGGGTATTGACAAAATATTCCACAACGAGCGACTGAATTTCTTTCTGGGTTTCTTGTTGTTGTTTGTGGCAGGTTACCTGATATGGGCATTTATCTCCTATTTCACGACAGGTACCGCAGACCAGAGTATGATTGAGACCCCCAAGGATGGTGAATTGCTCAATCAAAATGGTGAATTCCAAAACTCTTGTGGCTCTTTAGGTGCCTATAGTGCCTGGTATTTTATCAAGCGATGCTTCGGTTTACCCGCATTTCTGATTCCCATTTTTATTCTGTTACTCTCCGTCAACCTGATGAGAGCATATAAAGTCAATTTGTTGAAATGGTTTATGGGACTTGCGCTCATTATGATATGGTCCTCTGTGACATTTGCCAAGTTCCTCACCCCATTCTTTACTGATTCCCATTTCAACCCAGGTGGCGATCACGGTTTAGCCATTTGTGACATCTTGGAGGGACTTGTCGGATCACCAGGACTGACTTTCCTTCTGGCAATATGCGCCATCGCTTTCCTTGTTTACCTGAGTGCAGAAACCATCATCATTATCCGAAAGATATTCAACCCCCTGCACTATCTAAAGAAGATTCCTATGGAAATCCATATCGGCAAGGGAGACTCTGAGGACAAGAAAGATATTGAGACGTTAGAAGACCCCACCGTTTTTGACGACCCTCAAGAGCAGACTGTTATGTTCGACACAAAAGAGGAGGATGGCCCTGTAACTCTCAGAAGACAAGAGTCTGTAATGAAAGAAGACATTCTTCCTGTAGCAGACACCACAGGGGTTGAGATGACCGTTGAGACGGGAGAGAAGGAGGAGACGGCAAGTGGCAAAGACCTCGTAGGGGAATATGGAGACATCAGTACCCCATATGACCCTAAGCGTGATTTGGAGAATTATCACTACCCGACTCTTGACCTACTGAAGAAATACGATGACGACGGTAAGCCATATATCGACATGGCTGAGCAGACTGCAAACAAGAATCGTATTGTCGATGTGCTGCGTAACTTTGGCGTGGAGATCAGTAGCATCAAGGCTACTGTAGGTCCTACCATCACGCTTTACGAGATTACCCCTGCTCCCGGTGTGCGTATCTCCCGCATCCGTAACCTTGAGGATGATATCGCCTTAAGTCTCTCTGCCTTAGGTATTCGCATTATCGCCCCTATCCCAGGAAAGGGAACGATTGGTATTGAGGTACCAAATGCGAAACCCAGCATTGTCTCGATGGAATCTATCCTCAATTCTAAAAAATTCCAAGAGACGACGATGGATCTGCCATGTGCTGTGGGAAAGACCATCACCAATGAGGTATTCATGTTCGACCTTGCAAAAGCCCCCCATTTGTTGGTGGCTGGTGCTACTGGTCAGGGTAAGTCTGTCGGCTTGAATGCCATTATCACCTCTTTATTATATAAGAAACATCCCGCAGAGTTGAAAATAGTGCTCGTAGACCCAAAGAAAGTAGAATTCAGTGTCTACTCCAGCATCGAGAAGCATTTCCTTGCGAAGATACCTGACGATGATGCAGAACCCATCATCACCGATGTCAAGAAAGTTGTTAACACGTTGAATTCCCTGTGTAAAGAGATGGATACCCGCTACGACTTGTTGAAGATTGCACAGGCACGTAATATCAAGGAATACAACAAGAAGTTTATCGACCGCCAGTTGAATCCTGATAAAGGACATAAGTTCATGCCATATATTGTCGTGGTTATCGATGAGTTTGGTGATTTGATAATGACAGCAGGTAAGGAGGTAGAACTTCCTATTGCCCGTATCGCCCAGTTGGCGCGTGCCGTTGGAATCCACATGATTATTGCTACCCAGCGTCCCACCACGAATATCATCACCGGTACCATCAAGGCAAACTTCCCAAGTCGTATCGCCTTCCGTGTTGGCGCCATGATTGACTCCCGTACCATTCTCGACCGTCCTGGAGCCCAGCAGTTGATAGGACGTGGTGACATGCTTTATCTCAATGGCGGTGAGCCCGTTCGTGTACAGTGTGCCTTTGTCGACACACCAGAGGTGGAGCGCATTAACCAGTTTATCTCCCAACAGCAAGGTTATCTCTCTGCCTTTGAGTTACCTGAGCCCGATATGCCAGAGGACGAGATGAGCGAGGCTGCTGATGTGGATATGCAGCATCTTGACCCGATGTTTGAGGATGCTGCCCGTCTTATCGTCATTAACCAAAGTGGTTCGACGAGTCTGATACAGCGCAAGTTCGCTATCGGCTATAACCGTGCCGGTCGTCTGATGGACCAGTTGGAGAAAGCAGGCGTAGTGGGAGCCGCACATGGATCAAAGCCTCGTGAAGTATTAATACAAGATGAGACGAGTCTCGATAATTTACTCAGTCAATGGAGAAGATAAGGATAACATGCATGATGCTACTCCTTGCGGTGGCATCTTACGGACAGACTGCTACGTCGGTACTTGAAAAGACGGCAAAGACTGTCTCTCACAAGAGTGGCGTACAGGCATCATTTACTATTAGTAGCAAACAATATGGCAGCACCAGTGGCACTATTGCCATCAAAGGACACAAGTTCCATGCTACCACCCATGAGGCGACGGTGTGGTTTGACGGTAAGACCCAATGGACGTATGTGAAGAAGAACGATGAGGTGAATGTCAACACCCCATCCGCTGCTGACTTACAGGCTATCAATCCCTATAACTTCATCTATATGTACAAACAGGGATATACCACAACGATGACGAATAGCGGAAACAATTATGTCGTGACCTTGAAAGGAAAGGGCAAAAGCATCTCAGAGATGGTCATTACCATCAATAAGCAGACCTATGTCCCTTCCATAATCCGCATGTTGCAGTACAAACAATGGTCTACCATCACAATATCAAATTTCAAGAAAGCGAACCTGTCGGATGGCATGTTCCGTTTCAATCCTAAGTCATACCCTAACGCTGAAATCATAGACCTGAGATAACATGAATAAGATTCAACTATTCCGTTTGCTTCGGAAGAACAAGAAACTTAGTGACGAGCGTAACGTCATGTTTGAGGCTAACCAGTACGGCAAATTCTTTGCCTATCTGGGACTTGCCTTCTTCGTATTGTATTTTGTCGCCATCGGCACCATCCTTGGATGGGTGGCAGCCACAGAGGACGAACACCAGATAATCTTCTTCATCATGTTTTTCCTGCTCGTGCTGGATTTCTTCGGACGTTTCATGGCACAGCAGACACCTGTCATGATGGTGAAACCGTATTTACTGATGCCTATCAGCAAATATACCGCAGTAGACTGTTTCTTAGTATCGCAACTGTTCGACACGGGAAACCTCATCTGGCTGTCGTTGTTCTTGCCTTATACATTCGTCTGCGTCTGTGGAAGTATGACGATTTGGACAGGACTGGCACTACTGTTACTTTTGCATCTGATCATATTAGTCAACAGCCAGTGGTACTTATTGGTGCGTACCCTCATCAACAGGAGTATGCTATGGTGGGCTTTACCCGTCGCATGCTATGGCTCAATCATATTGCCGTTCTTCTTCCTTTCCGACAAGAAAGTTGACAAACTCTTCGACCAGGTATTCGATTTCATCGGAGAATACGGGTTTTCCTGGTATACTTTTCTTCTGTTCTTGGCACTTCTTATTGTCCTTTTCATCATCAACCGCACTTTGCAGATGCGCTATATCTACGATGAGATATCCAAACAGGAGAAGACTAAACTGAAACACGTATCGGAATTCTCCGCTCTTAACCGCTTCGGGCAGATTGGCGAATACCTTAAGTTGGAGATTAAGAGTACGATGCGCAACAAGGCTATCCGTACCCGTTTCATTCAGGGTATCGTCATCATCACAATTCTCTCATTGATGATTGCCTATACCGATGCTTATACAAGTGGCTTTGCTCGTAACATGTGGTGTCTCTATTGCTTTGTGTTCTTCGGAGCCGTCAACTTAATTAAAGTGATGGGACCAGAAGGTAATTATATCGACTTGCTGATGGTTCATGAGGAGAACATCTTGACACTCTTGCGTGCCAAATATTACTTCTATTGCGCCATCGTCCTGTTACCATTCCTGTTGCTGTTACCCCCTATCATCTCGGGAAAGTTCTCCCTGTTGATGATTCTCGCTTACCTGTTTATCACCACAGGGCCAGAATACTGTCTGCTCTTCCAACTTGCCATCTGGAACAAACAGACGCTGCCACTGAACGATAAAATTACAGGCAAAAATCAGTTTGAGAACAAACTCCAGTTAATCATTGAACTCATTGTGTTCTTCGTTCCTGTCACCCTCGTTTTGATACTTCAGGCTCTTTTCAGCGATACCGTTGCTTTCAGTGTGATGATTGTCATCGGACTCGCCTTCACCCTTGCCGCACCCTATTGGATGCGCCATATCTACCAACGGATGATGGCACGTCGTTATGAGAACCTGGAAGGTTTCCATTCCACAAGATAAAAGACTATTAAGATATGTATTTCACAGGTATAATCATTGCTATATCCACCTTCGTGACCATCGGCGTATGGCATCCTATCGTCATCAAGACGGAATACCATTGGGGCACCCGTCCATGGATCGTCTATCTCATCATCGGACTCGTATGCATCATCGCCGCTCTTTTTATCGAGAACACCATACTTTCCGCAATCATCGGAGTCTTCGGGGCTTCCGCCCTCTGGGGAATCGGTGAACTCTTCTCCCAGAAGAGGCGCGTTCAAAAGGGATGGTTCCCTATGAATCCAAAGCGTCGCGACGAATATCCCCCTATCGATAAGAACGAGACTCTCTGCCCTGTACACCATGGCAAGAGCATTTACGCCATAGAGGAAGACGATGAAGACAGTGCTGATACAAGTCGGTAAAACCGTCAATAAGCATTTCATTGCGGGCATTAATGACTATGTGGAGCGCATCAATCATTATATGCCTTTTGAGGTTCTCACTATTCCAGAACTCAAAAACACAAAGAGTCTGACGGAGGAACAACAGAAACAGACGGAGGGTGAGTTGATCCTCAAGCAGTTGCAACCCTCTGACACTGTCGTCCTCCTCGACGAGCATGGCAAGGAATACCGCAGCGTGGAGTTCGCCCGTTGGCTGGAGCAGAAGCGCAACAC
>FLNX01001816.1_pt1 | contig 44401 bp, 31 predicted proteins | sample 1140341 | NCBI WGS metagenome assembly FLNX01 (sample SAMEA3878208, study PRJEB12797) | bioreactor metagenome | biome: Moose rumen | place: Sweden | collected 2011-10 | reverse complement strand
GAATGAAAGCTGAAAGCCCGATAAATGGACAATCGCATAAATAATAGAGGCTACCCAAAAGGTAGCCTCGCTGTTTGTTTTTCCTTGGTTCTATTGGGAACCATATGATAGCTGATGTTAGTTTATCTGAGGTTAGGATTGATCTCTCCCCATTTCTCTACTGGTGGCAGAACACCAAGGTCGATAACCTCTTGACGCATCTTGCAGAGGTGCTCATAGCTCTTCTTGAGATCTGCCATCTCCTCGTCTGTACCCATAGGCTCATCGTAGAATGCTCCCTCGGCAGTGATACGGGTATCCATAGCCATGACAATGTGGTCGAGACCAACAAAAGAAACGTAGCGACCGGCAGGCCATGTGAACGGCTCTCCACCCATGGCTCCCTCGATCATCTTAACCGATACATACGCCGGGCTCTGGAAAGAGCTTCTACCACGAAGTTTAATGATGTTGCTGCCGCCTTGAACAGTAGCTTTCTTGATATCCTCCCAATGCTCGCTGGAGAGACGGTCGGTACCAATAAGCTCGCTGAGAGGCTGTCCCTGAATAGTGGCTCCAGAAGCAAATACAGCCATTGCCTCACCGTGTCCGCCATATGTACGGCAACCCTGTACCTCGTCCTGCTCAATCTTGAAGTGTTTTGTCAGCTCGCTCTGTAAGCGTATAGAGTCGAGTGCGGCAAGAGTAGTCACCTGTGATGGGCGCAATCCGGAGTAGATAAGAGTTATAAGACCAGTGATGTCGGCAGGGTTAAAGATTACGACTACATGTTTTACGTCAGGGCAATAAGCTTTGATATTCTTTCCAAGCTCTTCTGCTACACCGGCGTTACCCTTGAGCAGGTCCTCACGAGTCATACCTTCTTTACGTGGGGCACCACCAGATGATATAATATACTTAGTATCGCGGAAAGCTACCTTTACGTCTGTGGTATATGTGAAATGTACTCCAGGGAAACCGCAATGGCGCATCTCCTCTGCCACTCCTTCCAAACCAGGTTCGTAAACGTCATAGAGACAAATGTTTGGGGTTAACTTCAGCATGGCTGCTGTCTGTGCCATGTTGGAACCAATCATGCCGGCTGCGCCGACGATTGTTAATTTCTCATTAGTAAGGAAATTCATAACTGCTGTATTTTAATTAAAATTTTGAATCTATATCTTAAAAGCGTGGCACAAAAATACAAAAAATAGATGGACTAACTGCAATTCTTTCGTAATTAATTTGTTATTAATTCTAAAACCTAGTATCTTTGTAAAGTCGATATTGCAAAATGTGAGTTTTGAATATAATTTAAATATAAATTGTATGGACAATGCAAGGTTGGTTGATACGATACGTATAATGATGTCGGAGGAACATCTTTCCGCATACATACTTCCTTTAAATGATGAAGGTGAGATGAAAGTGGTGACGGCAGCAGATGAGAAGGGTTTCGATTGTGGACTGGATAAATTGACGGAATGGCTAAGTGACCAGCTAAAGGATGTCCGGAATCCAGAAGTTGCCCTTGATGGTATGTGCCATACTGAAATGAGTGTCAGGCGACTTGTAACTTTGTTGCGCAATGCCGGAGGCATGACGTTGCGTACCAATTTAGGCTTATCATCTCGCTGGCTCAATATGGCAGGAATAGCAGAGGAGGCAGCTGCCCCGATGAGTCCTATGGCTTCAACAGACAACCTCAGCCCGCATGAGCGTGTTAAGTTATTGAGGGCTAACTTGCGTAAGGTACATGCCGATGGTATGCTCATGACTCTTCCGGAAGCGATATCACATGTGATAGGATACCAAGTACCAGTAACTAAGTATATCTTTCCTGCAGAGGCTTATCTGTTGGTAGATTCGCAACGTGCGACTCTGTATATAGATCGCCGATGTGTCACGGCAGATATTTTGTCTGTACTTTTAAACGAGGGAATAGGGCTGGGGGATCTGTCTGATGTACGTAAGGGACTTCGTGAATACTTTGAATATAATATTCTTCTTGATCCTAATGAGGTCAGCCATACTCTCTTTCATTCTGTTGAGCGTATTATTGTAGAGGATTCAGTAAAGGTGTGAAAAGTAAAGGCGGTGATTAGTTTTTTGCAAATAATTCACAAAAAACTTGGCTGTTTAGTAAAATTGATGTAATTTTGCATCCGCTAATAGTGTTTCATGGTGTCAAACGACATCTGAACAGTTAAAAACGTAATAAATAACATAAGTTTAACATAAGTAATTACAAGAAAAAACATGATTATTGTACCAGTAAAAGATGGTGAGAACATCGAAAGAGCGTTGAAAAAGTTTAAGAGAAAGTTTGAGAAGACAGGCGTGGTTAAAGAACTTCGTGCTCGTCAGCAATACAACAAACCTTCTGTCCTGAAGCGCCTGAAGATGGAACACGCTATCTACGTACAGAAGCTTCGCCAACAGGAAGATTAAAAAACTCTTCGAGAAATTTGGTAGTTTGAGAATTTTTCCGTAAATTCGTTGCCGAAAACCGTAGACAGTGTGATGGAAAACGTTAGGCTCGCCAGATAAATGGTCGGCTTTCTGTAACTTCACTTTACGGATAAGTGGTAAAGCAATGACAGAACAATTCTTGAACTACTTGACATTAGAGAGGAACTATTCCCCTCGTACGGTGCAAGCATACGGTGATGACTTGCGAGAGTTTGAACTGTATTTAAAAGAATTGGACAATCATATCTCTTGGCAGTCGGTAGACTCCGATATCATCCGTGGCTGGATGGAGTATATGATGGATAGAGGAAACAATGCAACTTCAATCAATCGGCGATTGAGTGCTTTGCGTTCCTTTTATCGTTTTGCCCTAAAACGTCATCTGGTTGATGCAGATCCTGCTCATATGGTTTCTGGACCGAAGAAAAGTAAACCGCTTCCGGTTTTTCTCAAGGAAAGAGAGATGGAGCAACTTCTTGATGAGAGGATGTGGACGTCGAGTTACGGTGATGTCCTCGCGCGTACATTATTAATATTGTTCTATGAGACAGGTATCCGGCTCTCAGAGCTTACTGGACTCGATGAGGCGTCAGTTGACATGGTTACACATGAGCTGAAAGTAACGGGAAAGCGTGATAAGCAGCGCATAATACCTTTTGGAGATGGGCTTGCCAGTACGCTGCGGACGTATCTGAAGGTGCGTGAAAACCTGCCTGCGCATAACTCAAAGGCGTTGTTGCTAAGTGCGAAAGGTGAGCGGTTAACGTCTTCCCAAGTCAGGTATGTCGTACGTAAAAATGTTGCGAGGGTGTCAACCCAGAAGAAGAAAAGTCCACATGTGCTGCGGCATACGTTCGCTACGGTGATGCTAAATCATGAGGCTGGGCTGGAAAGTGTAAAAAAACTGTTGGGGCATGAGAGCCTTTCCACGACGGAGATATATACTCATACCACATTTGAGCAATTGAAGAATGTATATGAAGCCGCACATCCGCGGAGCCATGAATAAAATGTGGGCGGAGATATTCCACCACAAAATAATAACCTAAACCATTAACTCAATTAAAACAGGAGGTGACTATGGAAATTAAGATTCAGTCGATTCATTTCGATGCTACAGAGAAACTGCAGGCGTTTATTCAAAAGAAAGCCGAGAAACTGGAAAAGTCGTTTGAGGATATTCAGAAAGTAGAGGTTCAGCTGAAGGTGGTGAAACCTGCTACCGCAATGAATAAAGAGACAAGCCTTACCGTTACTGTGCCAGGAAACAAGTTGTTTGTTGAAAAGACCTGCGATACTTTTGAGGAAGGTATGGACTTATGTCTTGACGCTATGAAGGTGCAGCTAACCAAATTCAAGGAAAAATTAAGGAATAGATAAAAAAAGTGTCGAAAAATTTTGGAGGTTAAAAAATAAGTCGTATCTTTGCAGCCGTTTTACAACACGTCCTAAAAGTGCAAGCCGAACGGCTGCAGGGATATGCCTCTTTAGCTCAGTTGGCCAGAGCACGTGATTTGTAATCTCGGGGTCGTTGGTTCGAATCCGACAAGAGGCTCTCCCGGAGGGGGACTTGGATGATAGCCGCAAGGCAATCAAACAAGAGAGGCTCTCTAATAGAAAGGACGTTACATGGGTGGTTACCAGAGTGGACAAATGGGGCAGACTGTAAATCTGCTGGCTACGCCTTCGGTGGTTCGAATCCATCACCACCCACTTCAGTAGATGCTTTGCGGAATTGAGTGCGAGTCGAGTGCAGAAGCTTGTTTTATGCCGAGACGAAGCCGAAATGCCGCTTTTTGCGGAAATAGCTCAGTTGATAGAGCACTAGCCTTCCAAGCTGGGGGTCGCGGGTTTGAGCCCCGTTTTCCGCTCTCTGTTGCTGTAATAGCTCAGTGGTAGAGCACTTCCTTGGTAAGGAAGAGGTCCTGAGTTCAACTCTCAGTTACAGCTCTACTGATAAAGGTTTTATGGAGAAGCAGAAAATAAACCGACATTTTTATTATAAATATAAATAAGAAAAGCTATGGCTAAAGAGAATTTTGTGCGTACGAAACCGCACGTAAACATTGGTACTATCGGTCACGTTGACCATGGTAAGACTACTCTGACCGCTGCTATCACCACCGTATTGGCAAAGCAGGGTCTGTCTGAGGTTAAGTCTTTTGACCAGATTGACAACGCTCCAGAGGAGAAAGAGCGTGGTATTACTATTAACACCGCACACGTTGAGTATGAGACAGCAAATCGTCACTATGCCCACGTAGATTGTCCTGGACACGCTGACTATGTAAAGAACATGGTAACTGGTGCTGCTCAGATGGACGGTGCTATCCTTGTTGTTGCTGCAACTGACGGTCCTATGCCTCAGACCCGTGAGCACGTCCTGCTCGCTCGTCAGGTAAACGTTCCTCGCTTGGTTGTTTTCCTGAACAAGTGTGATATGGTTGAGGATGAGGAGATGCTTGAGCTCGTTGAGATGGAGGTTCAGGAGATTCTTGCTCAGTATGAGTTTGAAGATGACACCCCAATCATCCGCGGTTCTGCACTTGGCGCTCTTAATGGCGTAGAGAAGTGGGAGCAGAAGGTTATCGAGCTGATGGATACCTGTGATACATGGATTCAGGAGCCTCCACGCGATACAGACAAACCATTCCTTATGCCAGTTGAGGACGTCTTCTCTATCACAGGTCGTGGTACTGTTGCTACAGGTCGTATTGAGACAGGTGTTATCCACGTAGGTGATGAGGTTGAGCTGCTCGGTCTCGGTGAGGACAAGAAGTCTGTTGTTACTGGAGTTGAGATGTTCCGTAAGATTCTTGACGAGGGTCAGGCTGGTGATAACGTTGGTCTGCTTCTCCGTGGTATCGACAAGAACGAAATCAAGCGTGGTATGGTACTCTGTCATCCAGGACAGATTAAGCCTTTCAAGCGCTTCAAGGCTTCTATCTACGTATTGAAGAAGGAAGAGGGTGGTCGTCATACTCCATTCGGAAACAAGTATCGTCCACAGTTCTACCTCCGCACTATGGACTGTACTGGTGAGATTACTCTCCCAGAGGGTGTTGAGATGGTAATGCCTGGTGATAACGTAGAGATTACTGTTGAGCTGATTTATGCTGTAGCTCTGAATCAGGGTCTGCGCTTCGCTATCCGTGAGGGTGGTCGTACAGTTGGTTCTGGTCAGATTACAGAGGTTTACGAGGATTAATTCCTTGAATAATCCAGAGAGTCTGGAATATTCGGAAAACCAAATAATGTCCTCGCTCCATGCGTGTGGGGACATTAAATTACGGGAATAGCTCAGTTGGTAGAGCATCGGTCTCCAAAACCGAGGGTCGTGGGTTCGAGTCCTCCTTCCCGTGCGAAGAAAAGAAAAGTATTTATGTTTAAGAAGTTTGTAAATTATTGCAAGGCTTGTTACGACGAACTTGCGCATAAGACTACATGGCCGACGTTCCGTGAGCTGCAGCACAGTGCAATGGTTGTTTTATCTGCTTCCCTTGTCATTGCATTGGTTGTGTTCGCAATGGACTTTGTGTTCCAACACATTATGCAGTTGGTATATCCAGGTTAAATTAAGAAAAGAGAAATGGCTGCTACTGAAAAGAAATGGTATGTCCTTCGCGCTGTAAGTGGAAAGGAAGCTAAGGTAAAGGAATATATCGAGGCTGAACTGAAACACAACGAGAAGCTTTCGCAGTGTGTCTCCCAGGTTTTATTACCGATGGAGAAGCACGCTTCTTTGCGTAATGGCAAGCGAGTTGTCAAGGAGAAATTAAGTCTTCCTGGCTATGTGCTTGTTGAGGCCAATTTAAGTGGTGATGTAGCGTCAACTTTACGTTACATGCCGAATGTTCTTGGTTTTCTAGGTGGCATGAGTTCACCAACACCTGTACGTCAGACAGACGTGAACCGTCTTCTTGGTAATGTGGAAGATACAGAGCTTGAAGATATCACGGATGTTCCATACGTAGTGGGTGAGTCGGTTAAAGTTACCGATGGTCCTTTTAGCGGTTTCCATGGTACCATTGAAGATGTTAATGCTGAAAAGCATAAGCTGAAAGTGATGGTAATGATTTTTGGTCGTCAAAACCCGTTGGAACTGAGTTTTATGCAAGTTTCAAAGGAAGAATAAGTATTGTTACGGATACGTTTTCTTCTTTTATAGTATAATTTTAATATTAACAAAGAAATGGCTAAAGAAGTTGCTGGATTAATCAAATTACAGATTAAAGGTGGCGCTGCAAATCCTTCTCCCCCCGTAGGACCTGCTTTGGGTTCTAAGGGTATCAATATCATGGGATTCTGTAAGGAATTCAACGCCCGCACCCAGGATAAGGCTGGTAAAGTCTTGCCAGTCGTTATCACTTACTATACCGACAAGTCATTCAGCTTTGTCATCAAGACTCCTCCTGCTGCTATTCAGCTCATGGAGGCTGCCAAGGTGAAAGGCGGATCTGGTGAGCCAAACAGAAAAAAGGTTGCCAGTGTTACTTGGGATCAGGTAAAGGCCATCGCCGAAGATAAGATGTCAGATTTGAACTGTTTTACAGTAGAGTCTGCAATGAAGCTTATCGCTGGTACGGCACGTAGTATGGGTATTACGGTAAAAGGGGACTTCCCTGGTGAATAATTTAAACTTCAATTTAAAATGGGTAAACTGACAAGAAATCAAAAATCAGTCGCTGATAAGGTTGAAGCAGGGAAGGCATACACATTGGCAGAGGCAACAGCGTTGGTGAAAGATATCACAACGACTAAGTTTGATGCTTCTGTTGATGTTGATGTACGTTTGGGCGTAGACCCGCGTAAGGCAAACCAGATGGTACGTGGTGTTGTATCACTGCCAAATGGAACAGGTAAAGTCGTACGTGTTCTTGCCCTGTGTACTCCAGATCAGGAAGAGGCTGCTAAGGCAGCTGGTGCAGACTATGTTGGTCTTGACGAATATGTTGAAAAGATCAAAGGTGGATGGACAGATATTGATGTTATCATCACTATGCCGTCATGTATGGGTAAGATAGGTCCTTTGGGTCGTGTTCTCGGTCCTCGTGGTCTTATGCCAAACCCTAAGAGCGGTACTGTCACAATGGACGTTGCTAAGGCAGTGAAGGAAGTTAAGCAAGGTAAGATTGACTTTAAGGTCGATAAGACTGGTATTATCCATGCCTCTGTCGGTAAGGTCAGCATGACCCCTGAGCAACTTTTTGGTAATGCTAAGGAGTTGATTGCTACCATTATCAAGCTCAAGCCTGCTGCTGCTAAAGGTACGTACATAAAGAGTATCTTTGTTTCTAGCACAATGAGTAAGGGTATCAAGGTTGATCCGAAATCAGTTGAGTAACTCTCTAACAGTTTTGTAAAATGAGAAAAGAAGTAAAAGATACTATCATTGTAGAACTTGGGCAGAAGCTGAAAGAATATCCACATTTCTATTTGGTGGACATTTCCGGATTGAATGCCGCTGAGACCAGCGACCTTCGCCGCAAGTGCTTCAAGAACGAAATCAAGATGGTTGTTGTGAAGAATACTCTTCTCCACAAGGCTTTTGAGGCTTCGGATATTGATTATGAACCTTTGTATGCAATATTGAAGGGTAATACTGCTGTTATGTTCTGTAATACTGCGAACGTTCCAGCTAAGTTACTTAAGGAATACAAAGATAAGAAGAAGGAGATTCCTGCACTCAAGGGTGCATATGCGGAAGAGAGTATTTTCGTAGGTGCTGATAAGCTTGCTGAGCTTTGCGCTATTAAGAGCAAGAATGAAGTTATCGCTGACGTTATTGCTCTGTTGCAGTCTCCAATCAAGAATGTTGTTTCTGGTTTGAATGCTGGTGGCAAGATTCATGGCTTACTTGACGCTATCGCTGAGCGTAACAAATAAAAGCGAAAGTAAAAAAATAAAAACAATTAAAACAAGAAATAAAAATGGCAGATATCAAAGCTATTGCTGAAGAGTTAGTAAATCTTACAGTAAAAGAAGTAAATGAGTTGGCAACTGTCCTGAAGGACGAGTATGGAATCGAGCCCGCCGCTGCAGCTGTTGCTGTTGCTGCTGGTCCTGCTGCAGGTGGTGCAGCTGAGGCAGCTGAGGAGAAGACATCTTTCGATGTAGTTCTCGCTGAGGTAGGTGCTACAAAGCTTCAGGTTGTAAAGGCTGTTAAAGAGGCTTGCGGTCTTGGTCTGAAAGAGGCTAAGGATCTCGTTGACGGTGCTCCTGCAACTATCAAGGAAGGTCTTTCTAAGGATGAGGCTGAGAACCTCAAGAAGGCTATCGAAGAGGCTGGTGCCAAGGTTGAGCTGAAATAAGCAATCCATTTCACTGATAATACGGTTAGGATTTGTCAAGTAGACATGTCCTAACCTTTTTGTGTCTTTTAGAGATTTTAACAAGTCTCATGAGTCCCAAACGAAGTCTTGTAAGAGACTTTATTAAAGATAATATAAACAAATTAATAATGGCATCAAAAATTGTTGATAACAGAGTAAACTTTGCCAGCGTGAAGAATCCGCTAGCCTATCCGGATTTCCTTGATGTGCAGTTGAAATCATTCCGAGATTTCCTGCAATTGGACACTCCGCCTGAGGAACGCAAGAATGACGGTCTGTATAAAGTTTTTGCAGAGAATTTCCCGATTACAGATACTCGTAACAATTTCGTTCTTGAGTTCCTGGATTACTTTATTGATCCTCCTCGCTATACAATAGACGAGTGTCTTGAGCGTGGCCTGACCTACAGTGTTCCATTGAAAGCTAAGATGAAGCTTTACTGTACGGATCCGGACCATGAGGATTTCGGTACCTTTATTCAGGATGTGTTCTTGGGTACTATTCCTTATATGACAAAGAACGGAACGTTTATTATTAATGGCGCGGAGCGTGTTGTTGTATCTCAGTTGCATCGTTCCCCAGGTGTCTTCTTTGGTCAGGGCATCCATGCCAACGGTACCGTCCTTTATTCGGCCCGTATCATCCCGTTCAAAGGCTCTTGGATCGAGTTTGCTACGGACATCAACAATGTTATGTATGCCTATATCGACCGTAAGAAGAAACTTCCAGTTACGACTCTTCTTCGTGCCATCGGATTTGAAGGTGATAAAGATATCCTCCAGATTTTCGATCTTTGTGAGGAGATAAAGGTCAACAAAAAGAATCTTAAGGCAGCAATCGGTCGTAAACTTGCAGGTAATGTTATGAAGTCTTGGAATGAGGACTTCGTAGATGAAGATACCGGTGAGGTTGTATCCATTGAGCGTAATGAGGTTGTTGTTGAACGTGAGAATGACATCACGGCAGAGAATATGGAGGCAATCCTTGATAGCGGAACCTCTTCTATCTTAGTACATAAAGATGAGGAGATGGCAAACAGGTATGCTATTATTTTCAATACGCTCGCTAAAGATCCGAGCCACTCAGAGAAGGAGGCAGTATTATATATTTACCGTCAGTTGCGTAATGCTGATCCAGCAGATGATGCCAGCGCACGTGAGGTCTTCCAAAACCTTTTCTTCTCAGACAAGCGTTATGACTTGGGTGAAGTAGGTCGGTATCGTATAAATAAGAAACTTGGATTGGAGACAGACATGGATATCCGTGTCTTGACCAAAGATGATATTATTGAGATAATAAAATATCTCATCCAGCTGGTTAACTCAAATGCTACAGTAGATGATATAGACCACTTGTCAAATCGTCGTGTGCGTACAGTGGGTGAACAGTTGAGTAACCAATTCTCAATAGGTTTGGCACGTATGAGCCGCACAATTCGTGAACGTATGAATGTGCGTGATAATGAAGTGTTCCAACCTACAGATTTGATAAATGCTAAGACAATTTCAAGTGTAATAAACTCTTTCTTCGGAACAAATCCACTTAGCCAGTTCATGGACCAGACAAACCCGTTGGCAGAGGTGACTCATAAACGTCGTCTATCTGCGTTGGGTCCTGGTGGTCTGTCTCGTGAACGTGCGGGTTTTGAGGTCCGTGACGTACATTATACTCACTATGGACGTCTTTGTCCAATTGAGAGTCCTGAAGGTCCAAATATTGGTCTGATTTCATCTTTGTGTGTATATGCGAAGATTAATGACTTAGGCTTCATCGTCACACCTTATCGTAAGGCAGAGAATGCACAGGTGGATATGGACAATGACCATATCGTTTATCTGACAGCCGAGGAGGAAGAAGATAAAATTATCGGACAGGGAAACGCTCCTTTGCGTGAGGACGGTACATTTATTCGTACATACGTGAAGTGTCGTCAGGATGCTGATTATCCTGTTGTCGCACCAGAGCGTGTTGACCTTGTTGATGTCTCTCCACAGCAGATAGCTTCTGTGTCTGCCGGTCTGATTCCATTCTTGGAGCATGATGATGGTCACCGTGCTTTGATGGGATGTAACATGATGCGTCAGGCAGTTCCATTGCTTCATAATGACGCCCCAATAGTTGGTACCGGTCTTGAGAAGCAAGTCTGTGAGGATTCTCGTACAATGATAGTTTCCGAAGGTGAAGGTGTTATTGAGTATGTAGACGCTACAACAATACGCATTCTTTATGACCGTACGGAAGACGAAGAGTTTGTAAGCTTTGAGCCTGCACTTAAGGAATATCGTATTCCTAAGTTCCGTCGTACCAATCAGAATATGGTAGTAGACCTTCGTCCTATTTGTGAAAAGGGTCAGCGAGTACATGCCGGTGACATATTGACAGAAGGCTATGCCACAGAGAAAGGAGAACTGGCACTTGGACGTAATCTTCTTGTAGCTTACATGCCGTGGAAGGGTTACAATTATGAGGATGCTATCGTTTTGTCAGAGCGTATGGTACGTGAGGATGTGCTTACATCTGTGCATGTAGATGAGTATTCTCTGGATGTCCGTGAAACTAAACGTGGCGTTGAGGAGTTCACCAGTGATATTCCGAATGTAAGTGAGGAAGCTACAAAGGACTTGGATGACAATGGTATTATCCGTGTCGGTGCTCGCGTAGAGCCAGGTGATATCCTCATCGGAAAGATTTCTCCAAAGGGAGAGAGTGATCCTTCGCCAGAGGAGAAACTTCTTCGTGCTATCTTTGGCGATAAGGCTGGTGATGTAAAAGACTCTTCTTTGAAAGCCAACCCATCGCTGAGTGGAGTGGTAATTGACAAGAAACTGTTCTCACGTGCTGTTAAGACTCGTGAGAGTAAGAAACAGGATAAAGTAATCCTAGCTAAGATAGATGAGGAATATGAGGCAAAAGTTAATGACTTGAAAGATATTCTTATAGAGAAACTTTTGACTTTGACTCATGGCAAGACTTCCCAAGGTGTCAAAGACTATTCTGGTGCGGAGATTGTGACAAAGGGCAGCAAGTTCACCGCTACAGTCCTAAAGAACCTTGATTATCAGGGAATCCAGTCGAATAACTGGACAAACGATGAGCATAAGAATACTCTTATTTCTAAGCTTATAATGAACTATATTCGTAAGTATAAGCTTATGGATGCGGAGCTTAAACGCCGTAAGTTCGCAATTACCATTGGTGACGAGTTGCCTTCTGGAATCCTTCAGATGGCGAAGGTTTACGTTGCTAAGAAACGAAAGATCGGAGTTGGTGACAAGCTCGCCGGACGTCACGGAAATAAAGGTATTGTTTCTAAGGTGGTACGTATGGAAGACATGCCATTCCTTGAGGATGGTCGTCCTGTAGACTTAGTATTGAATCCATTGGGTGTACCTTCTCGTATGAACCTTGGACAGATATTTGAGGCTATTCTCGGAGCAGCAGGAAAACGTCTTGGAGTGAAGTTCGCAACACCAATCTTTGATGGTGCGAAACTCGAAGATTTGTCAAAATGGACTGATGAGGCAGGTTTGCCACGTCTCTGTTCTACTCGTCTTTATGATGGTGAGACTGGTGAGCAATTTGACCAGCCAGCAACCGTTGGTATTACCTACTTCCTGAAACTAGGTCATATGGTTGAGGATAAGATGCATGCACGTTCCATCGGTCCATATAGTCTGATTACCCAGCAACCGCTTGGTGGAAAGGCTCAGTTTGGTGGTCAGCGTTTTGGAGAGATGGAGGTTTGGGCATTGGAGGCATTTGGTGCAAGCCATGTCTTACAGGAAATCCTTACTGTTAAGTCTGATGATGTTGTAGGTAGAAGCAAAGCATACGAGTCCATCGTAAAGGGTGAGCCAATGCCAACGCCGGGAATCCCTGAGTCTCTGAACGTATTGCTGCACGAACTTCGTGGTTTGGGTCTTAGTGTTAAGCTTGACTAAACACGATATCTAAGTAAAGAATTTAAAGTCAAAAAGTAAAAGTTAGAAAGCATGGCTTTTAAGAAAGATAATAAAGTAAAGAGTAATTTTACGAAAATTACCATTGGTCTTGCATCACCTGAGGAGATTCTTGAGAATTCTTTTGGTGAGGTTACCAAACCAGAAACGATTAATTATCGTACATACAAACCTGAGCGTGATGGTTTATTCTGTGAGCGTATCTTCGGACCAACGAAAGACTATGAGTGTGCCTGTGGTAAATATAAGCGCATTCGTTACAAAGGTATTGTGTGTGACCGCTGTGGAGTAGAGGTAACGGAGAAAAAGGTCCGTCGCGAGCGCAGTGGACATATAGAACTTGTCGTTCCTGTTGCCCATATCTGGTATTTCCGTTCTCTTCCCAATAAGATAGGTTATTTGCTGGGACTGCCAACAAAACGGCTTGACTCTGTTATTTATTATGAGAAATATATAGTCATTCAGCCAGGTGTTGTTGAGAATATGCGTGATGCAGATGATAATGAGTTGAACGGCTCTCATAAGATGGATTTGCTTACAGAGGAGGAATACTTGGATATCCTTGACAATAAACTCCCGGAAGGAAACGAGAGGTTGGATGATTCTGATCCTAATAAGTTTATTGCCAAAATGGGTGCTGAGGCTATTTACGACTTGTTGACAGGTCTTGATTTAGATCGTTTGGCAGGTGAGTTGCGCGACCGTGCGACTACAGATTCCAGCCAGCAGCGTAAAACAGAGGCTTTAAAGCGTTTACAGGTTGTTGAGGCTTTCCGTACATCAAAAGAGATGAATCATCCAGAGTGGATGATTATGAAGATAATCCCAGTAACACCACCGGAGTTGCGTCCTTTAGTTCCGCTGGATGGTGGTCGTTTTGCCACTTCAGATCTCAATGACCTTTATCGTAGGGTCATCATTCGTAATAATCGCTTGAAGCGATTGATGGAGATTAAGGCTCCAGAGGTTATCCTCCGTAATGAGAAACGTATGTTGCAGGAGGCTGTGGACTCTTTGTTCGATAATAGTAGGAAGTCTTCTGCCGTTAAGAGCGAGAGCAATCGCCCCCTGAAGTCTTTGTCTGACTCACTCAAAGGTAAGCAAGGTCGTTTCCGTCAGAATCTGCTTGGTAAGCGTGTTGACTATTCTGCTCGTTCGGTAATTGTTGTCGGACCAGAGCTGAAGATGGGTGAGTGTGGCTTGCCTAAACTGATGGCGGCGGAGCTTTATAAGCCGTTCATTATACGTAAGCTCATAGAACGTGGTATTGTCAAGACGGTAAAGAGTGCCAAGAAGATTGTTGATCGTCGTGAGCCGGTTATTTGGGACATCTTGGAGAATGTTATGAAGGGGCATCCGGTATTGTTGAACCGTGCGCCTACACTACACCGTCTGGGTATTCAAGCTTTCCAACCAAAGCTGATAGAGGGTAAAGCTATTCAGTTGCATCCGTTGGCATGTACTGCTTTCAACGCAGACTTCGATGGTGACCAGATGGCAGTTCACCTTCCATTGAGTAATGAGGCTATTTTGGAGGCGCAGATTTTGATGCTTCAGAGTCATAATATCCTAAATCCTGCCAATGGAGCTCCTATCACAGTGCCTTCTCAGGATATGGTACTTGGATTGTATTATATTACTAAGATCCGTCCTGGAGCCAAGGGTGAAGGACTAACCTTTTATGGACCGGAAGAGGCAATTATCGCTAACAATGAAGGCAAATGTGATCTACATGCTCAAGTCAAAGTTATCGTCAATGATATTGTAGACGGTAAGATGCAGAAACGCATGGTAGAAACATCTGTTGGTCGAGTAATAGTTAATGGTATCATTCCAGATGAAGTAGGTTTCTTCAATGATATTATATCGAAGAAGACACTCCGTAGTATCATCTCAGATGTAATTAAGACCGTTGGTATGGCTCGCGCATGCGAATTCCTTGATGGTATCAAGAATCTTGGATATCGTATGGCTTACGTTGCAGGATTGTCCTTTAACCTTGATGACATAATTGTTCCTCCTGAGAAGGAAGCAATTGTTCAGAAAGGACAGGATGATGTTGCACAGATCCAGTTTAACTATGATAATGGTTTCATTACAGATAATGAGCGATACAATCAAGTTATTGACACATGGACCCATGTAAACAATGACTTAGGTAATATCCTGTTGAAGGAGATGACTGAGGCAGACCAAGGTTTCAACGCTGTATTTATGATGCTTGACTCTGGCGCTCGTGGATCAAAAGACCAGATAAAGCAGCTCTCAGGTATGCGTGGTCTTATGGGAAAACCGCAGAAAGCAGGTGCCGAGGGACGTAGTACTATTGAGAACCCAATCCTTTCCAACTTTAAAGAAGGAATGTCGGTGCTTGAGTACTTCATTTCCTCACACGGTGCTCGTAAAGGATTGGCAGACACTGCTATGAAGACAGCCGATGCTGGTTATCTTACCCGTCGTCTTGTTGACGTGTCTCATGACGTTATAATTACAGAAGAAGACTGTGGTACTTTGCGTGGATTAGAGTGTACGGCATTGAAGAGTGGTGACGAGACAATATCAACTCTCTATGAGCGTATCCTTGGTAGGGTGTCCGTGCATGATGTTATTCATCCGACAACTGGCGAATTGATTGTTGCTGCCGGTGAAGAAATCACAGAGACAAAGGCTCAGGCCATTGAAGACTCTCCAATTGAGATGGTTGAGATTCGTTCCGTTCTCACATGTGAGAGTAAGAAGGGTGTATGTATGAAATGTTATGGCCGCAACCTTGCTACTGCCAGAATGGTGCAGCTGGGTGAGGCTGTAGGCGTTATTGCAGCCCAGGCGATTGGTGAGCCTGGAACACAGTTGACTCTTCGTACGTTCCACGCTGGTGGTGTGGCAGGTAATGCAGCAGCTAATGCCAGCATCGTGGCTAAGAATGACGCAAAGATTGAGTTTGACGAACTTCGTACCGTACCATTCCAAGAGCGTCAGCCTGATGATACTGAAATCAGTTGTGAGATGGTCGTGAGTCGTCTTGCCGAGATCCGTTTCATTGACCCCAATACAAATATCGTCCTTTCAACGATGAATATTCCATATGGAAGTTCATTGTATTTTAAGAATGGTGATAAGGTTAAGAAAGGTAATCTGATAGCTAAATGGGATCCTTTCAATGCTGTCATTGTGAGCGAATATGCAGGTGTTGTACGTTTCCATGACGTTGTGGAAGGTGTTACATATCGTGCTGAGACCGATGATGCTACAGGTCTTGAGGAGCGTATCGTTACAGATTCTAAGGATAAGTCTCGTGTGCCAACATGTGATATCGTACGTGAAGGTGCTAAGAAAAATAGAGAGACAGGCCGTTATAATGACGAGGATATTCTTGGAACATACATCTTCCCTGTCGGTGGTCATATTGAGCAGCGTATTCAGGACGGCGTAAAAATAAAGACAGGTACTACACTTGTTAAGATTCCGCGTGCTATGGGTGGAGCTGGTGACATAACTGGTGGTCTTCCACGAGTTACTGAGCTGTTTGAGGCTCGTAATCCGTCTAACCCGGCAATTGTATCTGAGATAGACGGTGAGGTTACAATGGGTAAACTCAAGCGTGGTAATCGAGAGATTCTTGTTACATCTAAGACAGGAGAGCAACGTAAGTATTTGGTTTCATTATCTAAGCAAATACTTGTCCAAGAGCATGATGCCGTGAGGGCAGGTACTCCACTTTCTGACGGTGTGATTACACCAGCGGATATCCTTGCCATCAAGGGTCCTACCGCTGTCCAGGAATATATTGTCAATGAAGTGCAAGATGTATACCGTCTGCAAGGTGTAAAGATTAACGACAAGCATTTTGAGATTATTGTACGCCAGATGATGCGTAAAGTCACTATCAATGATCCAGGTGATACGACGTTCCTTGAGCAGGATGTTGTGGACAAACTTGATTTTGCAGAGGAGAACGACCGTATTTGGGGCAAGAAGGTGATTACAGATGCTGGTGACTCGGAAACTTGTTACAAAGGTCAGATTATCTCTGCAAGAAAATTGCGTGATGAAAACTCTAACCTGAAGCGTAAAGACTTGCGTCTTATTCAAGTACGTGATGCCGTACCTGCTACTTCAACACAGATCCTGCAGGGTATTACACGTGCCGCTCTTCAGACTAAGAGCTTCATGTCTGCTGCATCGTTCCAGGAGACTACGAAGGTTCTCAATGAGGCTGCAATCCGTGGTAAGGTTGACCATCTTGAGGGTATGAAGGAAAATGTGATTTGCGGTCACTTGATTCCTGCGGGAACAGGACTCCGCCAATGGGACAAACTCATTGTAGGCTCTAAAGAGGAGTATGAGCGCATGCAGGCTAATAAGAAGAACGTTCTTGATTTTGCGGAGCAAGAGGTTGCAGAATAATTCAATTGCGTTTCGATATTGCAAAAAAGAGGAGTTTATCTCCTCTTTTTTTTGTAATATATCAGTACCTTGTCATGGTATGATGGTCTTGATATGTCCTTCCTTATCAAAATCAAGAGGTATTACTTTAAGGCTTCTTAACCATGTTGTGTCGTTCGAAGGCACGCAATCATGATGGAACAGATACCATTTACCTTTGTATTCTACAATAGAGTGATGAGTGGTCCATCCGACAACAGGTTCCAAAATCACACCCTGATAGGTGAATGGTCCGTAAGGATTATCACCAATAGCATAGCAGAGCAGATGGGTGTCACCAGTAGAGTATGAGAAATAGTATTTCCCATTCATCTTATGCATCCATGAAGCCTCGAAGAACCGATGAGGATCGTCTGCTTTCAAAGGTTCTCCTTTGTCGTCAACGATAATCACAGGACGAGGTGCTTCGGCAAATTGCAACACGTCATCTGACATCTTAGCCACACGTGATGGCAATGGGTCTTCCTTTCCTTCTGGAAGCAGTGTCGGGCGAAAATTTTCCTCACCGACAGATGCGGCAGGTTTTAGCTTGTTGTCTCGGTACCATTGAAGCTGTCCACCCCAGATACCTCCAAAATAGCAATATATTTGTCCGTCATCATCTTTGAATACGCATGGGTCAATGCTGTATGAGCCTATTATTGGAGCTGGTTCCGGATTAAAAGGACCTTCTGGGGTGTCCGATATGGCAACTCCAAGATGGAAAATCCCGTTGTAGTCTTTTGCCGAGAAAATCAGATAATATTTCCCATTCTTCTCCACAACGTCATTATCCCACATCTGTTTTTCTGCCCATGGCACCTGTTCAACATCAAGTATAACTCCATGGTCTGTAACTTCTCCTTCCATTACGTCATTGAGGGAGAGCACATGGTAGTCACGCATCTGGAAATGTCCTCCGTCGTCATCGAAGCATTCGCCTGAATCCCAATCGTGGGAAGGGTAGATGTAGACTCGGTTATTGAACACATTGGCAGAAGGATCTGCCATGAAGTCTTTTGGGAAAAGGTATCTTGCATTATTCATTGTTGTATGATATTATGGGTTATATAAGTTATTGTTTATTTAAATCGATGAGTTTCCGTACAAAGGGTTTAGGCTGATTGTTGCGGTCGAATAGTGTGGCGTAGTCAGTCCGTCCTTTTATAGGAAAGTCATTACGCCATGAGTTCGCATCATTCAAACACCAAAAACTGACACGTAGGATATCCTTCTTATGGCGTAATAGCATTTTGTAAAACTCAATCCAGAACTTCTCGACTTCTGCCTCTTTCTCTTTTGTAAGTCCGTTTCTGTAAGGATCCATTTCTGGACGGTAAGCAAATCGGTCACTTACGTTAGCTCCAGAGAAACCAAAAGGATTTGGAAGCACAGAAAGGTCAACCTCAGAGAAGAATGTTGGAATTCCCAAAGAAGTGATAGTGTTGATAGAATGCTCGTATTCCTTTATGTAATTATTACCTTCCAAAACCATGTGTCCTTGCATACCTATTGCGGTTATTGGTACTCCTTGCCGTATCAAAGGACGGAAAAACTCCGCAACCTTCTCTACTTTTTCAGCCTTGTTCATGGAATAGTCATTATAATAAAGCTCCGCATTAGGATCAGCTTCATGGGCATATTGGAATGCCAATGGTATAAAATCGCTGCCAAGTATCTTGTAGAAAAGGCTCTGTCGTAGGGAACCATCGTCCTCAAAAGCTTCATTGACAACATCCCACGCATCCACACGTCCTTTGAAATGGCTCATGATGGTATAGATATGCTCGCGCATGCGTTTTTTCAATATCTCGGGAGAAACGAGATTGCCTTGTTCGTCATAATGAAACCAAGGGGCACATTGAGAATGCCAGATGAGACAATGTCCCAGTACCTTAAATCCTGCAGCTTTGGCTTTGTCGACAAACTGGTCTGCCAGACTAAAATCATAAACTCCCTCTTTTGGATGCATAACCTCACATTTCATGCAGTTCTCTGCGACAACCCAATTGAAGTTTTTCTCTATAACAGGCCAGTCTGCTGTCTGATCGTTACTGATCTGCCCGGTAACATTGTGTGTGTTCTCTCCCGTACGGTCAGCTTTGACTTGCCATTGATTTACACTTACCCCCGTATACCAACAGTCGCTGTATGCGTCTTTTAGTGTCTTTGGCTGTGCTGAGACGCAAATAGGGACAATTGTAAATGCGGCAAGTAAAGATAAAAGTTTCCGATTCATGATTAATTAGATTTTGTTCGTTCTTCTATTTCTCGGTTTATCTCATCGATTTTCTCGTCAGTAAGCTCATATTTTGATATTATAAACATAGCCAGTAGAAGAAGTAATGCCGGAATGACACAAACTAACCATAAGATACCTTCCTCTGCTAACGGGGTCTGCTCTATGGCATCTTTATTATATGCGACGTATGCGAGTACGGCACCAGGAACAACTCCTCCGAGAGCCATTCCTGCTTTGTAGAAAATACCAGTAAGGGCGTTTACGATACCTGCAATACGCTTGCCACTGGTATATTCTCCGTAGGAGATAACTTCTGGAACTAATGCCCACATATACCCTGTAGCGACAATTACGCCAGTAGATTTCACAAATTGAGCGATATAAACGAGTGTCATGCTTGGATGGTCCATCTTAGCTACAAGATATAGGAATGCCATACCACCTATAGCGATGGTGAGGAATACATAGAACATATTCTTCTTGCCTATTGCCTTCTTTATGGCAGGAACTAATGGCATGAATATAAATGAAGGAATGGATCCTAATCCCATAAATATAGATAACTCAGCTGCTGTGCCATGGAGATTGCTTGTCACAAAATAGGAACCGGCTGCGTTTCCAACTGACATCATGGCAAAGGCTGTGATAAAGAAAAATGCGATGACACGTAAAGGACGATTGCGCATGAATTCTGTCCATAAGTCGCTTACCTTGACATTGGCAGTCTCTTTCTCGTCCATAACCACTCTCTCTCTGCATTGGCTAAAACAGAAGAATAATAGGGCAAGTCCAATCAAAGCGTATATAGTCATGGTAACGAACCATGCCTGAGGGTCTTTTGGTAGGGAAGAGTCGGTTCCTGTTGCCACTGGTGCTAAAAACGCAACGAGCAGAGGCAATCCCGATCCTACAGCCAAACCTCCACAATTAGCCATGAACATGCGTACTGATGTGAGGATAGTAATCTCGTCTGTATCTCGGGTCAATGATGAGTTAAGCGCTCCGTAGGGTACGTTGATGAGTGTGTAAAGCATGGAAAGTCCCACATATGTTACATAGGCGTAAATAAGTTTAATAGTATAGCTGCTATCGGCAAAACCGTTCCAAAAACATAGTATTGCCAGTATTGTAAGTGGAATTCCTCCTAATACCAGGTAGGAACGATATTTTCCCCATTTCGGATTATGCTTGTCAACATAAGTTCCAACAAGAGGGTCCCAAAGAACATCCACAAGCCTAACCACGAGGAACATTGTAGCGGCATGAGCGGGTTTTAATCCATAAATATCCGTATAGAAAAAAAGCAGATACATACAGATTGTTTGATAAATTAGGTTCTGTGCCAAATCTCCGGAACCGAAACCGATTCGTTGTAGCCATGATAGCTTGTAAAAGCCACGGGCTTCTTGTGATGCTGTTGTTTCCATTGTTATTTATAATGACTTATTGTTTATTTTAACGTTGACTTCTCTGAAATGATTTTTGCGGCATATCTTCCCATTGCCTCATAACCTAATGGGTTTAGATGCAGCCAGTCATCAGAATATTTTGGGTTTAAGCGTTCAGGATCGTTTGGGTCTCGCACAATTGAGTCAAAATCAATGATTCCATCAAAGGCTTTACCGTCGCGAATCCATTCGTTCACTGTCTGTCTGGCGGCCTCATGGAAAACTGAATACCACCCGTTTCCCTTAAATGGTGTGATAGTAGCCCCATATACTTTTATCCCATGCTGATGAGCCTTGTCTATCATGACCTGATATGCTTCGATTAATTGCTTTGCCGTCCTCTCTGCATTGGTTGAGGTTCCAATGTCGTTTGTCCCTTCAAATATTATAAGCAAATCCACTCCAGATTGACCAAGAATGTCACGGTCAAAACGCTTTAGTGCTGGCTCTGAAATTCCTCCCTCAACCACACAGTTTCCTCCTATGCCAAGATTTAACACACCTGTAGGAAAATTAGCGTTGACGTTAGTTGCGCCGCTTGTCAGGTGATCATTATTCGCTGCCAAATTGTTTAAATGCGTGGCAAAGAAGTCCGTCCACCGGTTTTGTTTGTTTGTAGTGCTACCACGTCCGTCAGTTATCGAATTTCCTAAGACTGCTATAGCTTTAGCCCCATTTGGCGTTACATTTAGTTTAGATATATTATACCAGTGATCTGTTTTCTCAATCACTTTTGCCTTACCAGAGGGGGTGACAGTACCTCTTAAAATATAAGATGTGGTTCGTGAGCCGCGATGGGAAGTGGCATGTTGTGGAACATTTCTTCCATAGCAGATTGATATTGTAAGTAATTGCAATGGTTGAAGATTATATTCTGTGAGGTCAGAAGCCACGTGTCCCTTGGCTGGTATGATGACTTCTTTCTGTCCGTTAAATGTAAGATAAGTTGCGGTTTTCTTGTCAATATCACAGGAGTCTTTTGTATTGGCAATGTAAACAGATTTAATAAAAACAGGTTCGTCACTGAATTCATTCGATAAGTGTAATGACAGCTGTTTCCCACCAATGCTGACACGTATAATCTCGCGTAGTGTGTTCCCAGCCAAAGTGCAAACAGGCATATCTTGCTCTCCAGTGTACTCTGCCGCGGCTGCCCATGTTCCCAATACATTGTCAATGAGTCTGTCGCCACAGACGACAGACTCCCGTCCGTGGTGGGAGTTAACGTCAACTTGTGCGGACATAGATGTATTCATGATACATAATAAAATAATTATCAAAAGGTGTCTCATATTTATCTGGTATTGATGATGCAAAGTTACTTATATTTATCTTAATAATACATTTTGTTCGTGCCAATTATATTTCAATTTGTCTCATTGCGATATTTTCTTCTAAAAAATTAGGATTTATCGAATAGAAAAGCTAATTTTGCAAAGATAATGCAAATCGAATGCAATAAAGCTTGCTTTAAATTGCAGAGGTGCAGCTTATCTTATGCAAAAGATATGAATGCCATGAAACAAATTGTTATTTTAACGTTGACGTTAGTGTTTGCATTAACTTTAAAGGCAGATAATGCTAAATTATATCAGGTTGGTGACAAGTTGTCAAGTAGCTTGATAGATTGTGTCGTTCAGGATAATTATGGATATATTTGGATAGGTACGGAATATGGCTTGAACAAGTTTGACGGCTATCGCTTTACTAACTATATGATGGATGTTAATGACACTACTTCTATTTGTAGTAATGAGATTACTACCATTCTTGTAGATAGGAAAGGTCGGTTGTGGATAGGTAGTGACAGAGGGTTGTCTTTATACAGCTATGTTACGAATGCGTTTCGTCGTTATCTTTTTCCAGACGGTGTCTCTCCGCGTGTTGAGTCTATGGCTCAAAATAGTGATGGTGATATATTAATAGGTACGGCAGGATATGGGATGTTTGCCATTAAATCGGGTGAGGACCGGATAATCAAATTGCAGGAGTTTACCCGTAACAATGTTGATGAGTTCGTTAAGAAGGTGTTTGTGGATGATCAGCAAAATCTTTGGAAAAGCCATAACGCCCCGTCAGTTGTTCGTACGAAAATAAATAATCTTAAGCCGACGTCTTTTAGAGACTTTAATCTTGACAAAGGTCCCGTGGTCAGTTTCCTGAGGCAAGGCAAAAGCGGGTTTCTTATAGTCTGCATGTATGGTATCCTTCGTTATGACTATGCGACAGCGACAATAAAAGATGCAGGCTATGACTTAAGCGCTATAGACAAACGCGTGTCCATAAGGAAAGCGATGTTTGACCATTTGGGGAATCTATATATTGGAACTTCTGGTTGTGGTGTTATGATGATACCGCGAGGTGACAATAAACCTGTTCAAGTTGAAAGCAACACTATGCGGTTTGACTTGTCTACCGCTAATGTCAATGACCTGTTGGAAGACAAGGACCATAATATATGGGTCAGTTGCTACAGGAAAGGTTTGTATGAGATGAATCAGGAGAAGCGCGCCTTTGCGACATGGTCTTTCTCTTCACAGAATTTCCGCTTGGGTAGTAGTGTGTCATCAATAACTTCAGGTAACAACGGTGATATTTGGTGTACGGTACAGAAAAGTGGTGTATATCATTTTGCCCCTGATGGCAAAATTGTGTCTAAACAGACCTCACCTGATGGTGCTAATGTTATATACAAGGATCATGCAGGACAATATTGGCTTGGAACAGAAAATGCTTTGTATAAGTATAATCCAGATTCCGGTGCGAGTGAGAAGTGTTTGACCTTTGATGGCTGGGGAGTCAATTGCATTACTGATGATGGCGACGGAACTCTTTTTATCAGTAATTATGGCAAGGGATTGACGATATACAATACACATACAGGTGATGTCAAGTCTTTTAATATGCACCAAACGAATAAGACCAAAGGAGCATTATGTAATGACTGGATAAAAACATTCTATTTGGATAGTCGTGACTTGTTGTGGATCGGTTGCGCGGACGGACTTTCCTGTATGAATCCGGCAGATGGCAACTTTAAAATCTTCGGATGGAACACATTATTGCCCAGGGTGCAGTGTAATGCTATACTTGAGAAAGACGACGGCAATATGCTCATTGGCACAGGAGCGGGACTCTACGAGTTTGACAGAAAGCATAATAAGCTCACAGCAGTGTCCTCACTCGCGGAGATTCGTAACACAACGGTCTTGAATATGATGATAGACAAATCTGGCGATCTGTGGCTTACTACGACTAACGGGTTATGGCAACTTGACCATAAGCAAAACAGGTTGCTCAGCCATATTAACGGCAATGGGCTTGAGTCAAATGAGTACGTCACGGGTGCTATGGTCTATGCCAAGGATGACCGGTTGTTCTTTGGCACAAATGATGGCGTGGTGACTTTTTATCCAAAGGATGTGAAGGAAAGTGGAATGCAGATGGATACGGTCTTCCTTACGAACTTTGTTGTTAATGGTAAGACGGTAAATTGTCATCAGGACAGATTCGTTATTCCTTATGAAGATAATACCTTCTCAATGGAGTTTTCTTTGCTTACTTATCGTAATACGGAAAATATTACTTTCCAATATAGAATCAACGGCAGCTCACATTGGATATCAATCACGGAAGGAACGAATGTTGTGTCTTTCAATAAGATGAATCCGGGTAAATACGTTGTTGAGGTTAGGGCGATGTGTAATGGTAATTATTCTCGTTATACTCGTAAAATAACGGTTATAGTGAAAGACCCTTGGTATTCGTCAGTTTGGGCATATCTTCTTTATGTGTTACTTGGGGTTGGTCTTGTTGCCTTTTTAATGAGGCAGTATGACCGCAGGCGTAAGGAAGAGTTAGAGGAGGCAAAAATGCGTTTTCTTATTAATGCCACCCATGATATACGGTCTCCGTTGACGCTGATTCTCGGTCCTTTGAAGAAATTGAAGCAACAACTTGCTAACATTGAGGACGGGGGCACTCGAAAGGAAATGGAATATGATATCGATACGATAGACAGGAACGCGCAAAGGTTGCTCTTGTTGGTAAACCAGATTCTGGATGAACGTAAAATTGACAAGAACCAAATGCGGCTACATTGTCGTGAGACAGAGCTTGTCGCTTATGTGAATGGTGTCTGCGCAATGTTTAATAATAATGCTCGGCAGCGTGATATCCTTCTAAAAGTAGAGTCGTCACAACCTGAAATCAATGTGTGGATAGATCGCAGTAACTTTGACAAGGTATTGTCAAATCTATTATCCAATGCTTTCAAATATACACCTGATGGTGGGGAGATAACGTTTAATCTCTATTGCGATTCGAAGTATGCGAATATAGAGTTGACTGATACTGGAATAGGATTCAAAAACGACAAGACAGATGTGTTGTTCAATCGATTTGTACAAGGAAGCAATGCTGAAGACCTCCATATTGAAGGTACTGGCATCGGCCTGAACTTGAGCCGTTCCATTGTCAAGATGCATGGAGGTAAGATTCAGGCATATAATCGAAAGGATGGTATCCAAGGTGCTTGCCTCCATGTTAGCATACCGATGGGTAAGGACCACTTGAAGGCTGAGGAGATTGTTGCAGATGAAGAGAGAGAGCTACGCCAAAAAGCCGAAAGGCAGAATGCCAGCCGTGGTATGCGTATCATGGTGGTTGATGATGATCCTGAGATAACACATTATATAGAGAGTGAACTGAGTAAATGGTATCATATAGATTTGTTCTCTAACGGAAAAGATGCATTGAACGCACTTTTAACCGATGATTTCAATTTGGTTATCTCTGATGTAATAATGCCGGAGATGGATGGTGTCACATTGTTGAAGAACATAAAGAAGAATACTAAAATTAGTGATATCCCCGTAATATTATTGACGACGAAAACAGAGATTAATGATCGTTTGCTTGGCTTGAAACAGGGTGCGGACGCCTATGTGTCAAAACCTTTCAATATGGATGAACTACATGTGCTGATAGATAACCTAATCAATAATGTAAGACGTTTACGTGGGAAATTTTCAGGTGCACAGGCACAGGAGGAGAAAGTTGAGAACATTGAGGTAAAGGGCAATGATGATGCGTTGATGGAACGTATTATGCGATCGATAAATGAGCATATAGGCGATTCTGAATATAATGTTGAGAATCTGACTACAGATGTGGGTATAAGTCGTGCTCAGCTACATCGTAGGATGAAAGAGATGACAGGTATTTCTACTGGTGAGTTTATCCGTAACTTACGACTTGAACAGGCGGCAAGGCTAATTAAGGAAAATAAGATTAATATCACACAAGTGGCTTATTCTGTCGGATTCAATAACCAGTCACATTTCTCTACGGTATTCCGAAAACATTTTGGTATGACTCCGTCGGAGTATGCTCATAAATTTAGAGAGAAGGAAGAAACGTAATAAATAACCTAAATAATTAAGTAATGAAACGTGTTTTTTTTGTTTTTGTGTTGATTTCTTGCGGTTTCATCGTAAAGGCAGAGGATGGCTCTAAGCTATGGCTGCGATATGATGAAGTCGGAGCAGCAAAGGTCAACCAGCCTTATAACTCTCCAACATTGGATATCGCGGCAGATGAATTGCGTAAGTATTATCGTGGTAGGGAAATCTCGTTTAAGGTCGTACCTGATGCCACTTGGAAATATATTGTTTCTCAGGAAGGTTTTGTCATACAGGATGACACAATCTATTCGACATCAGATATCGGGATTCTCTACGGTGCTTATAGCTTATTGCGAAAACAGGCAACAACACCTAAGGGAAGTAAGATAACGGCGCATGAGTCTCCAAGGGTGCGATTGAGAATACTTAATCATTGGGATAATCTTGATGGCTCTATTGAAAGAGGATATGCCGGGAAAAGTATATTCTGGGTTCCAGAATCTAATAGTCTGTCGCCACAGACGACAGACTCCCGTCTGTGGCGGGAGTCTGATAAAACAATGTCTAAAAGTCTGTCGCCACAGACGACAGACTCCCGTCTGCGTCGGGAGTCTGATAAAACAATGTCTAAAAGTCTGTCGCCACAGACGACAGACTCCCGTCTGCGTCGGGAGTCTGATAAAACAATGTCTAAAAGTCTGTCGCCACAGACGACAGACTCCCGTCTGCGTCGGGAGTCTGATAAAACAATGTCTAAAAGTCTGTCGCCACAGACGACAGACTCCCGTCTGCGTCGGGAGTCTGATAAAACAATGTCTAAAAGTCTGTCGCCACAGACGACAGACTCCCGTCTGCGTCGGGAGTCTGATAAAACAATGTCTAAAAGTCTGTCGCCACAGACGACAGACTCCCGTCTGCGTCGGGAGTCTGATAAAACAATGTCTAAAAGTCTGTCGCCACAGACGACAGACTCCCGTCTGCGTCGGGAGTCTGATAAAACAATGTCTAAAAGTCTGTCGCCACAGACGACAGACTCCCGTCTGCGTCGGGAGTCTGATAAAACAATGTCTAAAAGTCTGTCGCCACAGACGACAGACTCCCGTCTGCGTCGGGAGTCTGATAAAACAATGTCTAAAAGTCTGTCGCCACAGACGACAGACTCCCGTCTGCGTCGGGAGTCTGATAAAACAATGTCTAAAAGTCTGTCGCCACAGACGACAGACTTCGGCTCAAAGGAATGGAAAGCGCGTATCATTGAGTATTGTCGTGCCAATGCGTCAATTGGTATCAACGGTAGCGTGCTTAACAATGTGAATGCGTCACCGAAGATTCTGTCTGCCGAATATATAAAGAAGGTACGTACAATAGCCGATATATTCCGTCCATACGGCATCAGGGTATACCTTAGTATTAATTTCGCGTCTCCAATGGTGCTCGGAGGACTTAAGACTGCTGACCCACTTGACAAAAACGTGAGGAAATGGTGGGTGAGGAAAGTGAAGGAAATTTATGCTCAAATTCCTGATTTCGGAGGTTTCCTTGTCAAAGCGAACTCCGAGGGACAGCCTGGACCAGGTGACTATCATCGTTCTCATGCTGATGGGGCTAATATGCTGGCTGACGCACTGAAACCGTTTGGCGGTATCGTAATGTGGCGCTCTTTTGTTTATGGAGCGAATCACAAAGGTGAAGACCGTGTAAAACAGGCAGTCTCTGAGTTCAAAGATCTGGACGGTATGTTTAGGGAGAATGTGATCCTACAGTCAAAGAATGGCCCGCTTGATTTCCAGCCAAGAGAACCTTATGCTCCAATCTTTGATAATATTCATAAAACCTCTCAAATGGCGGAGTTGCAGATAACACAGGAATACCTGGGGCAGTCAAGGCATCTGGTATATTTAGCTCCGATGTGGAAAGAGTTCTTTTCTTTTCTAAAAAAAGAAGCTGATTCATTCTCATCAGACTCTATCCCTATGTTGAAGGGTGTTGCCGGTGTCGCAAATGTCGGTGATGACGTAAACTGGTGCGGACACCACTTCTCACAAGCCAACTGGTATGCTTTTGGTAGGTTGGCATGGGATAGTGGACTTTCCTCTGAGGATATCGCGCACGAATGGCTGTTGCAGACGTTCTGTGATAACTGGCATTTCGTATCGAATATGACTCATGTCATGGAAACAAGCAGGGAGACGTGCGTAAACTATATGATGCCGCTTGGGCTCCATCATATTTTTAAGTTCGATCACCATTACGGACCGGAGCCTGACGGCTTTAGGGCTGATTATCCGATAGAATGGTGTCCCGTGTACTACCATAAGGCGGACAGCATTGGTGTCGGTTTTGATCGTACGGAGAAGACAGGTACCGGGGCGGTGTCTCAGTACCGCCATCCGTACGACAGTATTTACAATGATATTAAGACTTGCCCTGAGGAGTATCTGCTTTGGTTCCATCATGTGCCATGGAACTATAAGATGAAAAATGGAAAAACATTGTGGCAAAATCTACATGACCATTATATTCTTGGATGTCTGACGGTCGGTGACTATGTGAAGGTGTGGCAGCAGATGCGCCCATACGTTGACGAGCAACGTTGGGGAGAGGTCGATGAAAGGCTACGCATGCAATATGAAAACGCTGAGGAGTGGAGTAACGCATGCTTATATTATTTTGAGACATTCGTAGATGAAAACAGTAAGTTTGGCAAGATTACAAGCATAAATAAGGAAAGGAAAGAATGAAGAAGACTGTAATACTGATGATTGTTGTAATGGTTGCTGCGGTAACTATGTCTGCACAAGTGACATTGGAGCGTGGCGGTACCCGTGCGTGGATAGAGGTGAATGGAAAGCCAATGTTGGTGCTTGGCGGTGAGCTGAGCAATTCTGCGGCAACGTCGATAGAGGATATTGATAATGTTATACCACGAATGGCTGAGTTGGGATTGAACACCGTTCTTGTTCCTGCTCAATGGGATTTGATCGAGCCAGAGGAAGGGATATACGACTTCTCTACCATTGATGAGACTATCATAAAGGCTCGGGAGAATGGTCTGAAGGTGATATTCCTGTGGTTTGGCGCTTGGAAAAATTCCATGTCTTGTTATGCTCCTCTATGGTTCAAGAAGGATGTAAAGCGTTTCCCACGTGCCATGACACGGAATGGGAAACCTCTGGAGATCGCATCTGTCTTCTCGGAAAATGTCTTCGAAGCCGATAATCGCGTTTTCGCAGAGTTGATGCGGCATATAAAAGCTGTTGACTCCTCTGATAATACTGTCATCATGGTGCAGGTGGAGAATGAGATTGGCATGCTGGAAGATGCGCGTGATTATTCTCCGTTAGCGGAGAAGGAGTTTCAGAATGGTGAATGGAGGAAAAAGGTCTTGGGAAAGAAGTTTAAGCATCTGCCTGCAGATGCTGATATGGATGAGGTCTTTATGGCGTATTACTATGCCAAATATGTGGATCGCCTCGCACAAACCGCGCGTTCAATATATAATATACCTCTGTATGTAAATGCCGCAATGAACAGCAGGGGGCGTAAACCAGGTGAATACCCATCTGCAGGTCCGTTGGCTCATCTTGCGGATATATGGCATCTTGCAGCTCCGCATATTGACATCTTGGCACCTGATATCTATGATACTGGGTTCAAAGGGTGGGCTGGACAATATGATATGGGTAAGGAGAACCCTCTCTTTATTCCTGAGTCACGTTGCTGTTCTAACAGTGGAGTCCGTGCTTTGTATGTTTTTGGCGCACATGAGGCTGTTGGCTTTAGTCCGTTTGCCATAGATCAGTCTTCATCTGAAGATACAGAGCAGGTGTCAAAAGCCTACGGAATACTTCATAAGCTTTCTTCGTTATTGCTGCAAAAGCGTGGAAAAGAAAATAGTGTTTATGGGGTACTTGTAACTAAAGATGATAAAGAGACGGTCTTGTATGATGGTGATATTGCGCTTACTTGTGCGCATTACCTTACGTTACCATGGGACGCGCGTTGTAGTTCCGATGAGTGGAGAGAGGGTGGTGCAGTCATCGTAAAATTATCCGAAAACGATTACCTCGTAGCTGGATCTGGTATCGTTGTGACTTTTCAGACTTTATCAGAGAAGAAACAGATGGAAAATAAAAAACTTGGCGAAGATGGCTTTGCGGAAGCTGGGACTGATAAAGCTAAAGTGTCAGAGCCAGTCCGCTCTTTCAAAGGAAAGAGGATTGGTATTGGTACTGTCGATGAAATCGATATAAATAAAGATGGATTGCCAGTTTTTATCCGTCGGTTGAATGGCGATCAGACACATCAAGGGCGGCATGTCCGTATCTCTGTCGATGATTACCAGATTCTGCGAGTCAGGCTCTATGAATATTGATTGAGATAAATGAAAACGGAGATGAAACGAAAAGAAATGGGAAAATGTTTCAAATTGTCTATTTTTGCACTGATTTTCGTTACTCGAATATATTAAGCCAAAAATTATTAATAACTAAAAACTGTTGAACATGAGATGCACTAAGAAATGCAAATGGTCATCAATGGGAAAAAAATCCCATGTGATGAAGTACCTCTTTGTGCTCATTCTGTTTGCTATGTCACCAGCGTGGACATTCGCACAGAATGTTACAATTAAAGGTACGGTTACCGATCATGAAGGACCAGTGATCGGGGCTACGGTAAAGGTGAAAGGTTCTACAACAGGTGCGATTACAGATTTGGATGGTAACTATACCATTCAGGCGCCTAAAGGGTCTACAATCGAATTCTCTTACATTGGCTATCTGACCAAGGAGGTGAAGGTCGCAAACCAGACTACTATCGATGTGACCCTCTCTCAAGATGCCGAACAGTTAAGTGAGGTGGTTGTCGTTGGTTATGGACAGATGAAGCGTTCAGACTTGACGGGTTCTGTGGTATCGGTGGGCTCTAAGTCTATTGAGAAATCTGTGCCAACAAGTATTGACCAGGTTCTTCAGGGACGTGCCGCCGGTGTTCAGATCCAGGCGAATACTGGTACCCCTGGTGGTAGTAACACCATCCGTATCCGTGGTACTAACTCTCTAAACGCTACCAGTCAGCCAATCTTCGTTATTGATGGTGTTATAATCGATTCATCTGGCGAGGATAATGGTAACTCAAACCCGTTGGCAGCCATCAACCCAAGCGATATCGTTAGTATGGATATCTTGAAGGATGCTTCTGCCACTGCTATTTATGGTTCGCGCGCAAGTAACGGTGTTATCATGATTACAACCAAGCGTGGACAGAGTGGTGAGGCAACTATCACATACGATGGATACGTAGGATGGCAGTCTATGCCTAAGAAGCTTGATGTTCTTAACTTGCAGCAATATGCTACACATTATAATGATATCACATCTGCAAGCATAAAGGAGCCAAGTAGTTTGTATATCCGTGGTGATCTTATGGGAAAAGGAACTGATTGGCAGGACGAGATGTTCCGTACTGCAATGACGACCAGCCATAACCTTAGCATTACCGGTGGTTGCGATAAGACTACATACGCTGTCAGTGCGGGTTATCTGAATCAGGATGGTATCGCTATAAAGACAGGATTCCGTCGTCAGACTCTTCGAGCCAACTTGGACACTCAGTTGAAGAAGTGGCTGAAAGGTGGTGTAAGCTTCTCTATGGCAGACAGTAAGCAGGATGTGGAAAAGAACTGGAATATTATTATGACGGCTCTTCAGAGCCAGCCTACTGTCGCAGTGAAGAGCCCGGATGGATCTTATGACGGACCTGATGACCAGTGGATGCCAGAGAACCCTGTCGCTCTCGCAGAGATAAAAACCAATTATAACAAAAAGCAGAACTTCCGTGTCAATACCTATTTGGAGGCTGACATAGTGAAGGGCTTGACATTCAAGACAGAGCTTTCCGCTGACTATAATCTTGCAAAATATTATGTTTATACTCCAGACTATAAGTTTGGTTTGAAGAGCAGTGATGAACGTAAGAGTGAGTGGACAAAGACTGACTCAAAGTATTGGTCTTGGCGTAACATCCTCACTTACAACCGTACTTTCGCGGAGAAGCACAATATTAATGTTATGTTAGGTCAGGAAATGAGCCATAATGTATGGGAGACACAATATAGCATGGGTACAGGCTTCTTGTCAAATACTTCGACTGACTTGTCGGCTGCCGACTATTCGACGACACGCTCCAATGGTTATAAGAACCCGTCATCGCTGTTCTCTTATTTCGGCAGGGCTTTCTATAACTATGATGAGCGCTATTTGCTGACTGCTACCTTGCGCCGTGACGGTTCCTCAAAGTTTGCTGACGGACACCGCTGGGGCTGGTTCCCGTCTGCCGCGTTCGCTTGGCGTATCTCCAATGAGAAGTTCTTTGAGCCGCTGACAGAGACTGTCAGTAACTTGAAACTACGTCTGGGATGGGGTACGACTGGTAACCAAAACGTCAGTGACTGGGCTTACATGGCTATGCTTGCCAATTATCCTACGACATGGGGTACAGGTGTGCTTAATGCCAACAATGCCAACCCTGAGCTGAAATGGGAGACCACATACTCAACTAACGTAGGTCTTGATGTTAGCTTGTGGCATAATCGTATAGAATTGATAGTTGACTGGTATTACAAGAAGACCAAAGACTTGCTGATGATGAAAGACCTTCCTGCTTTCCTTGGCTCCGGCGCAGGTAGCAACTATGGTGTTGCCTCAAATCCTTGGGCAAATGTGGGAAGCTTGGAGAACAAGGGTCTTGAGGTCACGTTGAATACAGTAAATCTCGATATTAAGGATTTCCAATGGCGCTCAAATATTGTGTTCTCTATGAACCGCAACAAGGTCAAGGAACTCGATACGGCTACAGGCTCACTGCCAGAGTCTATGCAGGTGGGCTCAGAGACCGCGACGGTCACCAATACCGTTGTGGGACAGCCGATAGCTCAGTTCTGGGGCTATAAGGTTATTGGTCGTTTCGACAAGCCAGAGGACTTCTATTATAAAGACGCGAACGGTAATATCCAGCAGGTGGCTCTGCCACAAGGCGTCACCATTGGCGAGAATGGCGCATGGCTGGGTGACTACATCTTCGCTGACCTTAATAATGATGGTGTCATTGACAACAACGACCAGACTTTTATTGGCAATCCAGAGCCTAAGTTCACTTGGGGCTTCGGAAACTCTTTCTCTTGGAAAGGTCTTGAGCTGAGCATTCAGTTCAGTGGAAGCTATGGCAACAAGCTTATGAATTACAACCGCCGTTACCTTGAGATCACAGGTCAGACAAGTAACACCCTGACATCGGTGCTCGACTATGCTAATGTCGCTAAGATTGATCCAGACGGACCAGATGACTACCGTAACTATTATGTCACCAATCCGGGAACAATAATGCCACGTCTGTATACAGACTCTCACGCCAACAAAAACAACCGTGTGAGTGATGCCTATATTGAGGATGGCTCTTATATCCGTCTGCAGAATATCTCTCTGAGCTATACACTTCCAAAGAACTGGATGAAGAACATCTTCCTTAACAGCGTTAAGGTTTACTGTAATATCCAGAACCTCTATACATGGACAAAGTATAAAGGCTACGATCCGGAAGTAGGTAGTATGCAGGGCAGGGCTTTGCGCAATGGTATCGACTATAGCCGTTATCCTTCACCGCGCATTTATACTATTGGTCTCAACGTATCATTCTAAAGTAAAGGAGGACACAATTATGAAAAAGAATCTTTTATATATCGCATTGGCAGGAGCAATGGTGCTGACAAGCTGCTCGGATGATTTCCTTGATCAGAAGAACACTTATCAGTTGAATCAGGGTACGTTCTTCGACTCTGACAAGGCAGTGCAGGCTTCCACGGCTCCACTTTACAGCCATGTTTGGTTTGACTTCAATGATAAGTTCTATTATGGCATGGGTGACGGACGCGCCAACAATATCACTGCACAGTATTCAAATTACATCTATCCGTATACCAACTTTACTGAGACTTCTTTGTCAACTGGTCTTACGGAGGCTTGGGGCGCTCTGTACTCGGTAGTGGCTCAGTCTAATAACACTATTAACAATATTGCCAACTTCAGCTCGTCGGGCGTGTCGGAGACTGTCAAGAGACAGTGTATCGCTGAGGCTCGTTTCATGCGTGGACTGGCTTATTGGTATATCGCTTCTCTGTGGGGATGCGCTATCATATATGATAACACACAGGAACTGGTAAACAACTATGTTGTATATGCGCAGCCTCAGGTCGACGCGATGGAGTTCGCTATCCGTGACATGGAATATGCCGCAGTATATCTGCCAAAAGCATCTACAGAGGTAGGCCGCGTGACTAAGTATTCGGCATACGGAATGCTTTCACGCTTGTATCTCTCAATGGCAGGACTGACAACAGAAGGTCGTTATGACGGCTCGAATGTTGCGACTGACAAGAATCGTGGCACTCGCAATGAGTATTATCTGGATATGGCTAAGAAAGCGGCTAAGAAGGTTATCGACGAGAGTAGCGCCAAGTTGCTCGATAACTACGCTGACCTCTTTGCGGCAACGACGCAGAACAATAATGCTGAGTCTCTTTTCCAGTTGCAGTTCCTTGCCGGCAACGGTGTCAATGGCGCCGCGCAAAGTATGACCCGCTTCCTTGCATGGTCTACAATGGTTGCCGACACTAACGCATGGGGTGGAGCGACTTATTGCTCATGGGATCTTTGGAAAGAGTTCAAACAGTATGTTGACGCCACACTCGGATCAACTGTCGACGATGCTATCCGTCGTCACTATTCAGTGGCTTCCTACGGTGAGACTTATCCGGAACTTAGCGCCGATCCTTCTGACCCGTATGTTTATGGCGTGACAGAGAACGCCAGCAGCCAGGGTGCCAATATCAAGAAGTATGTTATCGGAACAAAGAAAGTCAATGGCTTCAGTGAGCCGAACAACTCTGGTATCAACACCTATATGCTTCGCTTGGCTGAGGTTTATCTTAACTATGTCGAGGCAGTGATGGGTAACAGCGATGAGACTAAAGACGCTACCGCATTGGAGTATTTCAATCAGATACGTAAACGTGCCAAGATGCCTGTGAAGAGTAAGGTCACCTATGAGGACTTACGCCATGAGTTCCGTGTGGAGCTCGCTTTCGAGGGTGTTTATTGGTATCAGCTCATACGCCGTGGCTATTACAAACAGCAGGAGGTCGTTAACTACCTGAACAACCAACAGCGTAACGCAAGCTATTATGAGTCAAGCTCTCATGAGTATAAGCTGAGCGATACTTATAAAGCTCCTGGTCCAAGTGTTGACATTGCCACAGCTGATGACTTGGTACTGCCGATGTCTGATACTGACCAGACAAAGAACCCTAACCTGAAGCCTGACTCCAGTGGTAAGATTACTACGGTGGCATACTCTTTCGGTGAGAGGGAAGTGAAAGATGAGGATTTATTTTAAGTAATAAAAATAGCAAGGAATTATGAAAACAATTAAATATTTTTGGATGCTGTGTCTGGCAGTGGTCGCTTTTAGCTTTGCTTCTTGTAAGGATGATGACGACTCACAGTCTACTCCGATGACCATCGACAAGGTGTTCCTCGAGGATGTGAAGTCAAGCGTGCCAGACCGTGAGGTGACTTTCGCGCGCCTCGGACAGCTTATCCGTATTCAGGGCTCTGGTTTCTCAGGACTGAAGAAGGTTTATATCAATGGATATGACACATACTTTAATAACGCATTGCTGACAGACAACAATATCTGGGTGACTCTCAATGGTGACACTCCTATTGACAAGGCTTCAGCAGATGTGCGTAATAAAATCCAACTCGTCAAAGATGGTACGTCTCTGACATACGATTTCATTATCCGCGCCGCCAGCCCGTCAATCACTTCTGTTGACAATACTCTGCCTAAGCCAGGTGAGCTGGTGACAGTCAAGGGTACAAATCTTCAGGAGATTACAAAGATAACACTGCCTGGTGGCGTTGAGGTGACAAGCGGCATTACAAGTGATGAGGATGGTGAGTGGTTCACGTTTATTATGCCTGAGGGTGTGTCTGAGGGTGGATCCATCACCTCTGAGGGCGCTAACGGTACTGCGGTCTCTCCAGAATATTTCAACAGGTTTGATTGTTATATTGTCGACTTCGACGGCAAGGGAAACCTTGGTTCTTGGAGCGCGACATATAGCGGCGACGACCTTGTTGACGATCCTCTTAACACCGGACGTGGAAAGGTGGCAATGCTCATACCTGACAAGGTACTGGCTGAGGGACCGCTTGCGGCTGGTAAGCGTACTGACTTCTGGGCTACGGCAGGTAATGATGATGCTGCCGATGACTGGAACCGTATGACTGCATTCATCGATGGTAGCACACCTGTCAGCGAGGTAGGCATACAGTTTGACATCTTTGTTGATGGAACATGGAACAACACCGGACAGCTGGAGATTTCTTTACAGAACAACCTCTCCACATACGGATACGGCTCTGCCGACACGAAACCGTCTACAGAGTACATGCATCAGGCTGGAGTATGGGTGCCATGGCTCAACAGTGACGGAACAACGACTGCCTTCGAGACTGGCAGACGCTGGGTGACGGTCACCATGCCGTTCGCAATGTTCGGTAACTATAGCGCTGAGGATACCAGCGCCACGTTCCTGGATGTTATCAATGACCGCAACAGCGGCAGCTATCGTAACTTCTTGATGTTCTTCGTCAACAGTGACATTGAGTTCAACGATGAGATCACTTTCCCTGCGGCAGCTACAGACCTGAAGATTTATGTTGATAATCTCCGTGTGGTGCCATTGGCATCTAAGGCTGTCAGCGATTTCCCTGAAGAGTAACACTTTTAAAAAGATACAATTATGAAACTACATAAAATCATTCTGCCAGCAGTAGCATCAGCGATGCTACTCACTGGCTGTGACGACCAGATCATGGAGTGGGGGACACCCGATGGTCATGGTGCTGTGACGAAAGCCGAAATTCCATTGGAGGTGAAGGAGGTACTCGCCAATTACGACAACATAAAGGCTTATTCAGAGCAATATACACCAAACCAAGTGCTGGGTCTTGGCATCGGTGCGGCAATCTATACCAATAGTGATGATCCGCGTCAGGCTCTCGCCAATAACAACTTCCAGATGATTACACTTGGAAACGCCATGAAGATGGATGCGTTCCTCGGTAACTCGGGTTCTCTGAACACTGCAACGGTGGATAAGGTCTTGGAGACAATGCCGGAGGGTATGAAACTCTACGGACATAACTTCTTCTGGTATCAGCAGCAGAACCAGACTTACTTGAAGTCACTCATCGCTCCTACGATGGAGGTTCATAGTGAGGGTGGCATAGCCAACGTGCTCACTGGCGACAACTCCAACTTCAATGGCGGCACCAGTGGTGGCTGGGGCTCATGGGGTAGCAATAAGGAAAGTGCTGAGGTGCAGGACGGTGTCGGTGTCGACGGCACACCGTGTATCGTGCTTACCAACAAGGGCGACGGTAATAACTGGGAGGCTCAGTTTGCCTATACTTTCGATGACTATCTGAAACAAGAGGTGACATACGTCATTAAGTTCAAGGCTCGCTGCTCAAATGCTGCCGGCTCCCTCCAGTTCCAGTATCAGAACGGCTCGACATATGGCTCACAAGGTGCATATACCGACTTTGCTGTAGGCACCGACTGGACAACCTGTGAGAAGGAGTTCACTGTTGCCTACGATGATGTCAACCGCATCATCATCAACTTCGGTAAGGTTGGTGGAACATATTATATCGATGATATTGAGTTTGGCGAGAAGGTTGAGGATCCAATGGATAATGTCTTGGCTGGCGATGCTTCCGACTTCAATGGCGGCTCTACCGGTGGCTGGGGCTCATGGGGTAGCAACAAGGATGCCGCAGATGTTGTGGAAGGTGCAGGCAAGGATGGTTCTGCCGCCATGCAACTTAAGAACAAGGGCGACGGCAACGCATGGGAGGCTCAGTTCGCTTATACTTTCGATCAGCCGCTTGATCCTAACAAGACGTATATCATACAGTTTGATGCCAAGTCTGATACTCCTTCGGGATATCTGCAGTTCCAGTACCAGAATGGCTCAACATATGGCTCTCAGGGTGCATATACCGACTTCGCCGTAGGTACAGAGTGGATACAATGTGAGAAGGAGTTCCAGCCTGCATACGATGATGTCAACCGTATTCTTATCAACTTCGGTAAGGTAGGTGGCACATACTATGTAGACAATATCAAGTTCGGTCCTAAACGTGAGGGCGCGTCGGCTAAGGGCATACGTCTCGCTCCTCGTAAGGCTACTACTATTACCTATAAGGTCAAGAGCGCAGAGGAGAAGTATGCAGCTCTGACTGGAGCAATGGAGAAATGGGTAAAGGATGTGGCTGAATACTTCAAGGCAAAGGGTGTAGTGCCTGCTGGCTATGATGTCATTAACGAGGCTATCGCCGATGGTAACGGCAATGGCGTGCGTGGTCTCAACAATGTCTTCGGCGGCTCAACGACTGACGACGATGGTAATACCACATGGGATGCAGCACCTGTTGAGGATTCTGAGAATGGATTAAGCCTTAACTGGGGTAACAACCGCTGGTACTGGGGATATTATGTTCCTGACTATGGCGTAAAGGCTTTCCAGTATGCACGTAAGTATATGCCGGCTGAGACAAAGCTCTTTATCAACGACTATAACCTTGAGGAGTCTCCGTCAAAGCTCGCGGCACTTATCAAGTGGGTTGAGGAAATCGATGCGGCCAATGGCTCGCCAATCGTCGATGGTATAGGTACGCAGATGCACGTGTCATTCCGTCCAACCGATGATGTCGCTGCCAACGAAACTGTGCTTGCCGCTCTCAAAGAGAAGGTGGATGCTCAGTTCAAGACTCTTGCTGCTACAGGAAAGCTCATCCGTGTTACTGAGCTTGACATCGCTATAGGCAACGGCTCACCGTCATCCGCACAGTACAAGGCTCAGGCTGACGCTTACCGTCTCATATTCGAGTCTTACAAGGCTAATATCCCGGAGGCTCAGCAAAGTGGTATCACCATCTGGAGCCTTACCGACGCAGAGGACGAGCATGAGTATTGGCTCAAGGGTGAGGTTCCAAACCTGTTCGATGCTAATTACCTGCGTAAGTGGGCTTATAAGGGTGTCTGCGACGGTATAGCTGGCGAGGACCTCGGACTGAAGTTCGGTGGTGAGGATTATAAGGCTTACTACGAGCGTAGCAACGTATCTGAGACTGTTAAGTAAGAATTGAATATTATAATGTAGGGAGTTAGCTTGTCTGACTCCACAAACAAAAAGTGGGATGCCGGCTGGCATCCCCCTTTTTCGTTAGTTTATCATGGCGCTACCGCCAATCGCTCCAAGTATAGCTGAAGCCACGGCTATGATGACCTTGATGATGAGAGACCATGTCTCTTTCTTCTCTTTCATAGCTCACACGTGTTAGCCGTTGCCGCCTTCACCGTCGTTGCCGCCAGTGGTAGTGCCGCTGTCACCCTCAGCCTCTTCTTTCTTGTCTACCTTGTAGACAGGGGCTTCTTTGAGTGAGCAGCCTTCCAAGAAGGCAATGGTACGGGTGCGGTTAGGGCTGAGGTGTACCTCTGGAGAGAATGTCACACGCAGCTTCTTCACATTCTTGGCGACAGTGAAGTCACTGGCTTTCTCGGCTGGCTTGCTTGTCATCGCAATCTTGAAGGTGCCGATGCCGTTGAGCTTCACGGCGTGAGAAGCCTGCAACTCGTCCTGCATGGTTTCGATAAGCTCCGTGAGCACTGCCATAACGTCACTCTTCTTTGCGGTACAGTTGCGCTGGATCTTTGTCGCAAGACTGTTAAGGTCTACCGTTCCTGTCATCTTGGTACGTGCATACCACAGACCGCTGGTCTTTGCTTCCTTGCGCTTGTCTTGTACTAATACATAATTTACTGCCATAGTTTTTCCCTTTCTTCTTTTTGTTGTTTTTAATTAAGTTTATAATTCTCAGTGGAACTCCGGATATTCCTTTGCGCACTCAGAGGACTTTCCTCCTTGTTCGCGATGGCAATGATGCGATTAAGCGAGGACAAAAGAGAGTGGGGCTCATTTTGTCGAGCGAAAGCATCTTCGCCATTTTCGTTGGCAAAGGTATGGCAAATCTCAAACAGCGGCAAGCAATCTCATTCGTGCCAGTTGACCTATAATGTGGAAACAACGTAGTTGTTTAATATGTGGAATAAGCAAGTGCTTTTTCTCAAAACACTATTGACTTGATTTATGTCAAGAATAATAAGAGAATTTGTTAAAAAGGAATGTTCTGACTTGCAAATAACAGTAATAAATATTAATTTTGCATCTTGGGGATAAGGCTCTGTCTTTACTTGTGGTCTTGCTCCCGTTGCTTTATTAGGGGCGTTAAGCGGCTAAGCACAACGTTGCGGAATGAAAGGAGTTTCTTACGATGATGTGAACCAGACGCTTTAACAGTGTACGCTCTCTGAATAACTTTACTTACTACATCCTGCAAGCACTGTCTCGATGCTGTTTTTATGAATGACGTAGCCGGAGTGCCCGTCATTTTGAATCTTAAGACTGGCGATTCCTCTTCGGAGGAGGGTTGCGGTGTCTTCTCTCTCGGCGGCTGTATGTGGCGGATTTGTGGTAATGTAAAGAAGGGCATGATATGGATGATATTCCTGACTATGGCGGTGACGTTCCTGACTTGCCTTCTCATTCTGACGACGAAGGAAAAGGTAGGGATGAGGCTTTCGGCAATTCTGAAAGCTCTTGTGATGCTGTGATGGAGAACCGCATGCGGGTTCTTGAAGTCACGGTAAGCCTTTTGGTGCCCCAGATAAAAAGCCTGCAAAATGAAAACAACCATTATAAAAATGACATACAGGCTCTCTCCATGAAGGTTCAGTCTCTTACAAGGAAGGTTGAGCAACTGTTGCGCGTAAATGCCATACATTCTGATGACGGTCTTCTGCGGTATAGTCATCCTTTTTTCAACAGACATACATATAAAGGTAAGGAAAACGATGTTCACAGTCTTTTGATAAAGCTTGAGTTCTATATGGTAAGCCAGTCTGCCGATGGCTATTATGTGTTTGACACAAAAAACGTTCCTCTTCGCAATATCTATGTGATACTGCAGGAGATGAAGCGTTATCTTGACATCAAGACCAGCGCATACTTGCTGTTTATACTTGAAAACACCAACCTTAGTGACAATATCAATACCGTCAAAAGCAATTACTATGCAAGGTTTTAAAATTAAAGATTGTTTAAAGCCTCTCTACCCTTGTTCGTCAAGTAGTATGACTGCATAATGAAGAAGAATGCCATACCAGCGTCTAAGAGCGTGAAGAAGTTTCCGTAGGTGCGTTGATTATCGAAGAACTCATTCTTGTTTATGCCACGGAAACGAGCCATGCGAAGCAGGAACTGGGGAAACTGGCTGGTGTCACGCAAGAACAAGGCGGCAGCAGCGGCTACGCATAGTACGTTCCGTTCTTTTCGACAAGTATGTGTGGGAGGATATTTCTTAGAGGCAAGTTCAGACATTAAATAGTGTGGAAATAAATAAAATAACAACTTTATTAGTAATAAGTTTGTTAGTAATAAATTTATTTCGTAACTTTGGAAGAAAAAGCAATCTTTCTAATAAATAAAGGCAATAAGTGAATAAATCATAAATAACGGCTATTTAGAGCTATAAAGTTGTGGAATTAAAATGAATTATGTAATTTTGCATTATGTAAAAATGCATAATTTTATTAACTAATAGTATATGAAGCTATTAAATAACCCTTTCGTAATAGGGAAGTATGTCAGTAAAGACTATTTCTGCGACCGAGAGAAGGAATCAGAGCAACTTGTCCACCATATCGTAAACGGTAGGCACGTGACTATTATGTCGGAACGTCGTTTGGGCAAGACGGGACTTGTTGAGCATGTCTTCGCAAATTGTCTGCCAGAAGACTATGAGACTTTTCTTATAGACATCTACACTTGCAAGAACCTTCGTGAGATGGTTTATATGCTGGCTAACGAGGTGTTCAAGAAAATAGCTAAACGGCAGTTGCTATTGGAACGTTTGCTGCGCGTCGTCCGTTCGCTTAAAACGACACTTACCTATGACGCCGTGATGGGAGTGCCGCAACTGGGGTTGAGCTTAGGTGAAATACAACAGCCAGAAGTCACGCTCGACGAGATATTCCATTACCTTGAGACTTCCGAGAAAGTATGCGTTGTAGCCATCGACGAGTTCCAGAAAATTGCCAGTTTCGAGGAAGGCAATATTGAAGCGCTGCTACGTACGAAGATTCAACACCTGAAGAAGACGCAATTTATCTTTGCGGGCAGCGAGCACCATCTGATGGAGGGCATCTTCAGCGACCCTGGGCGTCCTTTCTACAACAGCGTAGTGTTCATGCAACTCCTGCCTATTGACAAGGGTGAGTATGTGAGGTTCTGTCAACATCTATTCTCTCTTTACGGGAAGACCGTCTCTGAAACGCTTGTAGAACGCCTTTATGACTGCTTTCAGGGTATCACATGGTACCTGCAGTTGTCCATGAACGAAGCCTTCACGATGGCAGAGCGCGGAGGTCGTGTAGAAGATGAAGCATATGAGCAAATCCTGAATCACATGGTTGACTCCAAACGCTTTACGTTTGAGGACCGTTTTGCCTCACTCACAGAGAAACAGAAAACCGTCCTGCTTGCCATCGCCACAGAATACCCGAATGTGCTGAATCCTACGAGTCGCGACTTTATATCAAGATATAATTTGAATACGGCCAGCAGCGTACAAACTGCAATCAAAGGGCTGACCGAAAAAGGAATACTCACCGACAGCCATGGTACGAAGCGCCCCACAGACCTGCTGTATATCTTATGGCTGAAACATTTTTGAGTTGAACTCTGGTTGGGATTCTGTTGTAGATTATTTAACAAACAAATAAGAAGTTCGCCTATAAATAAAAGCCACCTTAAACAGTGACTCTTTAAATCGGGGCGGTGGCGATATGGTCCTGCCCCCACTCGGAAACTTGCCGGATAGTCAATACATTTATATTGACAATGCAAATATACGAACTTTTCTTGAACCACAAAAGTTTTTTGCCTGTTTTTCTTCATTCCTGCCTGTTTTATAGAAAATTAAGGTTTCAAAGATACGTGGTTTAAATACTTCTTCGTACTGTTACACATACCACCTTTATACCACCTTTACTTTATTCGCCTGCCCTCTATGAAAACGAGCGACGGTATTCGGTGCAGGTGGCGGGAATCATCTATGTGCTGTTCATGCTCGGTGTGCTGATGTCCTACTTCGTGCTGTTTCCTATCTCGTTCCGTTTCCTCGGCACTTACAGTGTGTCGGCAAAGGTGGTGAGCAACATCACGCTCGACTCGTATATCTCCACGTTTGTCTCGCTGACGCTGGTCATGGGCGTGGTGTTCCAGTTGCCAGTCATTGCGTTCTTCCTTGGCAAGTTGGGCATCGTCACTTCCGATATGCTTGCCAACTATCGCAAGCATTCGTTCATCGTCATCATGTTGGTGGCTGCCATCATTACGCCGCCTGACCTGATGACTCTGATTCTTGTTACCATTCCGCTCTATCTGCTCTATGAGGTGAGCATAAGAGTGGTTAAATGGGTAGAGCCAAAATAATAAAAACTCAGCCCGACAACAGTAAACGAGCTCTCAGAATTCTGAGAGCTCGTAGCCGTCGAGGAGTGTGTTGCGGCAGATGCCGTTATGGTTGGTCTTCTCCGGTATGAAGCAAAGGTGTATGTCTGTGATGTCCCTGTCTTGCTGGAAGTCATCGGGTGTTTTGGCAGCTTTGACATTGAGACCTGGCATGAACGAGCCGATGCCGTCGAGGCGCACGCGGTGTGATGAGAGCAGCAGGTCGCGCATGGCGTCCGACAGTTCGGCGAGCACGGCGAGTACGTCGCTCCGCTTCAATGAGCAGTTGCGCTCGATGATCCTTGCCAGCATGTCGGTATCTACCGTGCCGGAGTTCACCGCATGGGCAAACCAGCATCCTTTGTGCCGGGATGTCCTGCGGTTGTCTTGTCTGAGTTTATAAAGTATAGCCATAGTAATACAGTTATTTTTTTGTTA
>FLNX01000463.1_pt1 | contig 44471 bp, 48 predicted proteins | sample 1140341 | NCBI WGS metagenome assembly FLNX01 (sample SAMEA3878208, study PRJEB12797) | bioreactor metagenome | biome: Moose rumen | place: Sweden | collected 2011-10 | reverse complement strand
ATGAATGTCAAGGACGAAAGTGTTTTCTATAAATTTATGGTGGCGCTTGCGGCTAGGACTGGCTGTCTTTTTAATGCCGCTGACATTGCAAATTCAATTGGCGTAAGCCTAAAGACAATTCAAAGTTGGATTTCCGTCCTTGAAGCGTCAGGAATCATTTTTTTTCTGCGGCCCTATGAAAACAATATCTTGAAGCGCGTGGTAAAAACGCCTAAGGTTTACTTTAACGACACTGGCCTTGTGTGCTATCTAGTTGGCTGGGACAGCCCTAAGGTGGCGCAAAACGGCGCGATGGCCGGAGAACTTTTTGAGAATTTCGTGATAAGCGAGATTGCCAAAAGTTATTTTAATTGCGGAAAAGACTTGCGAAACCTGTTTTTTTATCGCGACTCAAATCAAAAGGAAATAGACCTTCTGCTTTTAAGCGAGGGCAGACTTTTTCCTGTCGAAATAAAGAAAGCCGCCCAAGTCTCGCTTTCAATGGCAAAGAATTTTCCTGCGTTAAAACAAATTGATTCCATGCAGACAGGAACTATACTCTGCCAATGCGACAAGAAACTGCTTTTAGGCGAAACAGTTCAGGCGTTACCCTTGGAATTTATATAAAAAATTAAATTCCCTTCCCAAAATTGAAATGACTCAGAGAACAAAACTTGAGATGAAGATTCCTGTCCTACGGCAGAGATGATAAAGGAGTTTTGATTTTGATGACATTCGCAATAACCGGCGCGACATCCATGCTTGGTGTCGCCACAATAAAAAACTGTGTTTCAAAGAATATTTCTGTTCTAGCGTTTGCGCGCAAAAACAGCAAAAATTTTTCACGCTTGCCAGAGAGTTCTTTGGTAAAAATTGTTGAATGTGATTTGTCGGAAATGGCTGCTTTTGATGCAGACGGACTTTCTTCCGATGTCTTCATTCATTTTGGCTGGGCATTTACGGATAAAATCGGACGCAATGATGTTTCAAAACAATTGCAGAATGTGCAGTACACAATAGATGCCGTGCAGCTGGCAAAGCGGCTCGGCTGCAAGAAGTTTGTTGGAGCTGGAAGCCAGGCAGAGTACGGAACGCCGAACCTTCCTCTAAAAGCTGATACTCCTGTAAATCCGCTTATTCCTTATGGTGTTGCAAAATATGCCGCTGGTCGCTTTTCCGCGATGGAATGCAAGAAAGGAGGACTTGAATACAATTGGGTGCGCATTCTCAGTGTTTATGGCGAGAATGACAACGAAGGCACATTGCTGAAGCAGTTGGTCTACAATGCAAAGAATAACATTCCCATGGGCTTGAGTGGTTGTGAACAAATCTGGGATTATCTGCATGAAGATGACGCAGGGGCTGCATTTGTCGCTGTTGCTGAAAAAGGTGTTAACGGTAAGATTTATCCATTGGGAAGCGGTGTTGGTAGACCTCTTAAGGAATATGTCCAAGATGTGATTTCTGTGGTGAATCCAGATTTTAAACCAGAGTTTGGAAAGTTTCCTTACAGTCCGACACAGCCAATGTATTTGGTGGCGGATGTGAGTGAGCTAAAACAGGATACTGGGTGGAAAGCTAAAATTGATTTTCAGAACGGAATAAAAATGAACGAATAGTTTTCTTAAATAATAGGAGAAATGTATTTATGAAAATTCTAGCACATAGAGGGTTTTGGAATCTTGAAAGTGAAAAAAACTCAGAAATAGCTTTTAAACGTGCATTTGAAAAAGGTTTTGGTATTGAAACAGATATCAGAGACTATAAAGGGCAGTTAGTAATATCACATAATATTGCAACTGAATCATGCATTTTATTTGAAGACGTTTTGAAATTGCGAGAATCTGTAAATCCTAATTTGACAATAGCCATTAATATAAAAGCTGATGGATTACAAGATGAATTATTGAGATACAAAGATATGTTACATGATACATTTGTTTTTGATATGTCTATTCCAGAACAAGTAGTTTATGACAAAATGAATATTTCCTTCTATACGAGAAGAAGTGAGATAGAAACGATTCCTGTTATGTATGACAAAGCTACTGGCATTTGGATGGATGAGTGGGAATCAAGTTGGATAAACAACGATATTATTTCAACATATTTAGATGCAGGTAAAACTGTCTCAATAATTTCACCAGAAATACATAAAAGGGATAATTCAAATATGTGGAGAAATCTTTACAAAATAAGGGATCAGAATTTTTATTTGTGTACAGATTTACCTAAAAAAGCAATGGAGTTCTTTTATGGCAAAAATTAAAGCTATTTTATTTGACATGGATGGTGTTTTAATTGATGCAAAAGATTGGCACTATGAAGCATTGAATGAAGCTTTAAGTCTTTTTGGGCTTGAAATAAGTCGGTATGACCATTTACATACATTTGATGGATTGCCCACAAAAGTAAAACTTGAAATGATAGGAGAACAATCTTATTTGCCTGGTGCATTGCATCCATTTATAAATCAGATGAAACAACGATATACAATGGAAAAAATTCATACAAAATGTAAGCCAATGTTTCATCATGAATATGCTCTTTCAAAACTTCATTCAGCTGGTTATAAAATTGCAGTTTGTTCAAATTCAATACGTAAAACTATTGAAGAAATGATGCAGTATGCCGAATTATCAAGTTATCTTGATTTAATTGTTTCTAATGAAGATGTAAAGAAAGCTAAACCTGATCCAGAAATGTATTCATTTGCAATTAATAAGTTCAATTTGAAGCCTGAGGAATGTTTGGTTGTTGAAGATAATCCAAACGGTGTAAAGGCTGGGAAAGCAAGTGGTGCAAATGTTCTACAAGTTTCGACCGTATATGATGTTAATTACAGAAATATTATGAATAAAATTAATGAAATTGAAGGATTTTAATATGATAAATGTTCTTTTACCTTCCATGGGGAGTTCATCCTTTTTCAAGGAAAGCTTTTTCCCAAAACCGCTTATTGAAGTTGGCGGTAAAACAATCCTTGAAACAGTTTTTGATAACTTTACAGATTTACATGACAGGCAGTTTATTTATATTTTTTCTCAGGACGATTGCAGTCAGTTTCATCTTGATAAATCAGTTCGGCTGCTTGATGATAAGGCTAAAGTTCTTGTATTGAAAAATCAAACCGCAGGTGCACTATGTACGTCTTTAATAGCTTGTGAGTTTATTGATAATGACGAACCACTAGTTATTTCCAATAGCGATCAGGTTATTGATATTGATTTTAATGAAGTTGTTAAAAGTTTTAGGGAAAAAAATGCTGATGCTGGTGTTATAACCTTTAACAGTATTCATCCAAGATGGAGTTATATACGAGATGAAAATGGGGAGGTTGTAGAAGTTGCTGAAAAGAGACCTTTGTCAGATAAAGCAATCGCTGGCTTTTATTATTATAGAAAAGGTTGTGATTTTGTTGCGGCTGCAAAACGTGCTATTCAGAAAGGTCATTGTACTAATGGTAAATACTATATTTCAGCAAGTTTTAATGAATTAATTTTGATGGGAAAAAAAGTTTCTTATTTTGAAATAGAAAAAAAGAAATATCATTCATTTTATTCACCCGAAAAAATTAAGGATTATGAAAAGGACGTTATAAAATGAAAATTGCTAATCTAAAGGATATGAAAAATGGATGGTTTGTTGGTAACTTTGAACCGACTATATTGAAAACTAATGATGTTGAAGTTGCTGTAAAATCATATAAAAAAGGAGACAAAGAAAAAGCACATTATCATAAGATAGCTACGGAAATAACTGTTATTACAAAAGGTTCAGTGAAAATGTTTGATAAAGTCTGGAATAAAGATGATATTATTATTGTGGAACCTGGAGATATAACTAGTTTTGAAGCTATAGAAGATAGTGAAAATGTAGTCGTGAAAATTCCTGGTGCAAATAACGATAAATACGAAATATAAAAAGAAAGGAGGAAAATAAAATGTTGAATGTCGTAATTCCTATGGCTGGAAGAGGGAGTCGTTTTGCTAAAGTTGGATATGAAGATCCAAAACCTCTTATAAAAATCGATGGTGTAGAAATGACACGTTTAGTTATTGCGAATTTGAGACCTAAATGCGAACATCGATTCATTTTTTTATGTCTAAAAGAACATATTGATAAATACAACTTGGACGAAAAATTGAAATCATGGACGGACAATTGTGTGATTGTTCCAGTTGATACTGTTACAGAGGGTGCAGCTTGTACTGTATTGCTTGCAAAACAATATATTGATAATGATGATAACTTAATGATAGCTAATAGTGATCAATGGATTGACTACGATATAAATAAATACCTTGATGTTATGCAGACTTCAAGTGCAGATGGCTTAATAATGACAATGAAAGCAACCGATCCTAAATGGTCTTTTGTTGAATTTGATCCCACTGGTAACGTTATAGCTGTTAGAGAAAAACAGCCTGTTTCAGATGAGGCTACAGTAGGTATTTATAATTTTAAGAAAGGAAAAGATTTTGTTCGTGGTGCAGAACAGATGATAGCAGAAAATCATAGAGAAAATGGTGAGTTTTATGTTGCTCCTGTATATGATTATTTGATTGCGGATAATAAGAAAATTGCTATATGCAATATAGGCAATGCTATGTATGGAATTGGAACGCCAGAAGATTTAAATCTTTTTCTAACTTTAGATGTTTGCAAAAAAGCTGTAAAAGCAGCTGTATTATAAATATAATTTGAAATGGTTATGACGTGTTTTAAGAAAGGAAAGAAATTTATATTTCGTGTTATTGTCAAAAATCCTCTTATCAGATTCTTCGTTGATAGGAATGAACATAAACTTAATTCAGAAGCTGATACATTATTGTATGAACAATCAGAAAAAGGGTGGTCATTTGTAATTGTTACAGATGGGAAATCTGATACATATTTAACAACTCAGTTGGCATCGATATATGAAAACTTTTTAGGGAAAGATAATTTTGAAATAATAATTGTTGGTTCAACAAAAATTAGTTTAAAAAACAATTGTAAATTGATTCCTTATAAAGATATCAAAAATTTCCCAGGGTATATAACATTAAAGAAAAATATTGGTGTTCGTAATGCAAAATTTGATAAGGTTGTGATAACACATGACTATGTTTGCTTAGATAAAGATTGGCTAAAAGGATTTGAAAATATATCAGACGATTTTGATATTTGTGTCACAAAGGTAAATCTAAAAGATGGACGAAGAACACGCGACTGGATGGTTTGGGATTATCCAAATATTGGTCAAGCTTTACTTCCATACGAGATAAAGGAATCTTCATATAATTATTTTAATGGAACTTATATAATTTGTAATCGTGATTTTTTCTTACAGAATCCATTTAATGAACATTTACGGTGGGGGGAAGCCGAAGATGTTGAATGGTCTTTGAGAGTTCGAAATAATGCTAAGATTATATTGAATACGTTCAGTCAAGTTCATTATTTAAAAGATAAACCTGCATCTGATGCACCATACTGCAAAAACTGGATAGAGAATACAGAAAAAATAAGGAAGTTGTTAAAGGTTGAATATGATTATTAGAAAATTGTATATGTTGTTGAAACGGAAAAGATTACACAAAACAAATATATTTGATAAGAGTAATTATATTGGCTATAACACAACTATAAATAATACTAGATGGGGGGGGGTAAGTGGAGTTGGTGATAATTCTATAATTTATAATGCAGATATTGGTAATTATGTGAATATTGCTGATGGGGTAAAAATTGGTATGAGAGATCATCTGTATCAGAATTTTACTATCACAGATGTTCCTTATAATGAAATAAAATATGATAATTCTGGATTTTTAGAAAATCGTTACAGAGTATCTATTGGTAACGATGTGTGGATTGGAGCGAATGTCTTCATTGCCGATCGTGTGAAAATAGGAAATGGATGTGTTATTGGAGCTGGTGCAGTTGTTACACATTCAATTCCTGATTATTCGATTGTAGGTGGTAATCCTTCAAGAATAATTAAAAAAAGATTTTCTGAAGAAATCATAAAAAGACTTGAAGAAATTAAATGGTACTTGAAGCCATTGGAAGAAGTAAAAGCAATGAAGGCCGAATTAGAAAAAGTTGTGGATTTTGATATAGAATCATATTTTTCTCATAGGTCTACGTACAAATCAGAATTAGAATAGAGAATGTAAAAGGTGAATAAAAATAATGCTTTCGAATAAGCAACAATTTTTTTATAACTTGCTCGCAAATTATGGCTTAACAATTATAAGTTCGATTTTGGCGTTTGTGTCTGTGCCAATTGCACTTAATTATTGGGGGGCTGAAGTATACGGAATTTGGACTATTCTTATGTCATTTTCGACATATATTATGGCTTCTGGATTGGGTATAGATGTAAGTACTTGTCTTCTTATGACAAAAAATTCTGATATAGGCGTAAAAATAAGCATTTTTAAGAAGGGAATTAAAATCCTTTTGATTTGTAGCAGTATAATACTCATTTTAGCAATATTTATTACCCTGTGTTTTCCTGATTGGTTCAAGATTATAGGAAAAATGGATGAAAGTAATTATAAGTCTGCAAAAATTTCGGCAATTATATTTATAATAGGGATTATTATTAATTTACCGTTAAGTGGAATTGCGAATACTTTAGCCTCATTTGGAAAAGCATATTTAAATTCTGGGATATCGATATTTCAGGTTATATTTAATTTTTTACTTATCGTATTAACTCCAATAATTCAACTATCACTTCCATTGTATGTATTCTTCTATACTTGTATTACAATTCTTTGTTCTTTGTCTAAAGATTTTGTTGTTTTTCTTTGTATAAGAAATGCGAAGAATAACGCTTTAAATACCAATTTCAATGGAATAAATCATGTACCTGATAATAGTTACAAAGCTATTTTGCGAATGGGAGTCAATTTAAGTCTACAAGGTTTTGCATCGATGATTGTGCCTAATATAAGTAATTTAGTAATTTCAAATAATATTGATGTAAAAGCTATTGTTCCTTATTCACTTTCTTATAAATTATATTCAATAATGTGTACATTTGTAAGTCATTCAAATAATGCAATCGGACCAATTCTAGGAGATAAATATGGGAAAAATGAATGGAATTGGTTAGAAACAAATTATAAAAGGATGTTTAAGATAACAGTTCCTTTAGCAATTTTTGTAGTTCTTGGTGTAATTTGGGGTTCTCGTCCTTTTGTATGTCTTTGGACAGGTTCTTTAGATAATTATGCAGGAAGTGTTATTAGTATTTTATTAGGCTTATATTTTCTCAATAGTTGTATGAATAATCTTAATATAGTTATAACAAATTCCTTTAATTATACAAATAAACTTTGGCTTATTTCTTGGAGTGAGGGAGCTATTTTTCTAGTAACTTCTATTTTTCTTACTAAGAAAATTGGAGTTGTAGGAGTTCCGCTAAGTTTGTGTTTAGGTGCATATTTAGTTTCAAGTTGGGCGTATCCTTATGTAATTTACAAGCGTACACAGAAACGTTTTCTATATGATTTTAAGTATTTTGTAAAAAATCTCTTGGTATTATTTACAAGTTTGATTGCATTTGTGTTTATTTCAAACTTTAAGCTCGGTTTTTATTATTCAACTTTATTTGAAATTGTGGGGATGATTTTTACAACTATTGCATTGTTTTTAATTCTCCCTAAGGAAATCAAAAATGTATTATGTTCGAAATTCCGGAGAAACAAATGATAACAAATAGCATAATAGCTTATGGAGACCAGCTCGGTGCTCAGATGTCCACACTTGCCGAACTTGTGTATATTGCAAAAGAAAATAATCAAGATTTATGTTTTCATAATGAATACAAAAATTTTAGGCGTAGTTATTGTATACTCAAAAATTTTGATATACCTACACGAATGAGCACGGGGGGGGCGGATAAAATTTATCCGACGTTTATGGCTTCCGATTCCAGAACTTTATTGTTTGCAGTTCAAGAAAAAAGCAAAATCTGTGGCGAATTATAAGCGCATCTATAAAGACAGAATAAAAAATATTATGGATATGTGTTTTTACCGAGGATGCAGTTTTTTTTATCCTGATTTTAAGATTGTAAAAGGCAAGAATGGAGTTCATTGTGATCCTGAGCTTTTACATTTAAATCCAAAAAAAAATTACGATATTCAAAGTGGGTTCGGCTCATATCAGGACTGGAAAAAATATGAAGATGTAGTCTTGGATTTGTTCCGCTTTAAGAATGAAATTGTTCAGGAAGGAAATGCAACTTATAAAGAAATAAAATCAGATAAGCCTACTGTCAGCGTTCATTTTAGGAAAGGTGATTACCTTATTTTGAGTAGTCTTAATCTTACGCTTGATTATTACAAGAATGCCCTTTCTTATTTTGATAAAGATAAATATAAACTTGTAATTTTCAGTGATGATATAGAATCCTGTAAGAATACAGGAATTTTTGATGGATATGAAGTTCATTATATGGATGCCCATTCTGCTGGCGTAGATATGTATATCATGAGTCTTTGCGATAATAATATTATAGCAAATTCATCATTCAGCTTCTGGGGAGCTTTTTTGAACAAAAATAAAGAAAAGAAAGTTGTTTGCCCACACGATTTTATTGGGCAGCAGTGTACAGATTATACATATATGAACGGGAACTGGTACCCTGAAAATTGGATAGCATTATGAGTGATATGAAAAAAATTGCATTTTGGAATAATTATACAAACTTTGCAAAAAATCAAGCGTTTAATCCCAAAGCCTATGGAATTGGTGAAGATTTGGGATATCCTGTAATTCTGCTAAAGGAAAAATTAGAGGGAAAAGGTTATATTCTAGAAACATTGGATATGGATAAATCTGAAAACTATGAGGCTATAATCTTTTCAGATGTTCCGAATCCTAAAACATGTTGCGTTGATTTAGATACAATACCAAAAGAAAAAAAAATCCTTGTTCTTACTGAATGTGAGATGATTTACAAGCCTAATGCTAGAACAGATTTATTAAACGAATATGGAACCGTTTTTGCATATAACGATAATTTGATAAAAGAATATGGCTACAAAAAACTGAATTTGGTAAACAAGATAAAAATGCCGCTGGATGTTCCTTTTTCTGAGAAGAAATTTTCAACTCTGATTGCAGGAAATAAGAGTGTAAAATCTAAAGGTGAACTTTATAGTGAACGCCTCCGTGCTATCCGTTTCATGGAGCAAAATTATCTTTCTGATTTTGATTTATATGGATTTGGCTGGGATTTAAGAACTTTTAGAGGAATAAAGCCCGTCCGTGCCTTGAATCGAATAAAGCCATTAAGATATCTTTTTACAGAAAAACGCCTATCTTATAAAGGAAAGGTTGATAAAAAGATAGAAGTTCTTTCAAAATATAAATTCTGTTTTTGTTACGAGAATTCTTCTGCAATTCCAGGATATATTTCTGAAAAAATTTGGGATTGTTTTTTTGCTGGATGTGTGCCTGTTTATTATGGTGCTCCGAATGTTACGGATTATATTCCGGAAAGTTGTTTTATAGATTTCAGAAAGTTTTCATCATATGAGCAATTGTATCAGTTTATGAAAAATATGAATGAAAAAACATATAGCGAATATATTGGAAATATAAAATTGTTCTTGCAAAGCGAAAAATCTTATCCTTTTTCCGCTGAGTGCTTTGTTGATACTTTGATAAATGAGATATAGGATTTTAGTTTTGAATAGGAGAAATAGAACATGGATGTGGTAATACCAATAGCTAAAAAGGATGTACATATAGGAAAAAAAACAATTCGACATGTTAGAAAAAATTTTGATTGTGAAACAATTTTTGCTATATCAAGTCGTAAAACATTCAGATATTTTCGCCCTGCTTTTTTGCAAAATATGGGAGTAGAGCTTTTAGATGAAGATGAACTTATACAAGGTCTTTCTTTTAATAATTTAAAAGCTTTAATTAATTCAAAATCCTTAATAAATCCTCAGTATGGTTGGTATTTTCAACAATTCCTAAAACTTGGTTTTTCACGAAGCAAATACGCAAAAGCTCAGTATTTAATTTGGGATGCAGATACAATTCCTGTGAGACCTATTACTTTTTGCAAAGACGGTAAATATTTTTTTAATATAAAAAATGAATATCATTTACCATATTTTACTTGCATGGAACGTATTCTAAATTTGAAAAAAAAAATAGATGGTTCTTTTATTTCAGAGCATATAGTTGTTGATACTGTTATTATGAAAGAAATGCTTTCTAAAATTGAATCTAACAATTTAGTTCCTGGTAATTATTGGTTTGAAAAAATCATAAACAGTCTGGATACGGATGTTTTCTGTGGTTTTTCAGAATTCGAGACATATGGTACTTATATACATACTTATTACCCAACTTTATGCAAAAGAAGGTCCTTAAACACTTTCAGAGAAGGTGGTCTTCTATTTGGAAAGGGAGTAACTGAGCGTGAACTAAAATACATGGCAAAAAAATTTGATACTATTTCATTTGAAGGTGGGGATAAACCCATAACTTCTTCTTTTAAATATTTAAAGGATATGCTAATAAGAGGAAGAACCAGAATACAAAACTTATTGCAGAAGTAAATATGAAAGATTTAACAATATTTATTCTTACTCATAACCGTGGCGAAATGTTGCTTGAGACAATTGATAGTGTCTTAAAGCAAACTTGTCATGATTTTAAATTCATTGTTTCTGATAATTCAAGTAATGATGACACAATGCACTTACTTGAGAAGCGAGGATATTTAGGAAAATTCGAGTACCGAAAGCGTAGTAAAGAATATCCCTCAATGGAACATTTTAATTTGTGTATATCTGAAGTTGATACCACATATTTTGTATTGTTTCATGATGATGACATTATGTTGCCCGATTATGTGGAGACGATGTATAAGGCAATAAACAGAAGCGAATATGTTGCGGCTGGCTGTAATGCGTACTATTTGTATGGTGAGAAGCAAAGCAAAAGAAAAATGCTTAGAGATTATAAAGATACGCTTACTATTGCTTTAACATCAAAAGATATAGCTCGTCAATATTGCAAAAAAAATGAAATAGTTCCATTTCCATCTTATATATACAATAAGAGATTGATTGGAACTGAAATATTTGATGAAGAATGTGGTAAGTACAGTGATGTTTCCTGGCTTCTTAGGTTGATAAATATTGCTCCAATTTATTGGCTTACAACACCTCTGATGTATTATCGTATTCATAAGGAACAAGATTCACAAACGCTGGATATTGAAAATCAAAAAAAATTACTTTCTAAGTTTCAGAATATTCTAGGAACAGATAATCAGTACATCATAAATTTCAGCTATAATCTTTTATATTCTGAAATTATTGTTAATTATTTAAAAGGAAATGGTTTTAATACCAATAAATTCTCTGAACTTTTTGGGAAGTCAAAAAAATATACAATAAAAGTTATTTTAAAACTTATCGTGATTAAACTTTTTAACTAATTGATTTTATGATGAAGATTTTAAAAAACACTTCAGAAAAATATTTTAGTCAATATATAATTTATATTTGCTTTATTTTAAATTTTATTGTTGATCTTGCAACAGGTTTTTTATTACTTAATAAAATCCCAGTTTCTTTGTCAATACCTTTTAAGCTTTTTATATTATTACTAGTTATTTATTCGATAGGTGCGAAAAATCCTAACTATTTGATATTCCCTTTAGCTCTATTTTCTCTTTCGTGTATATCAATTTTTGCTTCGTTATATATGGAGGGAGGCAAAAATCCATTAACTCAAAGTAATATTTTAAAAATAATTTATTCACCTATTATATATGTTTATTTGTTATTGTTCTATAAAAATGATAGAACAATACAAGCAGAGAATGTAATTCAATTAAATACATTAGTTTTTGTGTTAAATATTGTTTTGGGAATTATGGGAATCGGATATTCCTCTTATGGTACAGATGCAGGAATAAAAGGTTTTTTTTATGATGCTAATGCTCTTTCTGGGACTGTATTGGTTTTATATGTTTATTCATATATTGCCTCTAATAAAAAAAGCATAGTTTTTGTAGTTTGGTTTTTTATTGCATTTCTTATTGGTACAAAGTCGGGCATTCTTGCTATTTTTTTATATTACACTTTTAGCAAACTTTATTATTCAAAGTGGAAGACAAAGGTTTTCATTGTAATTCTAGTTTTTCTTTTTTGCTATTGGATTTACATATTTTATACAAAAATTCCATTATTAGTAATGCATGTAGATCGTATTATCTATTCAATGGAACATAATGGAAATATTCTAAATGCATTAACCGGTAATCGCATAATGCGTATTGATAATGTATTGAATAAGATAAAGAACACAGAAACTATAATGAATTATCTATTTGGATATGGGTATATTGATAATTGTGAAATGGATTTTTTTGATACATTATTTGCCTATGGTATTATTATGTGTGTACTTATCACTGGTTTTTATTTATATCTTATTTGGAAGAATCGTAAGAATGTTGATATTCTATTATTAGATGTTTTATTTTTGATAATTTCGTTTATTGCAGGACATATTTGGTGGAATACATCTATATCTTTTTTTTTCTGCTTTATTAATATAAAAAAAATTCGAGTAGTTCAAAAAGAGACTAAGAAAAGAAAAATAATGGATTACATTTGTAGGAGTACATATGATAGGTGATGGAAATAACATCAGAACACTATTGAGAAAGTTTTATTTTTCGTTATTACCAACTTCGGTTTTAAGAACGAAATATCTTTACAAGCATAAAAACTGGTTTCATCATATTGGGGCTAATTTCCATTTTCAGCCACGAATGTTACCTGCAGATCCTGAGCTAATTTCTTTCGGAGATAACGTAAAAATTGCTGCAAATGTAACCTTTATTAATCATGATATGATAGCCTGTCTATTAAAAGATATGGGAATAAGTAATATTTCACAATACCAAGGTTGTATAGAAATTGGTAATAATGTAATGATTGGTGCTGGTTCTATTGTTTTACCTAATGTGAGAATTGGTAATAATGTAATTATTGGAGCTGGTAGCATTGTTTCTAAAAATATACCAGACAATTGTGTTGCGGTAGGAGTTCCCTGTAAAGTTGTGGGAGATATAAAAACGATTATTGAAAAGCGTATCCAATATCAAGGTTGTGATGTATCAACTCTTTGGGGAAAATTCACAAAATTTAATATGGTGTAAATATGAATCAGAAAATACGAACTTTTGTGTTAAATAATTCTATACTGCGAGAATTGTTTTTTTTTGCACGTAAGAAAAAAGTGAATAAGAAAAAAATTGATAAAAAAATAGAAAACAGATTCTTTCCTTTTTCAAAAAATCAAATTAATGCAATTGTATCGCTAACATCGTATGGGGAGAGAATAAGTGAATTACAATATACACTCTATTCACTAGTTGTGCAGTCTGTACGACCAAAAAAAATTCTTGTTAATCTTGCAGAAAAGGATTATACGAATATTCCAGAGAGACTGAAGGAGTTTGAAAAATACGGTGTTGAATTTAATAAAACAGAAGATTTGAGATCATATAAAAAACTTATTCCAACTTTGCACCAGTATCCTAATGAAATAATTATTACGGCAGATGATGATTTATTTTATCCAAAATATTGGTTAGAAAAATTGTGGAAAGGACATTTAAACTATCCAAATTGTGTTATATGTCACTCGACATTACATATTGAAACAAAAAACGAAGAATATTCTTACAAGTTATGGAAATATAATAAAAAATTTTCTGCTCCGTCTTTTGATAATTTTATTTTGAGTGGAGCCGGTGCTTTGTTTCCGGTTAAATGCTTTTACAAAGATATTTCTAACAAAGAGTTATTCACAGACTTAGCGCCATTAGCAGATGATATTTGGGATTACTTTATGTGTATATTGAATAAAACTAAAATTATGCAGATAGAAAAATCATATTATAATTTATGTTATGTAAATCCATATAGAGAATATGGAATAATTAAAGGTGAAACATTGACCCAACAAAATGTTTATCAAAATCAAAATGATAAACAAATTGCTTCAATAGTTTCATATTATAAAATTGATTTATCTTCATTAATTTAAATAATCAGTTCTCATTTTATCTTATAAAAACAAACACTTAATCTCGATTTTCAATACTACATAACTCATCTTATTAAAACAGAGGTCATCATGAATTTTTGTAACATAGAATTTAATATTTTAAAAAAAAATGATTTGTTTACACGTCAACAAAATGAAACAAAATGTATCACACCAGTAAATGCACAGGTTATTGTACTAGCAAATACAAATAAAAGATATATGGACTATATAAATAATAACTATTCTACTTTTGATGGGGAAATACCATTAAAAATTGCACGGAAAATCAATAAAGAATTCAAAAATACAGAAAAACTACCTGGGAGTGAAATTGTTTACGATTTCTGTCAATTTGCAAAAGATAATTCTTTTAAAGTTTTTTTTCTTGGTGGATATGAAGATTCTAATAAAAATGCTGTGAACATAATACATGAGAAATATGGAATACAAATTGAAGGTTTTTCACCACCATATGAATCCTATCCTTTTTCAAAAGAGTTTTCGGAAATTTGTTTATCGAGAATTAATAATTTTCGACCTGATATTATTTTTATAGGTTTTGGAGCTCCGAAACAAGAGTGGTTTATCGGAGAAAATAAACAGTTTTTTAATTCAATTGGAGTAAAATATTTAATTGGAAGTGGTGGCACATTTGAATTTGTTTCTGGAAAAATAAAAAGGGCCCCAGCTTGGGTAAGTAGAATTGGCTTTGAAAGTATCTATAGATTATTGCAAGAAATTAATATTAATAGATTAAAAAGAATTTTATATAGTTTCAAATTTATAAAATATATTAATCATAAACCGGCCTGGTTGAACAATCAATAAGTAAATTAATGTTTTCAATTTGAAAAACTAATCATTAAATAGATTTGCTTTTGGTTATAGTAATATAGACTCTTGGATTAAAAAAATCTTTACATGCCAATTTCCCCTCCATTATTTATCGGCGACCTTGTACAAAGTCGCCGTATCATTTATCAGCCTTCTTCTTTTGCCATGCAGAGCCTGTTATATTTGCAAGAAACAGGTTCTCTAACTGCAATTAAACCTCATACATCCAGTCGTCAGAATCTTTCTTCATTTCTGTTTTTCTATGTTGAAGAGGGCGAGGGAAGTCTTACTTATCAAAATCAAACATTTTCAATGAAAAAAGGCGATTGTGCTTTTATAGATTGCCGGAATAAATACTCGCAAAGTTCTTCGAGCACGAATTTATGGTCATTAAAGTGGGTACATTTTTATGGCTCTAATATGGGCGAGATTTATTCAAAATATTTAGAACGAGGTGGCCAAGTCTGCTTTTCTGTCGATGATAAAAAAACAAATTTCTTTATCCCAATTCTGGATTCGATAATAGAAACTGCCGCTTCATCTTCTTATATTCGGGATATGAAGATAAATGAAATCCTTTCCCGTTTATTGACTATCCTAATGGAATATTCTTGGAATCCAGAAAAAGCAAAATCACAAAATACGAAGTGTCTCAATATTTCAAATGTAAAAGTCTTTATTGATCAGAATTATACAAATAAAATTGCTCTTGAAATTGTTGCAAATCAGTTTAATGTGAATAAATCTTATCTGCTCAGGCTTTTTAAAGAAAATACAGGGCTTACAGTAAATAATTATATTTTGCAAAAACGAATTCTTCTGGCAAAAAATGAACTCCGTTTTTCAAATAAAACGCTTGATGTAATTGCAGAAGAATGTGGCTTTGAGTGTGCAAATTATTTCATACGGATTTTTAAGAAAATAGAGGGAATCACTCCCGGTGAATATAGAAAACGCTGGTAAAAGTCAATATTGTGCTACTTTTGGTTTATATGTGCTGATTTTTTCCCCTGCCTTACACACTACTATTAATCTACTCTAAGAATCTATATTGAACATTTGGTTTCTATCGGAAATTTTTTATAGGAGTATACACATGGCAAACATCGCACTTATCACCGGTATCACCGGTCAGGACGGCTCTTTCCTTGCAGAATTCTTGCTTGAAAAAGGCTATGAGGTTCACGGAATTATCCGCCGCTCTTCATCATTCAACACAGGCCGCATCGAGCATCTTTACCTTGAAGATGCCATTGAAGATATGCACAAGAACCGTAAGGTTTACTTGCACTATGGCGATCTCACCGATAGCGAAAGCCTTATCCGCTTGATTCGCGAAATTAAACCAACCGAAATCTATAACCTTGGTGCACAGAGCCATGTTCAGGTTTCTTTTGAGGTTCCTGAATATACTGCAGACTGTGATGCTACTGGTGTACTTCGTATTTTGGAAGCTGTTCACTTCTTGGGAATGGAAAAAACATGTCGTATTTATCAGGCTTCAACTTCAGAACTTTTCGGTCTCGTTCAGGAAGTTCCACAGAAAGAAACAACTCCTTTCTATCCACGCTCTCCGTATGCTGTTGCAAAGATGTACGGTTTCTGGATTATGAAAAACTACCGTGAGTCTTACGGAATGTTCTGTTCAAACGGTATTCTTTTCAATCATGAATCAGAACGCCGTGGTGAAACTTTTGTTACTCGTAAAATTACATTGGCTGCAAGCCGCATTGCCCAGGGGCTTCAGAAAAAACTTTATCTTGGTAACCTTAATGCTCTTCGCGACTGGGGATACGCAAAAGACTATGTTGAATGTATGTGGCTTATCTTGCAGCAGGATAAACCGGATGACTTCGTAGTAGCAACTGGTGAACAGCACTCAGTTCGTGAGTTCTGCCAGTACGCATTCAAAGAAGCTGGTATTGAAATTGAGTTCAAGGGAAAAGGTGTAGACGAGAAGGGCTACAACAAGGCAACTGGTGAAGTTCTTATCGAAGTAGATCCAAAATACTTCCGTCCTGCAGAAGTTGAAACTTTGCTTGGTGATCCTACAAAGGCGAAATCCGTTCTTGGCTGGAATCCAACAAAGACAAGCTTCCCAGAACTTGTTAAGATTATGATGAAACATGATATGGAGTATGTAAAGGCTGAGAAGACTTTACACCAGAGGTAATTAATTGCTTTTGCAGTTTTTATGTGGTATATTTTAAGCAGGAGGTGAAAAATGACTTTACGTGTTGTCTTGGAGTATGACGAGGTTGTGGGTTCATGGGCTGCTTATTGTCCTGAATTACCGGGTATCAATTCTTGTGGTGCAACTCAAGAAGAAGCTTCTCAAAACTTTAAAGAAGCCACAGAGCTTTTTTTTGAACCTTCTGACTTTCTTGTACCACAAAAATCAAAAGTATTGCAAATGGTTGTCTAAATGCCACGAAGATTATCCTCAAAAGAAATCATTTCTGTGCTGAATTCGAATGGCTTTGAAATGATTGGTCAGAAAGGTTCCCATCAAAAATGGCATAACCCAGAGACAGGGGCAACGACCATAGTCCCTTGTCACGGAAATAATCAGATTCCTATTGGTACAATTTATTCAATAATTCGAGCATCAAAACTTGATAAATCTCTGTTCGGATATTAGGACACTAAAATGAACAAATCCTCAAAAATCTATGTAGCCGGCCATCGTGGTCTTGTCGGCGGTTCAATCGTGCGTAGCCTGCAGGAAAAGGGCTACACTAACATCATTACAAGAACCCACAAAGAACTTGATTTGCTTAATCAGGCTGCAGTGAATGACTTCTTTGCGAAAGAAAAGCCGGAATATGTTTTCCTTGCCGCTGCTCATGTCGGTGGAATTGGAGCAAATTCAACTTACCCTGCTGATTTTATCTATCAGAATATGGTAATTGGTTTTAATGTTGTTGAAGCAGCTCGTGTAAACGGTGTTAAGAAGCTGATGAACCTTGGTTCAACTTGTATTTATCCAAAAATGGCCGAGCAGCCGATTAAAGAGGAATCTCTTCTTACAGGCCCTCTTGAACCGACAAACGATGCATATGCACTGGCAAAAATCAGCGTTATCAAACTTTGTACTGCATATAACAAACAGTTTGGTACGAACTTCTTGAGCGTTATGCCTACAAATCTTTATGGTCTTGGTGATAACTACGAGCTTCAGGGAAGTCATGTTTTCCCTGCAATGATTCGTAAGTTCCATGAAGCAAAAGCGAGCGGAGAAGACGTAGTTCACCTCTGGGGCGACGGTTCTCCATTACGCGAATTCCTTTATGCCGGTGATTTAGCAGATGCTGTTGTTTATCTTATGGAACATAAGGATGCCGCTGACCTCCGAACTCCAACTGGTGATTTTGTAAATGTTGGAACTGGAAAGGAATGTACAATCAAAGAACTTGCAGAAATGGTAGAAGATGTTGTATATGCAGATGTTCGTAAAGATGGACGTAAGTGTAAAATGGAATGGGATCCTTCAAAACCAAATGGCACACCGCGTAAGCTTTGTGATGTCACCCGACTGAACGTACTTGGCTGGAAAGCTAAGGTTGATGTTCGGGAAGGCATAGAGATTGCGTATAACGACTTCTTGCATGGGGATGTAAGAAAATAAATTGATTAAAGGCTGTCTTGTGAGGCAGCCTTATTTTATATGAAAAATATTATCCTATGGAATCTGAAAAGCAATTTATTGGACTCCCTTATAAAATAGACATACTTGCAAAATTAAATGATTGAAAAAAATTTGGCGATACAGCAAAATTTTGTTATCTTTAATTTTAAGGAGATGCAATAATGACCTTTGCAGAAAAATTAAATAATCTACATTCTAGGCAGGTTGATTACAACATTTCCGTAGAAGATGCTCTTTCTTCTTCTGTTGAAAAATCATTGTATGAAGGTCTTGGTGATTCAAAGCAATTCTCTGCGAAAAAGAAAGGCGAAGCTGAAAATGCGCAAGATTACGCAGTAGATTCAATGAAAGAAATTCCTACAGCACCAAGTTATGAAGCTGGTGAGAAGATAAAAAAACATTTGAAAGAAAAACTTCCTTCTTATGGTTTCAATCCTGATTTTGAGTATCAAGGTTCTGTCATTTGTAATACTCATATAAAATATCATAGTGATATTGATTTATTGGTGCTTAATGACAGGTTTATTACGGTTGAAAGACCTGGTGATTCATTTGTTGCGTATAAAGGTAATGTAATTGAAGATATGCAAGCCTTAAGAAATGCTTGCTATGCTATACTAAAAGAAGTTTACTCTGTATCTGAAATTGATAATAATGGAGAGAAATCCATAAAAATCAAAAAGGGCGGTGTCTTGAAACGCGATATTGATGTCGTACCTGCAAATTGGTTTGATAGTGTTAAATATAAAACATACGGTAATAATTATTTGCGAGGTGTGCAAGTTTTTAATAAGATAACTTGTGAAAGAACTAAAAATTTCCCTTTTCTTAATAAGAAACTTATAAATGATAAGGATAAACTTTGCAATGGTAATTATAGAGCTCTTGTTCGTCTTGCTAAGAATTTAAGAGTCGATTCTGATTCATCGGCTCAAATAAAGAAAATCTCTAGTTATGACATTCAGTCAATTTTTTTCGCTATTGAGAATACAGATATTAATAATCTGCCAAAGCCTGAGCTTGTAAATTACGGATGCGAATATTTGTTTTATTTGGTTGCGAATACAGAAGTCTTTAGAACTATGAAAGTTCCTGATGAAACTAGACTTATTTCTGAAAAAGTAAGTTTTGATATGTTAAAATCATTGTATGATGAGTTTGATGAACTTTACAATAAAATTAGAGGTTTTTAAATGATGCACTCATATACAACAAATGGCAAAGACAGGGTAAAGGTTATTTCTTGGTTGGCTTTTACATCAGTAGTGGTTGCTCCAATTCTTACTGCATTTGCAAATGATAAATTACAGTACCTCTCTCAGAAATATAGTAATATAAATTTTTCCGCTATTTCTGTTTCTGCTACGGTTCTTTTTGGATTTTGCTGGTTTTTATTAATTAATGTTATTTGGAAGTTTTTCCTTGTACAAAAACTTCTTGAAGTTCCGAATATCAATGGTGAATGGAAATGTACGGGTATAGGCTTAAAATATGATGATCCTACAAAGAGATATGACTGGACTGGAACTCTGATTATTTGTCAAAAATATGACAAAATAGAAATTATTTTGAATACAGAAAATTCTTCATCGCATTCTTACAGTTCTATAGCACATCTAGAAAATCATGGAAATGGCGAATGTGAACTTATTTATATGTATAATAATAAACCTTATGTTTCGGATTCAGATTTACATGAGCATGAAGGCTTTTGTACAATTACTTTCAGAAAAAATAGCACTGCAATAGGAAAATATTATACAAATACTGATAGAAAATCTTATGGTACTATGGAATTGATAAGATTGCAGAAATAATCAAAAACAAATTGATTAGGGGATTTTAATATGGAAGAAGAAATTATTACAATTTTAGGTAATTTGGCTATTTCAATTAGTGCAAATATCATTTGTGATATAAGCAAAAAATTAGTGAAACTGTTACCTCATCAAGAATCAAATTTAACAAAATGGATAAAAAACTGGAACCCGACATCAGAAGATTTAGAGCAAATTAAAAATAATAAAGAAATTCAAAGAATTGTAAGTATCTTATTTGAAAAAGCAGAAAATGAAATATATGAGGAAAAACTGGCTGGTTGGGGGAAAATTACTGACGACGTAGTTAGAAATAAGAAACCTGATAATTCATATGATTTATATTTTATAAAATTGTTCTCGGATATGCCTCTATCAGTTATTTATTATCTTCTAAATCTTTACAAAACAGGGGATGCTGAAGTGATAAGTGGATACCCAGAAAATGATCTTGAAAAGCAGAATGAATATTTTTGTTCAAACTATTGTGTTTGCCTTTCATTAACAGAGTGTTTCTCAGGAAAACATAAACTTACAGATTTCGGTAAACGATTTATTGATTTTATTGGTGATTCGTATCAAGCAATGAAATAATTCATTACCCTCGGCTAGAGGTAATACTTAATTGATTATGCTGATTCTTGTCAGTCAGCATAATCTGTGCTATATTTTTATTATAAGGAGGTCAAATTATGGCAACATCAAGCATTTTTGCTACAGTAAGAATTGATTCACCAAGCATTGCTAAAGAATTTGTAGATTCTTATGATAGACATATGAAAACTTCCAGTTATCTTTCCCGAATAACGCAAAATCATCTTGTAACGAATCCTGAAACAATACAAAAAATTTTTAATAAAAAGTTTTCATCGAAAAAATGAACGGGTTCCTTGTTGTCAACATTCAGGATTTAATTCAGCAACTAGGTGATGAAAATGTTTTGTCTCTCTTGAAAAATTTTTCCGCACCTAAAAATAAGGAGATAGAGAAATTTATTCAAGAGCGGGCGTTAGATTTTGTCCAGCGAAAGCTAGCTGTAACATACATCGTTCTTGATACAAATGGAGACTGTGCTGCTTATTTTACTCTGGCAAATAAGGCTTTAGAATTTCCTGCAGTAACTATGTCACAATCAACCAGAAAACGAATTGAGCGATATTCAAAGTTCAATGAAGAATCTGGATCATACATAGTTCCAGCATTTCTACTTGCTCAGTTTGGAAAAAATAATTCTTACAATGGAGATCAAATTTTATCAGGTAATACTTTGATGGATTTTGTTTTTGAAGTTGTTTCGAATATTCAGTATATGATTGGTGGTGGAATTCTTTATCTTGAATGTGAAGATAATAAATTCTTGCTTGATTTCTATCAGAACTTTCATAATGGTTTTCATTTGTTTGGAGAACGAAAGTCAGATTCTGGCACTCAATACAAATTACTCTATAAATTTATTTAACTAGTAGCAGTTTGGTACAAACTTCTTAAGTGTTATGCCGACAAATCTTTACGGCTTGGGCGACAACTACGAACTTCAGGGAAGCCATGTTTTTCCTGCAATGATACGCAAGTTTCATGAAGCAAAGACTAGAGGAGATGACGTGGTTCACCTTTGGGGTGATGGTTCTCCGCTTCGAGAATTCCTTTATGCAGGCGACCTTGCAGATGCAGTTGTCTATCTTATGGAAAACAAAAATGCAAGCGACCTACGAACTCCTACCGGTGACTTTGTAAATGTTGGTACTGGCAAGGAATGTACAATCAAAGAACTTGCAGAGACAGTAGAAGATGTCGTTTATGCCGATGTCCGTAAAGACGGCCGTAAATGTAAGATGGAATGGGATTCATCCAAACCAAACGGCACACCTCGCAAACTATGTGATGTCACCCGACTGAACGTACTTGGCTGGAAAGCTAAAGTTGATGTTCGTGAAGGTGTGGAAATCGCATATAACGACTTCTTGCATGGTGAAGTAAGAAAATAAATTGATTAGGGGCTGTCCTGTGTGGGGCAGTCTTTTTTTATGGGGATTTTAATATGACAATTATTCCAATTATCTTAAGTGGCGGAGCTGGAACCCGCCTTTGGCCTCTTTCCTGGGGTGACCATCCAAAACAGTTCTTATCATTAATCAGTGATAAGACAATGATTCAGGAAACTTTACTCCGTCTTGCCGGACTTGAAACTGGTAATCCTATTATTTCTTGTGGTGAAGACCACAGATTCCTTGTTGCTCAGCAGATTGGAGAAATCACAAATAAAAAGCCTGTAATTCTTCTTGAACCTATGGCAAAAAACACAGCCCCTGCAATTGCCGCTGCCTGCTGTGCCGCTATGAAGCAGGATAAAGATGCAGTGGTAGTCGTTCTCCCGAGCGACCACGTTATTGCAGATGTAAAGGCTTTTCAGAATGCTGTAATGATTGCTGCAAAAGAAGCTGAAAAGGGAAGCCTTGTAACATTCGGTATTGTTCCGACATTTCCTTCAACTGGTTATGGCTATGTAAAAGCTTCTGGCGAGGAAGTTGATGGTGCACTCACTCTCGAAAAATTTGTAGAAAAGCCATGCCTTGAAAAGGCAGAAGAATATCTTGCAAGTGGTGAATACTCATGGAACAGTGGTATGTTCGTATTCAAGGCTGCAAGCTTTATTGATGAATTGAAAAAATATAAACCTGAGATGGCTGCTCTTTCTATTGAGGCATTTGAAAAAGCAAGTGATGATAAAGACTTTATCCGCCTGAACAAAGATGCTTTTGCAAAGATTGAAGGTGATTCAATTGACTATGCTGTAATGGAAAAAACAACAAAGGGCAAAGTGGTAAAACTTAATGCGGGTTGGGATGATGTCGGTTCATGGAGCGCACTTTATGACATCAGCAAGAAAGATGAAAATCAGAATGTTATAAAGGGAGATGATGTAATTACCCTCGATACAACCAGTTCGTACATTAGAGGCGGCAAACGCACAATTGCAACAATCGGACTTGATGATGTTGTAATTGTAGACAGTGATGATGCTTTATTAGTTGCCGCTAAAGGCAAGATTCAGGATGTAAAGAAGATTGCCGAAGAGATTAAAAAGAGACAGTAATGAACCCAATCTTATTAAAAGCAACCACAAAAAACCTTATCTGGGGAACAGAGCAGTGGGGAATCAGCGCGCATCCAAATGGCGATGACCAAGTTTTGAATGAAGAATATTCAGGAAAAACTTTGTCTACCTTGTGGAAAGAAAATCCTGAACTCTTTGGAAATACAAAAGGAGACCGCTTTCCTTTACTCACAAAGATAATTGATGCACATGCCGACTTGAGCATTCAGGTTCACCCGGATGACGAATATGCCGCAAAGAACGAAAATGGTTCTCTGGGGAAAACAGAATGCTGGTACATCATGGATGCAAAGCCTGGAACAACTATCGTTATTGGTCATAATGCAAAGAACAAAGATGAAGTAAAGAGAATGATTGAAAATGGCCGCTGGTCAGACTTTATCCGCGAAGTGCCGGTTCACAAAGGTCACTTTTTCTTTATTGAGCCAGGTACTGTACACGCAATAAAAGGCGATACAGTTATCCTCGAAACTCAGCAGTCTAGTGACATTACTTACCGCGTATATGACTACGACCGCTTGCAGGATGGAAAGCCAAGACAGAGCCATGTAAAGCAGAGTATTGATGTTATAAATGCTCCTTATGTTCAGAAAAAATCCACCGCTGGATGAATCGAAAAGCATTGGTGATGTTAAACAACTTGTTAGCTGCGATTTGTTCACTGTATGGCATGGAACTGTTAATGGTGAATTAGAAATCAATCAAAATCAGCCGTTCTTGTTATGCTCTGTAATAGAAGGAAAGTGTAGCTTGGATAACCATAGCTTTGCTAAAGGCGACCATTTTATTCTTCCGAATAATTATGGCAAAGCCCTTTTCAACGGCAATGCGGAAATGATATTTTCGAGTATATAATATCAATAAAATAATGAGTTAACGTTGTTCTATCTTTATAGAACAGTTTTTTTAGTTATGGCTTATGAGCCTAAAATGAGAAAGCCTTCCGATAAGAAAATGGAAGGTTTTTTCATTTTAATGGTGACCAGCCTTTCTTTCAATTATTGTTCTCAATTCTAAAATCCCTATATTTCTCCAATATCCTATCTATTTCCAAAACAGCTAAGTCTTTTTTTCGTCTGTCAGTTATTTGAGCAAAATTTAATCTCAAATACTCCTCAAAACCTTCATTTTTTTTCCTTATCTCATTAACATAATCAACTCTTTCTTCCTGAGACATTGAAAATAATTCTTTTCCCGCCTCTGGGTTCAGGCGGTCAAGATGTTTTAATATGTCGTCCAATTCATTATCTACGAGTCTATCTGTTACTTTTGCAATTTCATATAGTTGCTGCGTCATTAATTTGACAGGTAATTTATAATCACTTGGTAAATGACGAAAAAAATGCATAAAAAGCTCTTCACTTTCTGTTTGTATATTATTATTCGGATCCTCACCTATTAGCAAAAATTCACATGTAGTATCAAGAAATTTTGCAATTTGGTATAATTTGTCAGCACTAGTTGCCGAACCAGCAGAAAGCCGAGTTAAAACCTGCGGATTTACTCCTTTATCTTTTAATTCTGAAAAAGACTTATTCTGCGTAAATAAAAGCTCCATAATTCGCTGATAAACATCTTTATAATTTATTGTATTTTTTTCTTTCATTCGATTCTCTTTTTCGGTAATTAATTATGTAGTATTACCGAAAATCATTGACATTAAAATCTGTTTTCGGTAAATTCACTCTGGTAATTACCGTATTAAGTATATACGATTCAAAAAAAATAATCCATATAGTGAGGATTTCAAAATGAAGAAGACTTTTTATAAATATAAGAGTTGTGAAGGTAGCGAAAATGAGAACAGCAGTTTTCATTTTCTTCTTGATTCCCTAGAAAAGAAGTACTTTTATCTTTCTCGTTCAGAAAACTTAAACGACAAGGATGAAGCTCGAATGTTTGATAATTATGCGGCAAGCTATGATGATATCCAAAAATGGCTGCGTCATCATCCTTATTTACTTAAGGATATGAAAATGATTATCCCTCCAAATAAAGACCCAGTATATGAAATTAAAAAGCATTGCCAAAAAGTTGAATACAGAAGTCATATGGAGCAAAGTCGAAAAAACGAAAGAGAACACTTTCATATTTTTTCTCTTACGGATAGTCCTGATAATGAAAAAATGTGGACGGACTATGCGAACGATTATAATGGCATTTGTTTAGGATTTGAAGCAGATACTGTGCTTCAAGAAAGCGAGAATAATTTCACTGATAAAGATGAACGCTATTTTATTGAAACCACAGATCACGGGCTTGATGTTGAAGGTGCTTATCTTCACCAAAATGGGAAAAGCTATCTCGGTCTGATAAATGTTTCTTATGTTCGCAAGAAATCCATTTATATAAAACTCTTTAAACTTCATGAAGATTCGGAAAAAAACAAAATGAAGAACTCATTCTTGGAAAAAAATAATTATAATGACCAGCAGAGAAATAAAAAAGATTGGTCTTATGAACGAGAATCTCGAATTATCCTTACAGATAAGCATTTACCCCGAAATGAGAAGATTGATTTAATTGCACATTATCCTGATTATGTACTTACTGAGGTCTTGCTCGGACATAATATTGAGGCAGATAAGAAAGCCAAGATTTTGGATTGCCTGAAATCAAATTATTCAAACTATAACACGATAACCATTAGGCAAGCATAAACATATAAATAAGGTGGCTAAAAATCACAGGGGTGTAAAATCTAGCCACTTAATTCGTATATCGAACTTTTAAATCTAAACGTGTCGTGCACTCCTTGTTTCTTACCTCAAGATAGATTGCATAATACTTGGTGGTGCTTTTACCGTTGTGAGGAAAAGATACTACAAGAGAGGATGCCCGACATGATTATTGGAGATTACTCATTACCTATATCCCTTCTCGCAGTTACGGATATCAAGGTTCACATACACTTTGGTATCTTTATCCGAACCGTTGTGGCGGACATAGACAACCAGATATCCCACGAATCCTGAACCACTTTGAACGGTGGTATCGGTGCTTGGAATGCTGCTGACGCTTACATTTTCGGTCATGATTCTGCCGCCCATGCTGTTTACAGTAGCGCCTTTTCCATAGGAGTCTCGGCTTATGGTTCCTGTCGCAATATCGTTATATGTGAAATCAAATGTATTCTTTACAGGCAGAATGGGTGAAAAAATACGAAAAGCCGTCGCTCATTCTGCCGATAACAGGCTACTGGCAGAAGAAGATTTGGCTCGGAGAAAAACGCGAGGAATACCGCAACAACAACCCGTATTATCAGTGTATGCTCGAAAAGCGCAGGGATTATCCGCCTTTCACGGTCGGCTTCCGTGCTGGTTACAGACTTGATTCACCGATGATTGTCTGCCTCTGCCGACTGAAAAAGGGCGAGGGCTTTGAGAAATGGGGCGCAGAAAAAGGCAAGCGATATTACATTTTTGACATTCTGAAAATCTATAATTTTGAAAAATGAGCCGCTCAAATTCGCTAACGACGGCGAATTTCAAAAATAAACAGGCGTGAATTTATTACAAATAGTGCAAGGCTTTTACACTATAATCCCGATAAATCCCGCTTTTTCCCAAAAAATCCCGTCTTTTCGCTTCCAAAACTCTTTATTATCGTTACTTTTTAAACAATCCGCGTAAAAAAGTTCACCCAGAACACTTATTTTGTAGGAAGCAACATCAAAAAGACGGATTTTGTCGCGCCTGTTGCATTGGAAGAAGGCTTGCGCCGCACCATTGACTACGAGTTTGTGCAGAAAGTGCAGGGGCATACATTCAGCTGCGAGTAGGTTGTTTCAGCCTTTATATCTTACTTACGTTTCCCGATTTGGGCAGTTTTATAAAAAAATTAGTTCTTGTTTAGTTGATTTTTATTGAATTTCAACTTTTCTTTAGTTGATTTTCGTTGATTTTCGTTGATTTGTACTGTAGTATATATCAAGAGGTTCTTATGGAAGGTAAAATAAAGAGAATTCTTGATGTATCAGATTTGATTCAAAAAAAATCGCTTTTTTTGTTCGGTCCAAGACAGACTGGAAAATCGACACTGGTTGAACAGCTCACGGACGAAACTTTTGCCCTAAAGTGGAATCTTCTTAAAGGCAAACTTCGTCTGCAGATACAGTCAAATCCAAGTTATTTGACGGAGCAGGTGGGGCTCCTTGATTTACGCGACTGTGCAATCTTTATAGATGAAATTCAATTATGCCCTGAGCTTCTGAATGAGTGCCATCTTTTGATTGAAGATCGTAATATTCGCTTTCTTCTTACAGGTTCTTCTGCAAGAAAGTTGCGCTCTTATGGAACGAACCTTCTTGGAGGAAGGGCTTGGGAGCGTCATTTGCACCCCTTCACTTTTGCAGAAGTTGGAAATAATGCAAATTACAATCTCCCATTTATTTTTGAACATGGGCTTTTGCCTTCTATGTTTTTTTCGACAGACATAGAAGAAGATTTGTCCTCATATATTGGAACTTATCTTACGGAAGAAATCTCTGCGGAAGGGACAGCCCGCAATTTAGGCGCATTTTCCCGCTTTTTAAGAACGGCGGCATTGACAAACGGTCAGCTTTTAAATTTTTCAAACATTGCAAGCGATTCTCAGGTTCCTGTTCAGACTGTAAAGCAGTGGTATAAAGTCCTGGAAGACACCTTGCTCGGCTTTATGGTGGAACCCTATACAGCAGGTAAAAAAAGAAAGAGTGTAAGCACTTCAAAGTTTTATCTTTTTGACATTGCAGTTGCCAGGACGCTTCAAAATATTGCCGTTCCCTCTGAAGGAAACGAAGAATTCGGTGAATTTTTTGAGCAGCTTGTCTGTATGGAGCTAAAGGCATGGATTTCCTATAAAAGTCCGCGTTCCCGTCTTACATTCTGGCGAACAACAAGCGGAAATGAAGTTGACTTTTGCCTGGATGATAGCCTTGCAATAGAAGTCAAATCAACAGATTCCGTAATCGACAGGCACTTGAAAGGACTAAAAACCTTACGGGAAGAAGGAATCTTTAAACGCTATATCGTAGTCTGCCGTGAGGAATACCCGCGCAAGGTGGACGGAATAGAGATTCTCCCATGGAAATATTTCTTTGAGTCTTTGTGGAAAGAAGAAAAATAAAGACAAAATGAGCTGCCCTGTTTTTTCATTGTTATATGCTGGATTTGTCCATTGTAAGTTGCTGAATATGGACTTTTGCTCCATTTTTTGAAAAGTAACAAAGACTAAATTAGAGATGTTCGGAAACTTCAGTTTCCGAATCATCAACTTTGAATTTACCAGTTTTCGCAAGGCTTCAGCCTGAGAAAACTGACTGACCTGTGAGGAAATGACCGATTTCCGAACAGGTCTATTATACATAGTTTCTCAATTATTGCCCGAATACGCTTCGGGCAGTTTTATCTTCATACACATTTTACATCATTCTTAAAATATCAATTTTTCTCAATAAGGGGACACAATCATGTTAGACAAAATTGCCCTCATCACCGGCTTCTTTGGGGCGACGTTTGGGAATTATCAAAAATCCAGTGGATTTTGACGAGGCAAAGCTTGCTCATTTTACGGAGACTATTTCAAGCCTCAAGCAAAAAGGCATGTGGAGCAGGGGAGAATTAATCGACCTTTTCAACTGGATGATTCCGAATTTCAACCATAAAGAAACTGGAAAATTCCTTGACGGAAGGATGTAATCAATTTAACGATTTTTATTTTTTCCACAAACGGCAAATGCCAAGCCATCTGTTCCACGAGCAGGTGGCTTTTTTTTCACTTTACTTAAAACTCCAGCACATAAGGTTTTTCATCATTCCTAAACAGTTCATCAGTTTTGTGAAAATTCGCGTAGGCGTAATTTTTGTATGATGAATAGTCATCTCCGCTGTAAATGACCGTCCCATGTGTCTTTTCAACATCCACATGATTACTATATAGAGTGATGAATTTATCCATGTTTTTTGTGAATTCATCGTTCAGGGCTTTACCGGATTTAATTTCAAACAGCCGCAGTTTGTTTTCTTTCTTTAGAATGAGGTCAACCTCAAGCCCCTTGCTGTTTCTGAAAAAATATAAGTTTGGTTCTGCACCGCTGTTCTGTCTGGCCTTAAGTGCTTCGGTTATGACGAGATTTTCAAACAGATTTCCTAAAAGGGGATCCCTTTGCATTTGGGAAGGTTTTTCAATCCCCAGCAGGTAGGAAGCAAGTCCTGTGTCACAGAAATAGATTTTTGGAGTTTTTACTACCTGGCTTGTCCTGTTTGTGAACCATGGCTTTAATATATAGACTAAATGAGAGGCTTCAAGAATAGAAATCCATGAGCCTATGGTTACACTTGAAACACCTGTTTCATTTGCAATGGCGGAATTATTTACAAGCTGACCTGTTCTTCCTGCAAGCAGCCGCATGAAATTTTCAAAGCGCATTAAATCCTGTACGGCTCCAATCTGTGCAAGGTCCCGTTCCAGATATGTTGCTACATAGTTCTTGTAGTATTCAAAGGGATTGTTTCCTTTTTCAGCGTAGAGGTAGGGCATTCCTCCTGCTATAAGCTGTGCATCCCGATCCAGCTCTATTCCGGCATCTTTCAGTTCAGAAATGGAAAGAGGCTGCATTTGAACAATTGCGGTTCTTCCTGCCAAAGACTGTGCAACAGAGCTTTTTAAGGGAATCTGCTGACTTCCAGTGATGATGTACTGGCCTTTGATGTGCTTTTCATCAATGCGGACTTGTACTGTGCTCAAAAGTTCGGGAACTCTCTGTATTTCATCGATTATCACAGGCTCCGGAAAGCGCACGAAGAATTCTTTTGGATCATTTTTTGCAAGGCTCCTGGTGTCCATGTCTTCCAGATTTGCGTATGAATAGGTTGGAAACAGTGCCTTGGCAAGGGTTGTTTTTCCACATTGACGGGGTCCAAAGAGACAGACTGAAAAGTATGTATTTGCCAAATCTATAACTTTCTGGCTGATTTGTCTTGCAATCATATTTTTACTATAAATGAATATGGCGGAGATTTCAAGTGCCACTTTAAATCTCCGCTACATAACACTTGTATTCAATTTTTTTTTCAAAAACAAATTGGAATCCATGTGCGACGGTAGCTACATAAAATGGCTTGGCTTCCAAAGCGATATTTATTCAGTTTTAAAAAACTGCCACATTATGGCTTTTCCATCTTTTTATATGGAAGGTTTACCAAAATCCTGCATTGATGCCGAAGCTGCAGGTCTTCCCATTATTACAACTGATTGGGTCGGCTGCCGGGATACTGTAATTGATGCTCAATCGATGTTTATTCGCTCAATTATTCTGGCTCTGCAATTGGGGGGGGCTTTCTTCTTCCGCAGCTCTGTTATTCTTACTTATTTGATGGCGTTTGCAAAAGTAAATGATATTCATCTGACTGCACCTGAACTGATTAAGCTTGCGATTGATGAGGAACGAAATTATATCGGGGTAAATGTTGGCAAACTTGATTAAAGTTGTGAAGTATATTGTAAGAAGGATAATCTCTTGTATCTTGATACGCTTGACGATTCTTCTCGTCTGCTCCCGATAAATCCAGCAATGCCAGATTTTGAAATTGCGGTGATTTTCAGTGGAATGGAACGAAAACTTGCAGGAAGTGCATACAATATGCGTGTGGATGAGTGCAAGGCCGCTTCTTATGCGCTTAAAGGGTTTGCTCATCTTGAGTACGGTAATACGGCGGGCGTTTTAGTGGAGCAGGTTTTACATGGAAGTTCATTGGCAATTATCAATCCAACAAAAAAAGATGAAATTGCAAGACGTATCACAGATGAGTATCTAAAATATTTTCCGAATCTTAAGAATTCATTTGGAATTTGTTTTTGTAAAACTTCGGACGGCATTCAAGTATGAAGAGCATTGTTCTTGCAGCTCACCTCCAAAGCCATCTTCTCGAGCGGATGGCTTTTTTATCATGCCTCCCGCTGCACTTCCCCCTTCCCATACATTTCGTCAATACCAATCAACCGACAGTTCTTTGCCTTTTCCCGTACATATTCAGAGAAACCTGCAAGTGAAAAAATGCAGACGAGCGGATTTGATGCGGGAAGGTATTTTATCTTGTCCATAAGTTTTTCATAGTCTTCCATGTCAAATTGAGCGTTTTTAAATTTGCATTCTCCGACAAGCAGAATGGTTTTGCCATTTTTTCCGAGCAGATCTATCTCTATTTGCCTTGGACGATTATCTTCGTCAATAACCGAGTCCTGAAAATCTGTAATGTCTGTAAGAAGTGGAAATCCTTCTGTTCCTGCATGCATCATCAGGTATTCTTTTGCCATTTTTTCAAAAATCTTTCCCATAAAAGTATGTATATGCCCTTTGACTTCTGACTGGAAATAAAGGCTCCCTTTTTCTGCATTTATGAGACTGGTTGCCCTGTTCACATAGCGGAAATAAAATTCCAGCATACTGTCATTGAGTACATAATAGGGCTTTTTAGACATTCTTTTTTCCAGGATTTCTGCTTTTGTAAGAACTTTAAGCGGATAGGTTATATCGTCTGCACCTACATAAGTGGCAATCTCGCTGTTTTTTGTGTGTCCTGTGGCAACAGCAGAAATTATGGAATTATATATGGCAGGATTTTGCCTTTCATTGGTGATTACGGTTTTTATCTGTTCTTCTGAAAAATATCCGCCGATGGAATAAAATTGGTTGATGATGTTTTCTTCGAGAGGCAGTCTTGTGTCAAATTGTTCTATGTATTTTGCAACTCCGTTGGTAAGTCCATAGCAGATTGCTTTTTCTTCGTTTGTATAAGCATTCAGGAATTCAGCAGTCTCCAGATAATTAAACGGCCTGAGTTTTAGTTCCAAATCACTTCTCCCATGCAAAGGTGCCGATTCTGCCAGAACTTCGTCCTTCATAAAGCCTACAAGTGAGCCACATATAATAAAAAAAAGTTTGGTCTTCTTCCACTTTGTATCAATTTCTTTTTGCAGGATGGATTGTATATGAGGACATTCCTTTGCAAGGTAAGGGTATTCGTCTATAAAAAAAATGATTCTTTCTTTTTCTGCCTGCTTTCCAACAAAATCAAACAGTTTTTCAAATGAGTTGAAACTGATTTCTCCACGAAGCTCCGGGGCAAGTGCCATGAGTACAGATTCTGTCATCATTAAAAGCAATTCTGATTCGCCGCGCTCAACTGCCGTAAATGAAATTGTCTTGCACTTTTTGCTGCTTATGAATTTATTTATCAGGCGTGTTTTTCCAATTCGTCTTCTGCCATAAAGAATTGCCATGGCAAATCCACTTTTATTGAATTTGGTATCGAGAATCCTTAGTTCTGTACTTCTTCCCCTGAAATCGTCTTGCATGGCATGCTCCAATTTTACCGAAATCAATTTCGCCTAAATCAATTTCGCCTAAATCAATTTAGGTTATTATAAGCAAAGTTAAAGTATCTGTCAATTCTTCTTTCATGCGGAAAAAAACTATGCCAAAAAGGCAATCAGTGTCTCTAAAAGGAGGTCTTTTTCTGTTGTGCTGGGGGTGAAGGAAGCGGGTGGAGGCAGGATGCCGGGCAATTCATACACTTCTTCGGCTCCGCTTACAAGGATGCCGCCCATGCCCATGTCCAGAGGGAGAGCCAGGTCTATGTCGTAGCGGTCGCCTATGCTGATGCATTCTCTGGGGGAAAGACCAGTGCTTTCTGCGGCAAGGGTCAGCATTTCTCGGGCGGGCTTGCTTTTCATGCAGGTGTCAAGACCGATGGTTTTTTCAATCAGATGGTCTATGCCGATGACTTCCAGCGTTTTTACGGCGGGAGCGACGGGATTGTTGGTAAGGCAAATCAGATGGTATTTTTCTTTAAGTTCGGTCAGCACGGAAATCATCTTTTCATCCCGCTTCAGGTAGTCTTCCGGGTGCACCAGTGCTGTCCGCCATGCAATGCTTTCTTCTATTGAAATGCCAAAGTGGGTAAAGAGGTTTCCCAGGCTGATTCGCTTTCCTTCGTGTTCGTCTGCATATGTTTTGCGAAATTCTGCTACCAGAGCGCGTCCTTCTTCATGGGAAATGCCCCGTAAGTCAGCAAAATGGCGCACCTGACAGTCAATCTGCTCTGCTGCATAGGCAGGACAGGTGTAAAGCGTACTGTCAATGTCAAAGATGAGGCAGGAAGCGTGCTGAGGCAGATTGTAGGTTTTCATGCCGCTGTCAGTCTTTCTTAATCAATTTGTCGATAATCGTGCGGTTGTCAAGCAGGTCGCTCAGGCTCTGGTCATGGTGCAGTCTGGTGATGACATTGGCGAAGAGTCCGCTGACGTTTGTGGAGACAAACCATTCCTTGTCCTTTAGGTCTGAATGGTAGACGGCATTGGTTCCGATGACGCGGTAGAAAAGTCCATCCTTGTATGCCTGATCAAAGAGTTCAATTGCATTGCCTGTAAAGAAGGGTAGGGAAATTGCCGCAATAACCTTGGTGGCTCCCAGTTCCTTTAAAAATCCCATAGCCTTTAACAGTGTTCCGCCAGTGCCCAGCATGTCGTCTGCAAGAAAGGCTACCTTGCCCTTTACGTCACCCAGCAGCTTGATGCTCTTGATGTTGGTGTTTTTTGCGTCCTGGGTGACTACAGAGTAATCCCGCTCCTTGTAAATCATTGCCAGCGGTACTTTAAGGCCAGAAGCGTAGAATTTGTTGCGGTCGATAGCGCCAGAGTCAGGAGACACAACAACCAGGTCTTCTTTATTGGAGCCGGAAAGGTTTATCAGTTTTGCAAGTTCGCGGATAATCTGGTATGACGCATGCAGATTTTCCAAATGGGTTGTGTTGAATGCATTGACGATTTCGCGGGAATGGATGTCCAAAGTGATTACGCGGTTCACACCCATCATTTCGTAGACGTGGCTCAAAAGGCTGGCAGTCAATCCTTCGCGGCTCTTCTTTTTGTGCTGACGTGCATAGGGAAATGCCGGAACAACCAGCGTAATCTGTCGTGAGCCAGCCTGACGCACGGCATCAATGGTAACCAGAAGGGTCATCACGTGGTCGTTTACGGAATGAACCACCATGTTCTTGCCGTCGTTCATGGGTATGGGCTCGTGGTTTTCAACGTCCTGAAAAATAAAGACATCTTTTCCCCGCACACAGTCCAAAAGTTCTGCCTTAAATTCACCGTTGGCAAACCAGGTAAAGCGGGTGTTCACCTTAAAGAGAGGCGGACGATATTTGTCCGTGCTTCCGTGAATGCACAGTTCGCTGGTCTGCATGTCGTTGGAAAGGTTGATGTCCTGAATCAACTTGGCCTTATCCAAATTGTATCGCTTAGAAATCACGTCATTCTTGAGCGTGAAACGGTGCTTGTACATATGGCGCAGATGGGTGACTACTTCTTCTGCAAAAGTTGCTCCGCCAGGGCAAGCGATAACGGCAAGGTCGGTTGGTTCTGAATAGGGCATTGAAAAACTCCAGATTGGTAAGTGTGATTCTATTCTACCGTTTTAGTGGTGTATGGTCAATATATGGACGCTAGATGTGGGGTAGGGGAGAGCCCTCCCCTCGCTCCAACCCCTTGCGGGTTTTCCGCTACCCCTCCGCCTAGGTCTGCCGCCCTAAGACCCGCCGCTACTTATAACATAATTTTTTTGTAATTTTAAGGATTATCGGATATTATATATATAGGACATGATATGAAGAAAAAAAATGTATTTGTCGCTGTGATTTTTTCTCTCTCGCTTTCTTTGTTCGCACAGACGCAAAGTAAAAATGACCTGGAAAAAATAATGCTTTCAGTTGACGAAGCGGTAAAAATGGCTCTGGAAAAAAATGTTTCTGTTTTGCGGGGGCAAATCACCCTGAACGCTGCGGCACGGGCAAAGGCTCACTCATGGAACAGCATCAGCCCCACGGCAAGTGTGTCTGGCGGACTTTCCATTCCTGACGGTATAGCGGACAGCAGTTCCCCATCAGATTATTCCACAAGCCTGACAGGAACGCTGGGACTTTCCTTTGCACCCAGCCTCTTTTCTTCTATTATGAAGGCACGGCTTGACTACGAGTCGGGGCAAATCACCTATGAGCAGACCTGCAGCACGGTGGAACTGAATGTGCGCAAGGCTTATTACGGACTTTTGGCTGAGCAGGAAAACATCACGCTGCAGCGGCGCAATTTGCAGACGGCAAAAGACCAGTATGAGCAGAATCTGGCAAAATACAATCAGGGACGCATGAGCGAACTTGACGTTCTCAGTGCGGAGGTAAAATACAAGAGCCTTGAACCAACGGTGGAAAATGCCTACGTTACCTTTCTGAATGATTTGGATACCTTTATGCAGCTTATCGGCATGGAAAAACGCTATTTCATTGAATTTGCCGGCTCCCTCGATGACCTTCCCACCGATAAGGCGGTAAGCTTGGACAATGTGAAAATCAATGCACCCACCGTGGCTTCCCTCAAAAAGCAGTTGGAAAGCGCAAGGGCTGCGGTGCTGGCTGCACGTTTTACCGCCTACGCTCCTTCCATTACGGCTCAGTGGCAGCATGGCTTAAAGCAGGATAAAAGCAAAAGCGATGACTGGACAAACAGCGGCACAATTACGCTTACTGCAAAAATTCCACTGGACGGATTTCTGCCCTGGTCTACGGGGGCAAGTACAGTGGACAAGGCCAAAGATACCATTGCCGACCTTGAGCTGCAACTTGCTGATGCAGAAAAAAAAGTCAAAGTCTCTACGGAAAGCAGCCTGCGAAAGATACGGCAGTCACAGTCTGCCATTAAGGCAAAGCAGGCAAACGTGCAACTTGCTGAGCGCACCTACGAAATGACCTTGCAGGCCTACAACCGAGGCACCAAGGATTTGCTCAGCCTGCAGAACGCAAGCGACGGTCTGCTTTCAGCACAGGTGAGCCTGAAAAGCGAGCAGCAGTCATGCATAAACGCCGTGCTCGAACTGGAAAATACTATTGGAGTTCCCTATGGAACGCTTCTGGGAGGAAAATAATGCGTAAATCTCATATCGTTATGATTGCCACGGCTACAGTAACGCTTGTGGTTGTTGCCGTCGCCTTGGTAACGGCAAAAAAATCTAATCAGGGATCTCAGGGAGGCAGGGGACGCGGCAGTACTACTTTTAGCGTAAAGACCATAACGCTGGAAAAGACGACTCTGCACGATTATGTCTCCACCAACGGCGAAGTGGAATCCCAGAGTTCCATTGAAGTTTTTCCGGATATGGCAGGCCGTGTTGCCTCCGTGGAAGTGCAGTTGGGGTCTCCTGTCAAAAAAGGTCAGGTAATCGCCTATGTTGACCCCAATGAGCCGGGCGTTCGCTATGTAAAGAATCCCGTTTATGCTCCTATCAGCGGAAGCATTGTCTCCAGTCCCCTCAAAGTGGGCACCAAGGTTTCTACAAATACGGTGATTACCACCATTGGCGACATCAACAACCTGCAGATAAGCGCAAGTATTCCCGAACGCTATGTGGCCCTCCTTAAACCAGGACTTTCCGCAAGCATCAGACTGGAAGCCTATCCCGACCTTGAATTTTCTGCCACAGTCACCCGCGTTTCTCCCGTGTTGGACAAAAACAGCCGTGCCAAGGAAATCATTCTGACCTTTGATAAAGATGATTCCCGCATCAACGCAGGCATGTTTGCAAAAGTCATCCTTTACACCACGGATTATGAAAATGAAGTGGTCATGCCGCTGGATTCTCTGGTGACAAAGGATGACAAGTATTATGCCTTTGTCGTAAAGGGCGACACCGTGGAGCGCAGGGAAGTAGTGCTGGGAAAAAGCGTTGACTCAGTGGCTCAGGTACTCAGCGGACTGGCCGAGGGCGAAAAAGTGGTGACGGAAGGGCAGACTTCTTTGAGCGACGGGGCAAAAATCCGCGACATCACCAATGGCGTGCAGACTGATTCCTCAGACGATGGGCAAAAGAAAAGCGACGGTGAGCGCAGCCAGAAAGGCGAACGGGGACAAACTGCCGAGCGTGAAAACCACGGGGGCACACGATGAGCGTAACAAAAACAACGCTGGAGCACCCTGTCCTCACACTCATTTTCTTTGTGCTTCTAGGCATTATGGGACTCTTTACCCTGAAGAATATTGCAATCAGCCTTATGCCTGACATTGACTATCCTGTTTTGAGCGTGAGCGCAACCTATACGAATGCCGGGCCGGAAACCGTGGAAAAAGCGGTGACCAAGGTGATGGAAAGCGGTCTGGTGAGCGTCAGCAACCTAAAGACGATTACCAGCACGTCAAGCGAAGGCAGAAGCCGCATCAGTCTTGAATTCAATTACGGAACGGATTTGACGGAAGCGGTAAATGATGTGCGTGACAAACTTGACCGTGTAACGCGCAGTCTGCCCGATGATGTGACGCCAACTATTTTTAAGATGAGCAGCGATGCCATGCCCATTATGCGCATAGCCGTCCGCGGTAACCGAAGCAATGATGACCTCAAGCAGATTGCCGAAGACACAATAGTAAACATTCTGGAACAGGCGGACGGTGTGGCGGAAGCCACCGTTTCTGGCGGACGTACTAAAATCGTACGCGTTGACTTACACGAAAACCGCCTTGCCGCCTATGGCCTTACCATCACCTCCATTACTTCTGCCCTCTCCAAGCAGAATCTGGAACTGGGTGGCGGCAAAATCAACGAAGGCCGCAAGGATTATTCTATCCGCACCACTGGCGAGTTTGCCAGCATTGACGAAATCAACAACACGGTGATTACCCGCCTGAACGGCTATGATGTGCGCCTGCGGGATGTGGGAAATGCCTATCTTGGCTATGCAGACCCTACCAGCATTGTTTCGATTAACGGAGAGCCTGGCATTTACGTAAGCGTTACCAAGCAGTCTGGCTCAAACAGCGTGGCGGTGGCAAACGAAGTCTACAAAAAAATGGCGGATTTGGAGGACATGCTTCCCACTGACGTAAGCCTGACGATTATCCGCGATGACACTGACTCAATCCGCGACACGTTGAGCACTCTTTTTGACAGTGCCTGGCAGGGCTTGCTTCTGGCGGTCATCGTACTTTTTGTCTTCCTCAAAAGCATGAAAAGTACGATTATCATCGGCATCAGCATTCCCCTTTCCATCATAATCACTTTGCTCTGCATGAATTTCGCAGGCATTACCCTTAACATGATTACCATGACAGGTTTGATTCTGGGCGTTGGCATGATTGTTGATGCCTCCATCGTTATGATTGAAAACATCTACGTCTACCGTACGCGAGGAGCAAAGGCAAAGGTGGCTGCGGTGCTGGGCTCTAGTGAGATGGTCATGTCTGTTTTGAGCGGCAACCTGACCACAATCTGCGTCTTTATTCCCTTCCTTTTCTTTATGAGTGATTTGGGCATGATGGGACAGATGTTCAAGGGCATCATATTTACGATTGTTATTGCACTGGTTTCCTCGCTGTTTGTGGCGATTTTTTTGGTGCCGGTACTTGCGGGGCATTTTTTACCCCTTACCAACCGCCGGGAAAAACCGCTCAAAAGCAAATTCCTTATCAGGCTCTATGCGGCTTTTGACGCACCCATGGATGCCATCACCAAGTGGTACCGCGTAGCCTTGCAGTCTGCCCTCGGTCATCGCAAGGCCACCTTGCTCATTTGTGTGTGTGCCCTTATCATTGCCTTTGCCTTTATTCCCACTCTGCACATTCAGATGATGACCAGCGGTGGTGATGACAGCGTAACGGTCAATCTGCGCTATCCTATTGGAACAAAGCTGAGCGAGACACAGAAAGGTCTGGAACAGTTGGAGCAGATTATCCACGATGAAGTGAAGGGCTATAAGACGCTGATTATGACGGCGGGTTCCAGCACTTCATCCTACAGTGGCTCCATTCAGATTCAGCTGCCCCAGAGTGCCGAGCAGATTGATACGGCAGAAACTATCCAGCAAAAACTCCGTGCCCATTTTACTGACTTTCCGGCGGATGCCCGTTTGAGTTTTAGACAGGGTATGTCCCGCCAGATGACGGGAAGCGATTTGGTGCTTAAAGTACACAGTGACAGCCTTGATTTGGCCATGCAGGTGGCAGGGCAGATTGAAGACGTGATGAACAATCTTGCGGACATCGGCGAACCCTCAGTGGACACGGAAGAAGGCTTGCCCGAAGTAGAAGTGGTGATTGACCGTCAGCGTGCCTATGCCTTTGGCGTGGATGTGACTACGGTTGCAAAAGAAATCAACTATGCCATTAACGGTGTTACGGCCACAACCTATCGACAGGACGGCAAGGAATACAGCGTAAAAGTCATGTACCGCAACGAAGACCGCCAGAAGATGATGGACTTGGAACAGATTTTTGTCAAAGGCTCCAATGGCATGGTCAGCGTGGCGAATTTTGCCAGCGTCAAAAAAGGACTTGCGCCGGTGAGCATCAAGCGTGAAAATCAGACTCGCGTAGTAAAGGTGAGCGCGGATATCCTTACTGACAAAAATGCCAGTGTGGTGGAAGCGGAACTTAAAGAGGCAATTGCCAGCAGTTTTATCCTTCCAGATGGCGTGACCATTAGCTACGAAGGCTCGCTCAAAACCATGAAGGAGCAGGGAAACGCCTATCTTGGCATTATCGTCATGGCAATTCTTCTGGTCTTTGGCGTTATGGCGGGAACCTACGAAAACTTTAAGGCGCCGCTGATTAACCTCTGCACTATTCCCTTTATGATTATCGGTGTGGTGGCAATCTATAAAATCACCAATCAGACTGTCAGCATGGTCAGTGCCATTGGGTTGATTATGCTTGTGGGTATTGTCGTCAATAACGGTATCATTCTGGTAGACTACACAAGCCTTTTGATTGACCGCGGCTATGAACTTAAAAATGCCTGTCTTGAAGCGGGCTGCAGTCGGCTGCGTCCTGTTTTGATGACGACGCTGACGACGATTTTGGGCATGCTCCCCATGTGTTTTGCCACAAGTGGCAGTGCCCGCATGGTGCAGCCCATTGGCGTTGCTGTTGTGGGCGGACTTACGTCTTCTACATTTGTTACGCTTTTCTTTATCCCCGTCCTCTATTCACTGGTAATGAAGCGAAAAAAAATGAAAAAGAGCCGTCTGCAGCTTAGTCTGACTGAAGGCATGCGATCCGCTGAAACTGATGACGAGGAGGCATGATAAAAATTACATCCGTGTAATTTTTATCATGTGCAGATTTTGCCGTTGGCAAAACTGCGATTTCGTGCATCCTGCACGACCGCTAACGCGGAGTTTTTATGGGAGGTATGATAATGTTCCGGGCAGAAATCATTGCGAATCAGTCCGTACAGGATGACATTATAGAGGCATTGGAAGACTGTATCCCTGACATCCTCTACACGCTTATTCCCCTGACACATGGTCGCGGCGGAAATGACCGCAAACTGGGCAGTACCACCTGGCCGGAAACTAATTTTGTCTTGTTCTCCTATGTGCAGGATAAGGATAAATCCGTGGTGGATGCTGTGCTCAAGGCGATAAAAGAAAAATTCCCCGATGAAGGCATAAAACTCTTCTGGACGCGGGCGGAAGTGTAAAATGAAAGTAAATAATCCGTCAGCCTAGCACAACGGTTACCTTACCGTTAGTCTTTTCATAGAGGGAGTCGGCAAAAGCCTTGCTGGCTTTTTCTGCTATTTTTCCCCGCATGGTAACCGCTTCTCCAAAATTTTCGCTTACGTCATACAGCGTCCAGCTTTCAGCCTGATGCTTTACAATCTGGTAAGTGGTATAATCGCAGGTGAGGGAAAAAGCAGTCTTTTCTATAAGCGGCTCAAATGAAGTTGCCTCCAGTACCAGTTTTGTCGCGTCTCCGTAGGCATGGACTAATCCGCCCGTACCCAGCAGTGTGCCGCCAAACCATCGGGTTACGGTAAGCAAAATGTTTGTTACGCCGCGACCTTTGAGTACGTCAAGAACGGGTCTGCCTGCTGTTCCGCCAGGTTCTCCGTCATCGCTCATGCCCATTACTTCTGCCTGCTTCCCACAGATAAAGGCGTGAACGACGTGACTTGCATCGGCATATTTTGCCTTTTGGGATTTTAGTTTTTCCCGTACTTCTGCCTGGCTTGCTATGGGAAAAACTTCGCCCAAAAAACGGGAGCCTTTTACGGTGAATTCAGCCGCAGCGGGAGAAAGGGGAATGTCCATCATTCGCCATCCACGGGTGCATCGTTGCCTTGTGGAGCGTCTTTCAGACTGTCATGATTATTTGAGTCCTCTGCATCTTCCGTAAGCAAAGCCGCTGTGTCTGCCAGCACCTGGGAGTTCTCGTCATCGGTAATCGTTACTTCTACCTGTGGCAGGAGAGCATCAGTGTAGAGGACGGGCAGGGCAAAATACATTTTGAGCAGGGCGGTGTAAATGTTGATGAAATACATAAAATTGAGCAGCATCATCAGAATGGAAAACCCGCCTTTTTGCCCGCCTTTGCTTCCGCTTGAGATTACATAGGTAACCGTAAAAATGAAAATTGCCGTTACAAGATTTTTTCCGCCTGCACCAAGCATGAGGCGAATCAAGCGGAAGCAATTGTTTTTCATAAGCCTGGCACTTTTTTTAAAGAGGGTAAGCACACCGTCATCGGGGCTGTCAAAATGCAGGTAAAAAACAAAGACAAAGCGGATAAAAACCAGCACAATCAGCAGGGCATATATCGCAAGAAGAATTCCCAGTTGTTTGACTGCCTGATTCAGCACGGCATCCTGATTATCGGAAAGGGGCGTGTCATCACTTTGGTCAGATGCCTGTGGAAGGGACTGACCGCTTTCTGCCTCTTTAATGGATTCTGCAGGGGCTTGCAATGCTTTTGCCTGTGTGCTTTCTACCTGTGCCTGCACGCTTTCAATCTGTTTTGCTACAGCATCGGCAAGTCCTGTCTGTGCTGTGACAATGCGTCCTCCTGCCACCAGAGCAATCGTAAGCAGAGAAACTATGAGGCCAATGGTCAGCAAAAGTGGCAGTACACGCTTGATTTCCTTAAAGCCAAAAAAGACATAGCCCAGTGTTACGTATTCGTGGCGCACCATACGCAAAATCAAAACATGAAAGCCATACTGAAACAAAAGCCAGATAATGAGTGAGCAGAAAACCAGCATTGCGGCAAAAATCGTTTGATTCAGACTTGGATTGCGGGTAAGCATCATCATGGCAGGAGCGGCAAAAATCATGCCCAGCACCGTTTCGCAGATGAGCGCGAGAAAAAGGGCAAACAATGCGTTTCCCATGTTGGGACGCACTACCTGATTGAGTCTTACCAGCAATTGTTTAATCGGAGTCTTCATTATGAAGAATACCCTATCACAATTCAGCAGATTTTACAACGTTACAGCCGCACAGAAATTTTGTTCTTGCCCTCTACAAAGGTATGTTCATAGGAGGATGCCACCCGCATTAGAATCGTTATGCCAAGGTGGGTCTCTTCATCATCAGTTTGCGTAAAGGGATTGTATTCTTTTCCGCCGCAGAGCAGGACGATGTTTGATTCTTTTGTGGATTCTGCATAGGTAATGGTAACGTTCATGGAAACTGCTTCCTGGACTTTGTAGCAGTTTTCCAGCATATCCACAACCATTTCCTCACAGCAGAGTTGCAGGCGCATGATATGGGAATGTTTAAGTCCGTATTTTTCGCCGAATGTCTGGATTCCACCCTGAAATTCCATCAAGTCAAAGTCCCGCCCCTTTATTTCGTAAGAAAAATGCTTAATCTTATTGATGAATGAAAGGGTGAGCGGTTTTTGGGGATTATCAAAAATATCCTCTGGCTTTCCCTGCTCGTAAATACCTTTGTCGGCAAAGAAAAGAACGCGGTCAGCAACTTCGCGGGCAAAGTTCATTTCGTGGGTAACAATCAGCATGGTGAGCGACCGTTTTGCCAGCATACGGATAACGGCCAGCACTTCGCCTACCATGGTGGGGTCAAGGGCACTGGTTGGCTCGTCAAACAGCAATACTTTTGGCTCCATCATCAGGCTGCGGCAAATGGCAATGCGCTGTTGCTGACCGCCAGAAAGGACAGCGGGAAAAGCATGTGCTCGGCTAGCCAAACCCACTTGTCTCAGTAAGTCCATGGCTTTTTCTTCTGCTTCAGTGCGGCTCATTCCCAAAAGACGGACGGGTGCCAGACAGAGATTGTCCATTACGTCCATATGGGAAAAAAGATGGAATTTCTGGTAGACCATGCCCATGCTGCGTCGGATAAAGTCAACATTAGCCTTTGTGGCAGTGATTTCTTGTCCGTCAATAAAAATCTGACCGCTGTCGGGTGTCTCCAAAAGTTCCAGGGAACGGAGAAAAACGCTCTTTCCGCAACCAGAGCCGCCGATGATGGCAATGCGTTCTCCCTTTTCTACAGTCAGGTCAACATTTTTGAGCACTTCCAGCGTTCCAAAGGATTTGCTCAGACCTTTTACCTCTATAAGACTCATGCCTTCTCCTTTTTTAATTCTGACAGCGCAAAAATACCGTAGATTGCGTATGAAAGCCCCAGATAGATGAAGAGACCAAGGGTAATCGTGATAAAGGGCTGCATGGTGCGGGAGGCGATGTTGTTGATGACGCGGGTAAGGTCAGTAATCGTCACATAGCCTACAACGCTAGTCCACTGAATCAGGTTGACGATAAGGGATTGGTAGACTGGCTTTGCAATCGTAAGCATTTGGGGCAGCGTAATAAGACGAAATGCCTGCCATTTGGAAAATCCCAGGGTACGCGCCGCTTCAACTTGACCTTTTTCTGTAGCGGCAATAGAGGTGCGCAGTAATTCCGCCACGTGTGCCGAAAAATTGAGGGCAAACGTGAAGGAAGCAACGATAAAAGATGGTAGGCCTGCACGGGCAAAAATACCATAATAGAGGAGCAGGAGCAACATAAGCACTGGCGTTCCCCGCAAGAATGCTATGTAAGCGGTGGCAAAAGTGCGTATGAGAATGTTTTTTCGTGTACGGAACAGGCAGACAAGACCGCCCAATAGTGTGCCCAAAAAAACTGAAAGCAGAGAAATCTGCG
>FLNX01003624.1_pt1 | contig 44479 bp, 34 predicted proteins | sample 1140341 | NCBI WGS metagenome assembly FLNX01 (sample SAMEA3878208, study PRJEB12797) | bioreactor metagenome | biome: Moose rumen | place: Sweden | collected 2011-10 | reverse complement strand
CCCCCCAAAATTCGCTTAATCCGTTTAATTAGCCGTTAAATTCAGGAGAACGGCGAATTAAGCTAATTTGACGGATTGCTTGCGCAAGCTTTTTCGAGTAATCAGCGGGTAATTCCAACCCCAAAAATTCGCTTAATCCGTTTAATTAGCCGTTAAATTCAGGAAACGGCGAATTAAGCTAATTTGACGGATTGCTTGCGCAGGACAATTTCGGGCGAATTACTCTAATTGTGCTTGCGCAAGCTTTTTCGAGTAATTAGCGGGTAATTCCAACCCCCCAAAATTCGCTTAATCCGTTTAATTCGCCGTTAAAACAAGAAGTTATGGAACAGTATTTTGAAGGACTGAAGAACATAGCCATTACGGTGTGCGATGCCGAGGGCAATGTTCTTGATATGAACCAGCATTCGGCCGATGTCAACAGCCACGGCCACAAGATTGTCGGCTACAACCTGATGGACTGCCACCCCGAGCCTGCCAAGACCAAGCTCAAGGGGCTGCTGGAACACCGCGAGCAGAATGTCTACACCATCGAGAAGACCTTCCTCGACGGCTCCAAGGTGAAAAAACTTATCTATCAGACCCCCTGGTGGCAGGAGGACGGCAGCTTCGGCGGTCTCGTCGAGTATTCCCTCGAGATTCCCTTCGACATGCCCCACTACGTCCGCCAGCCGAAGCCGCAACAATAGCTTTTGTAAAATCAGTGATTTTCCTCTGAACATAACGCGAGTGGCCACGGATTACCCATTAATAATTAATGGTAAATTCATGATAATTCGTGTTTTAATATTATTTTTCATGCGTCTGTGTTTAAATAAAAAGATTTTTATGTAATTTTGCAGCGTACTTTTCGAACGTTTTCGATAAGCCGAATGCAGACAGGCAAGCTTGTATGCTGAGGCGAGAAAACGACAGTTTCGAAGAAACTAACAATCGAAAACATAAGAGATTATAACATCTAAAAAGACGAAAAAAGCGTAAATGAATTTAGTGTTTTCCGTGTCTTTCGATGTGGTTATATAGAAGTTTCAATGATTGATTGGGTCATGAAGAGATATATACTGCTGGCATTTACTATTTTGAGCATCTCTGTCCAGGCACAGAAAGGCACTGTACGTGGACGTGTGGTGGACGCACGCACTGGCGACAACATCGAATATGCCACCGTGGCACTGCTCTCGCCGACGGACAGCACACTGCGTGGCGGCACTGTCAGCGAATCCAACGGCACCTTCCGGCTCGAGGCTCCTTACGGCACCTATCTGCTGCGCGTCACCTTCATAGGCTACGAGCCGCAGTATCACAGCAGCCCTGTCGCCATCACGGCCGAAAGGCCCAACGTCAACCTCGGCAAGCTGCAGATCAAGGCCACGGCCACGATGATGGAGGCCGTCGAGGTGGTGGCTGAACGCTCGATGGTTGAATATCAGCTTGACAAGCGTGTGGTCAATGTGGACAAGAATATCGTTGCCGGTGGCGGTACGGCCACCGACGTGCTGGAGCAGGTACCCAGCGTGGCTATCGACAACGACGGCAACGTCACCCTGCGCGGCTCCACCAACGTCAAGGTGCTCGTCAACGGACGTCCCGCCGAGCTTTTGGCCAGCGACCTCAGTACCCTGCTCGAGCAGATACCCGCCTCTACGGTTGAGAACGTAGAGGTCATCACCAACCCCTCGGCCAAGTACGACCCTGAGGGTATGAGCGGCATTATCAACATCAAGCTGAAGGACCGCACCGCAGGTGCACTGGGCCTCAACGGTGTGGCCAACATCAACGCCGGTGCCCCGCTGCCGTTCATGATACCCGACGGGCTGCCGCAGTTCATACCCAACGTGATGGGCAACGTCAGCCTCAACTACTCGACCGAGCGCTACAACATCACATTCAGTACCGACGGTGGCTTGCACCAGCGTGCCAACCGCTCGAACAGCAACATTGAACGTCGCCGCTCCGGGGTGGCGATATCGCATGACTCGCTCAGCGAGTACAGCATCAACCCGGGCAACATGGGCAGCGCCAAGCTTGGCTTCGAGTACTACCTCGACACCACCTCGTCGATCCTCGTCAGCTACCAGCTGCGCGGCGGCATACACCGTCGTCGCAGTCTCGTGCAGAGCACCGACTTGTTCTCCCCGGGCCTCTACGACTACACCCAGCGCGACACCAACGAGAACTATCACGGCAGCCATGTGGCTGGCCTCAGCTATGTGAAACGCTTCGCAAGGCCTGAGCAGCAGCTGTCGCTCGACGTCACTTACAGCCGTCGCTTCGGTGGCGGCGAGGGGTGGCAGGAACAGCTCTACGATGCGGCCTCGTCGAACCTGGAACGCTATTACCTGCGTGACACTGAACGCAAGAACAGCGGACATAACCTCAACATCCAGCTCAACTATGCCCACCCATTCTCGGAGGCACTCAAGCTGGAGACAGGATACGAGGGTCGTATGCAGTGGAGTGACCAGAACTACACCTATTACTATTCGCAGTATGACAGCACCGGCGCACTGCAGCGCGAGCTCGACGTGCATTCGACGATGCACTACATCTATCGCCAGCAGGTGCATGCCGCCTATGCCACACTCGCCTGGAAAGTTACAGAACGTCTCTCGGCCCAGGTGGGCTTGCGTGGCGAATATGCCCTCGTAGAAGGTCGCGACGAGCTGCATGCTTCGCAGGCACCCGTCAGCAAGGAATACCCGGCCGTCTACCCGACGCTGCATGCCAGTTACCAGATTGACAAGGAGCAGAGCATGCAGCTCAGCTATAGCCGGCGTGTGCGACGTCCGCACATGTGGGATCTCAACCCATACCTCGACGTGCGTCAAGGCATGGAGATGGGGTTCGGAAACCCCGGCCTCGACCCGGAATTCACCAACGCCTTCGAGCTAAGCTATAATATCGGCTTCAAGCAGACCAACATCTTCGTCTCGGCCTACTACCGTCAGACCGACAGCATGATGACACGCTATGGTTTCGTGTGGGATGCCGCCACCGCTGCCCGCTATGCGCCGTGGATAACCTACAATAGCGAGTATGACGGCTACTGGGCGTCGACTTGGCAGAACCTCAGCCACGGTATCAACTATGGCATGGAACTCATTGTCGACCGGCAGATTGCCAAGTGGTGGAAGATAAACGTCAGTCTCAACGCTTTCGAGAATACTATCGAGGGCACCGAACTGCTCGACAATAAGGGCGACACGCTGTTCCGCATTGACGCCAAGCTTAACTCATACATGACGTTGCCGCACGACTGGACGGTGCAACTCAGCGCACAGTACCGCTCGCCGTTCCACGACCTACAGACCGAGATGCACGCCAGCTACTGGGCCGACTTGGCAGTGAAGAAGGATGTTTTTGACCATCGAGGCACCATAAGCCTCCGCGTCAGCGACGTGTTCTGCACCGGTGGCTGGGGACACTCTACCGACAATGAGCAGCTCTGTCGCGAGTTCCGAGGACGCCGCATATCACCGACTGTCACCGTCGGTTTCTCGTGGAAAATCAACAACGGACTCAGACCTTCGAAGCGCCAGGCCGAGGATATGGAGGACAACGGCGATGACAGCAGCGAGTATTGACGTACGTCAGAATGGCGGCGGCCGTCGCGAGGTGTTGTGCGCCGTGCGTCGCCGTTGGGTTGCGTTGACACCCGAAGAGGAGGTGCGCCAACGCACCATACTCCTGCTACACACGCGCTACGACTATCCGCTGGAGCTGATGCAGGTCGAAGGTACAATAATGCTCAACGGACTCTCGCGCCGATGCGACATCGTCGTCTATTCCACCGACGGACGCCCCCGCATGATAGTGGAATGCAAAGAGCCAAATGTTAAAATCACACAGAAGGTGTGCGACCAGGCCTGCCGCTACAATATGACACTTCAGGTACCTTATATATTGTTGACTAATTGGCATAATATTATTGTGATAGGAGTGGATTTCGCGGCCAGAAAACTGACGGTGCTGAATGATATACCGGATTTTTCTGCCATTGAAATGTTAAATAATGAGCAAAAACAGCGGTCCTAGCGTCATCTGAACATGAAAAGTGCAGAGAAACGTCGTTTGCTGGAGACCCATTACCTTGACTTCTTCAGCTATGCAATGGCAATATTGCGCGATGTTGACGATGCAAAGGATGCTGTTCAGGAGACGATGGTGAGGGTGCTTACTGCACGGCATGTCGACGATGTGGTGAAATACACATACACCGCATTGCGCAACGAGGCAATAAACGTCATTCGCCGTCGACGTAGATTCACTACGTTGGGCGATAACCCGCCCTGCGCCGAGTCGGATCTCGAAGTCAGACTGCGTCTGGTGGCACGACTGCGCGACGAATTGCCCGAGACGTTGAGGGCTTTGGTGGAATTGCACGACGAGGAAGGATACACTCTTTCCGAGCTTGCCGTCCTGACGGGATTGAGCTTCTCTACAGTGCGTCGTCGCTTGGATGAGGCTCACGATATATTGAAAAAAAGATTATCAGAAGAGGAGTCATGAAAAACGATACACTGCAGCAGCTGCTGGCGAAGTACCGGCAGGGCACGTTGAGCCAGGATGAACTCGAACAGCTCAATGGCTTGACGCACAAGGACGATGTGATGAAGGCTGCTACAAGCCGTGCGCGCACTGTCATGGTGCGTCGCATATTCCGCGATGCAGGGCTCGCGACGGTCGCCATCGCTGCCTGCGGAGCAGGCGTCTGGGCGTTTGCCCTGCGGTCGACGCCTGTTGTTGCTGGAATAGACAAGGAAGATATTGCCGCTGTCGAGGCATCTGTGCCCACAGAAGATGTCGCCCCTGTCACTGACGAGGTGGAGCCTATGATGGTGGCCGGCAAGGATGTGCATCATGCTACGGCAAAGAAGGATGCTCCGCCCGCGACGAACGGGTCGGTGGCCGACGGAACGCCCTCGTCGCAGCACGAAGAGCCTACCGTTATATGCAACAATCAATGTGATGCGGATTCTGTAATCAACGATATATGGAAATTCCTCACGGCATGAAACGCCTTGTACTGCTGACATTGTTCATGGCCTGTGCTCTTGCCGCTGTCGGACAGAGCGACTTGTACGAACGTTATGCTCCCCAGCCCGGAGTCAAGGTCGCTTCGGTCAGCAATTTCCCTCTCGACAGCGTGTCGCATGTGGATGTTGTCTTGGTCGAAGCCGCTTGCGAGGAAGGGTGGCAATGGATGAAACGTGAGTTTCTGATTGTCGATTTGTTGCCCGAACAGCAGTCGGATGTCGACAAGGGCAACGACGTGGTCTTTTTTGCCCGCCGTAGCCGCAGCAACCCCGGGCAGGGGGTGCCCGTGGTGGAAAACGAAGTCGATGTGGCCTCTAGTTGCTATGTCGGCATCTCGTATCTCGACCGTGCGGTATATATCTTCTGCGCCGACAGCGACGAGCAGAGCGAGGCTATAGCAGCCCTGCTTGTCAGGAAGATAATGCACGCTTCCCGATGACTGCCGCAACTTTGTCCTCCAGTGGTAGTGTGCCGTCGATCCAGTTTATTTCCACGCCGTTGCGTTCCATTCGTCGGAACCATGTCATCTGTCTTTTTGCAAAGCGGCGTATATCGGTGTAGAGGTCGCGAAACATCTCCTCTTCGCTGCATTGTCCTGTTATGTAGCGGGTACAATGACGATATTCCAAGCCGAATTTCATCAGCCTTTCGGGTCCTGTTGTGTCGAGCAGTGTCCTGACTTCGTCGACCATCCCTTCGTCAAGCCTCCCGCGTAGCCGTTGGCCGATACGTTGTATGATTGCCTCGCGGGAGAACGATATGCCGAACACGGCATGTTGCATGTCTGGCAGGCGACGGTACGACTCGGGGTGTGCGAGGCCGTATTCCGCAATCTCCAAGGCCCGGACAAGACGGTCGCGTGTCTCGGTGTCGGTGTGGTTGTGCAGCTGTGTGTGCGAAGCAAGCCTCTCGGCGAGCTCTTCGTCGCTATAAGGTTCGAGCGTCTTGCGGAACGCTGCGTCTACCGGTGCGTCGGGCAGCCGGTATCCTCGTATGACAGCATCGAGGTACAAGCCCGTGCCGCCACACATGACGGGCTGATGCCCACGTCCTGTTATGCCGTTGAATGCCTCGGTGAAATCGCCCATGAAACGGTAGGCATTGTATTCCTCGCCCGGATGACAGATGTCTATAACGTGGTATGGGATGTCGGTGTTGTGTATGTGATAGTCGGACAGGTCCTTGCCTGTGCCTATATCCATGCCGCGGAACACTTGGCGCGAGTCGGCGCTTATCACCTCTCCACCTGTCCTGTATGCCACCTCGGCGGCCAAGGCTGTCTTCCCCGTGGCTGTCGGTCCGAGGATGGTGATCAGGGTCGGCGGCATCACTCGTCGAAGAAAGTCAGGCGAGAGCGTTGCTTGTCGAACTCATATTCGCCAAACTGGCGCAGGCCTGTGCGATTGATGATGAATTTGTAATCGACGTTCTTCACAACCACCACCTCGACGTTTTTGATGTGCTGTTCTCCTATCTGCATATCTTTGAAGATGATTGTTGCACGATCCAGGATGTTGCCTTCGGGGTCGAAGCTCTGGTCGCGAAGCGGAAAGTCGTCTTTGGTGATACGGCGCTGATACAGGAAGTTCATGGCTTCTTCCCACGAGATGGCTATTGGCTCGACAAAACGTTCGTCGATAAGCATCGTGATCTGCGATCCGTTGATGATTGCATCGATCTCGCCTTTGGTCGAGTTGACCATTGTCACAGCAATGGTGCTTTCGTCGTGTACAATGGTGGCAGCGACCTCCTCGTCCTCGTTGTCGAGTGGACGGTTGACGAGGTCTATGACACGTCCTTGGTCATCGGTGGTCGCCGTCGGAGTGGATGACGCGATGTTCTCGATGAGGCGACGCGAGACGTAATCGTCGCGCAGCACGAGGAACTCTATTCTACGGTTGAGCGAATGGGCAGCTTGCTGCCGTTCGGGGTCGAGAGTGGCAATGTAGTCGCATTCCATCACCGAACCGGCCGAGAATCGGTATTGTCTGCCGTTGTATGTCACGGTCATGTCTTTGTCAAGCGTGCGGGGCACACGTTCGGCATATCCTTTGGCTACCAGACGCTCGCGTTCGATGCCACGGCTGACAAGGTAGTCGACGACAGTCTGTGCACGGCGTTGCGACAGGGTGTCGTTGGTCAGCCCGATATATGGCTGGCAGTCAGTATGGGAGCGTATCTCGACGACGACATTCGGGTTGTTGACCATCACCAGATACAGATCCATCAGGGAGTCCATGTACTCGCCTTTGAGTTCGGCCTTGGCCAGGTCGAAACCTATCTCCGGCAACACGACAGGCTCTTTGGTGACAGGAAGCATGCGGAAGTCGTGCACAAGGGTCTTGTTGGTGGTGTAGCCTCGTGTGCTCTCCGAGCCCTCTATGCTATAATAGTCGGTCTTGGAAAGATACATCTTGTAGACCACGTCGCGCCGTATCTGGGTGCTGTCGAACTTGTAGAAGCCTTTCTTGTCGGTTTTAGTGGCGTATTCTTTACCGTCGGAACCGACAATCTTGATGTTGACACCACTGATGAGCTGCATCGACTTCTCGTCACGGACGGTGCCTTGGATGGCATAGTTGAGACCAGGTAACTCGAAGTAGAAGATGTTGTAGTTGACTGGAGGTGTCTTGCCTTTGGTTTGGTTGTTCAGATGACGGTTGTGGGGGTCGGCAAACGGACGGCTCGACGAGAAATAGCCACGCTCGACGATGTTGGCGTCGCCGTCGATGGGGTAGAAGATGATTGAAGTCTCGTCGTAGGAGGAGTTGATAGGTATGCCTAGGTTTTGCGGCGTGGACCATTTGCCGTTGCGTCCGAGATTGCTGGAGAAGAGGTCCTGTCCACCGACACCGGGATGGCCGTCAGACGAGAAATAGAGCACCGAATCGCTGCGCAACACGGGCATGATTTCTTTGCCGCGGGTGTTGATGATGGAGGTGAGGTTGATGGGACGGCCGAAATCGTCGGCTGTCGACTTGCGCGACACTTTCCACAGGTCATAGTCGCCGAAGCCGCCGGGCATGTCGCTCGAGAAATAAAGCGTAAGTCCGTCGCTCGAGATTGCGGGATAGAGGTAGTTGTAGGCCGTGTCGCCCAGGTTGATGGCCACAGGGTCGCTCCATTCGCCGGGGGCAGGTGTGTTCTGCTGGCTTTCAGTGTTGTCCTCTTTGCCTTTCTTGCCTTTGGCGCTTTTGGCAGGTGTCTTGGCCTGTTTCTTCGATTTCTTTTTGTCGAGCGACGACGTGTTGCGTACCGACATGTATATGCGGCATCCCTTGGTCTCGTTCTCGGCAATGTCGCAGCGCGAGAAGTAGAGGGTGTTGCCGTCGGGCGAGAAGCATATCTCACCTTCGTTGACAGCGGTGTTTATCTTGCCGCTTTTGTCCCAAGGCTCCGGATAGGAGTTCCACAGTCCGTTGCGGTCTTGATAGACGTAGTATATCTCCGAGAAAGCTTGGTCTGTCCACGGGTCGCGTCCGGTGTTCTCGCCTTCGCCGAAGCGTGAGGTGGTGAACGCCAGCTTGGTGGTGTCGTCGCCCACGAAGCGCGGTGCCCAGTCGTTATAGTCTGTGCACCAGTCGTCCATCTTGGTTATCTCATGACGGGTGCGGTTGTTGTACAGTTGGTTGGCATAGATTAGCGAGGCTTTGCGTTTGGCCGCAAAGGCGTCCGAAGGTTCCATCTGGAGGTATTTCTCGTAGTATTCGTCGGCCTCGTCGAACTTGTTCTCGAAACGACACATCTCGGCCAGCTGGAGGTAGAGTTGGCGTTCGGTGTTCTGGTACCCGTCGCTGGCCAACCGTTTGTATATGCGCTCGGCATGCGGATAATCGTACATCAGACGGTAGCATTCGGCCAGTTGGTAGTATACACGGTTTTTCTCGGCTTTGTTGTCTTTTATCTTCTCATAGGCTTTCGCATACTGGTCGGCAGCTTCTTTGAAACGGTACTGGTCGAAGAGGTCATCGGCCTTTTGGGCGATGCTCTTTTGAGCAATGGCACTCGTGGCTACAAAGATGGCCGCAGTGAGCAGCAGGAGACCTTTTTTCAGAGTTTTCATATATATGTTCTTATTTTCTTATCAGTTATATCGGTGTAGTAATCAACTGTTTGGCAGTGCTACCCACGCCGTTTTGGCGACTATAATCCGAGTGCTAAAATACAACATTTTTCTGATATGGACAAAAAAATGTTATAACAACAGTTCTGCAACCGAAGTGTCTGTCTCTGCCAGGCGAAGACTGTGTAGTATTGTACCTTGTGGCAGTTCTGTCTCCAGAATTTTGGCAAAGTGTATCAGCAAGTTCTCTGTTGTTGGATTGAAGGTCACCTCTATCAGGTTGGGCGACGCCGCTGACGCCGCGCTGAATCGCGACCCTTTCTTTAGCACAAGGCTGTGGTCGTAACGGTCTATCAGCGTACGTTGTACGATGTCTTTGAGTATATGGAAGTCAATTGACATGCCATCGTCGTCGACGGCAGGGCCTTCGACGGTCACCTCCAGGTGGTAGCTGTGGCCGTGAAGGTTGGCGCATTTGCCGTTGTAGCCTTCGAGGGCATGTGCCATCTCGAAGGCGAATTTCTTGGTCAGCAGCAGTTTCATAGCTTCATTCTTTTCTTATTATGGAGTTAAGGAGACAGGAGTTGTAGTGGGCACACAGAAAGCGCAGAAAACACGGAAAACATCATACGCCGCAAGGCAAAATTTCTGTGATTTCTGTGTGACATAAGAAGGAGTTAAGGAGTGCGGAAAAACATAATTTCAATTTCAATAGAGGTGAGCTTTTGCCACTTCGGGGGTAAGGGTATATGTTGTGCCTTTTTCCATCTGTGGCAAGTCGAACATCAGGTCGGTCATAATGTCTTCCATGATAGACCGTAGGCCACGGGCACCAAGGTGGAACTCGACGGCGCGATCGACGACAAGGTCGAGGGTCTTTGGGTCGAAGACAAGGGTGATACCGTCCATGCGGAACAACGCCTCATACTGCTTTGTGAGGGCGTTGCGTGGCTCGGTCAGTATGCGGCGCAATGCGTCGCGGTCGAGGGCCGACAGGTGTGTCAGCACCGGGAAGCGGCCGACGAGCTCGGGTATAAGACCGAATTTCTTAAGGTCCATCGGCTGTACGTACTGTAGCATGTTGTTGCGGTCGAGTTCTTGCCGTTTTTCGTCGCCTTTAAAGCCGATGACGTTGTTGCCCAGACGTGCAGCAATGGCGCGTTCCACACCGTCGAAGGCTCCGCCGCAGATGAAGAGTATGTTGCGGGTGTTGACGGTGATGAGCTTCTGTTCGGGATGCTTGCGGCCTCCTTCGGGCGGCACGCTGACTTCGGCACCCTCGAGCAGTTTCAGCAGTGCCTGCTGGACACCTTCGCCGCTGACGTCGCGAGTGATTGAGGTGTTTTCGCTTTTGCGTGCAATCTTGTCTATCTCGTCGATAAACACTATCCCGCGTTCGGCCGCCGCAACGTCGTAGTTGGCCGCTTGCAGCAGGCGGACGAGTACGTTCTCGACGTCGTCGCCCACGTAACCGGCCTCGGTGAGGGTGGTGGCGTCGGCAATGCAGAACGGCACTTTCAGCAGGCGCGCTATAGTGCGTGCCAGCAGGGTCTTGCCGGTGCCCGTCTCGCCGACAAGGATGATGTTCGACTTCTCGATCTCCACGTCGCTCACGTCTTTGTGCTCGACATTGTAGCGCAAGCGTTTGTAGTGGTTGTATACTGCTACCGACAGGACGCGTTTGGCGGCTTCTTGGCCTATGACGTACTGGTCGAGGAACTCTTTGATTTCCTTCGGCGTAGGTATCGTGTCCAAAGGGTCGAAGCTCGTTGTCTGAATATGACCCTGTTCGGCGAATATCTTGGCAGCCTGCTCTGTGCAGCTGCGGCAGATGTAGCCGTCAATGCCGCTGAGCAGGATGTTTGTCTGCGATGCCGGACGTCCGCAGAACGAGCAGTGTTCTTCTTGTTTCTTTGCCATTTACAATAGTTGGTTTTTGACGGCGTCTTGCCGTATGAAAATGAATAGCATGATGGTGAACGCCAGCATCGACGAGCCGCCGTAGCTGAAGAAGGGCAGCGGTATGCCGATGACGGGCACCAGCCCTAGCACCATGCCTACGTTGATGAACAGGTGGATGAACAGTATGCTTGCCACGGAGTAGCCGTAGAAGCGTGCGAAGGTGGAGCGTTGGCGCTCCGCCATTGTTATCAGGCGTTGCAGCAGCCAGTTGTAGGCAACCAGCAGCACAACGCATCCTAGCCAGCCCCATTCTTCACCTACGGTGCAGAAGATAAAGTCGGTGTGCTGTTCGGGCACGAAATCGGCCTTGGTCACGGTGCCGTGCAGGAATCCCTTGCCCGCCAAGCCGCCGCTGCCGATGGCTATCTTCGACTGGTGTACGTTGTAGCCTGCACCCTGTATGTCGTCGCTTTTGCCAAGCAGCACGTCGATGCGTTCGCTCTGGTGTGCTTCGAGCACATGGTTGAAGACGAAGTCGACCGAGAATACAAAGGCGGTGCAGCATATCAGCACGGCGACAACGTTCACATAGTCGCGCTGTGAGCGTTTGTTGAGCCACAGGAACAGGTAGCCCAAGGCCAGCAGTACCAGTGCCCCGATGAGTATGTATTTGTTCATCAGTAGCGCCAGCACGAAGAGCGCTATGGCGGTCACTCCGATGACGAGTATGGCACCCGAGAGCCCTTCGCGGTAGAGCGGGAACACGAATGCGATGAATACGAGTGCCGAGCCCGTGTCGTGTTGCAGAAACACTAGTGCTGCGGGTATCGCCACAATGACGATGGCGGCCAGTTTGGTTTTCGCCTGGTGCCAGTCGACGCCCAGGGTGCTCATGTATTTTGCCAACGCCAGTGCGGTGGCGAATTTTGCAAACTCCGACGGCTGTAGCCGGAAGAAGCCCAGGTCAATCCATGACTTGCCGCCGTGTGAGCTCACGGCAATGAAGAGTGTAACCACAAGCAGTATGATTACAATACCGTAGATGATGTATGCGCCGTTGGAGAATACTCGTGGCTCGGTAAGCATCACGATGGTGGCGGTCAGCACAGCGGCCGCAATCCACATCAGCTGTTTGCCGTGGAAGGTCGCGAGGTCGAACACTGCGGCGTGGCTCTCGTTGTAGGTGGCGGCATAAATGTTGAGCCAGCCGAACACCGACAAGAAAGCCCACAGACCTACTGTCCACCAATCTATTTTCAGTCGCTCTCGGTACATCTTGTTTCTATTCCATGTGTCGTTTTCTCGCCATGCCAAAGCGGGCAAGTTCCTTTTGGCCATTTGGCTTATTGAAAACGTTCAGTTCTTCTTTTTCGCTTTCTTGATCCTGCGTGTGAGCGGCAGCTTCTGGCAGGGGTTTATCTCCTTGTATTGCTTCTCGATGTCTTTGCGTTTAACCTCGCCGTTCAGGTATTTCTCAACCAGCAGACCGGCTATGGGTGCCGCCCACGTGCCACCGCCGCCCTGTGCGTTCTCGACGTATACGGCCATCGCTATCTTCGGGTTGTCTTTCGGCGCGAAGCAGATGAAGACGGAGTGGTCGTTGCCGTAGTTCTCGGCGGTTCCGGTCTTGCCGCAGATGTCGAGGCCGTCGACGCGGGCACGTCGTGCGGTGCCGCCAGCCACGTGCACCACGTCGTACATGCCGGCGGCGGCGATGTCGAAGTAGCGCGAGTCGATGCCTGTCTCGTGGCGTGTGTAGTATTCTTCGTTGCGCGTTGAATCGGGTCCGTAGTAGCGTACTACGTGTGGTGTGATGTAGTATCCGCGGTTAGCCACGATGGTGGCAAGGTTGGCCATCTGTATCGGGACGACGGTCACTTCGCCCTGTCCTATGGAGTTGGAATAGATGGTCGAGAAGGCCCAGCGCTCTTTGCCATACCAGCGGTTGTAGAACGAGGTGTCGGGTATGGTGCCCGACGACATACCGGCACGCGGCAGGTCGATGGGCAGCTTCTGACCGAAACCGAAGCGTAGCATATAGTCGTGCCATACGGTGAGCCCGTACTGGGCGTCTTTGTAGATGTTTTTGTACCTGCCCTGTTGTATGACACGACGGTAGACCTGATAGAAGTATGGGTTGCACGACATCTTGAGAGCTTCCTGTACACAGGTGGCCGAGGGGTGGTTGTGGCATCCGACGAGGCTCTTGTCGCAGGGAAAGCCGCTGCCGGGGGTGATGGCGCCTAGGTCGAGCGCCACCATGCTCTGTGCCACCTTGAAGATGGAGCCCGGCGGATACTGACCCATGAGAGCCCTGTTGAGCATCGGCTTGGCCAGATCGCTGTTGAGACGTTTGTAGTTCTCGCCGCGTATGCGTCCCACGAGCAGGTTAGGGTCGTAGGTGGGTGCGCTGACCATGGCCAGCACCTCGCCGGTGGCGGGCTCGATGGCTACAACGCAGCCACGCTTGTTGGCCATCAGCTCTTCGGCATATTGCTGCAGGTCGGCGTCGAGGGTGGTGTATAGGTTGGCACCTTCGATGGGCAGTGTGTCGAGGGTACCGTGCTGGTAGGGGCCTATCTCGCGGTTATGCACGTCGACGTGCATGACCTTCTTGCCCTTCACTCCGCGCAGCACATCCTCGTAGCTCTTCTCCAGTCCGCTCTTCCCTATGTAGTCGCCACGGCTGTAGTATGGGTCGCGGTCAAGGTCTGCCTGATCCACTTCGCCTACGTAGCCAAGCACCTGTGCCGCTATCGGACGGTCGTAGTAGCGCAACGTGCGTTGCGAGATGTAGAACCCTTTGAAACGGAACATCTTGTTTTCGAAGCGTGCATACTCCTCTTTTGATATCTGTTTCATGAATGCCGATGCTGAATAGGGCGAGTGTTTGCGGGCTTTCTGTATGCGCTCGTCGAAGTCGTCGCGTGTGATGCCGATACTCTGGCAGAAGTAGTTGGTGTCGAGGTTTTTGACCATACGTGGTATCACCATCAGGTCGTACACTGCCTCGTTGTGCACCAGCAACTCGCCGTGACGGTCGTAGATGAAGCCTCGCGCCGGGTATTGCGTCACGTTGCGCAGCGACTGTTGGTCGGCCAGCTTGCGGTATTCCGGGTCGAACAGCTGCAGCATGGCCAGGCGTCCTACAAACAGGATGCCCACCACGATGAAGATAGCCCTCACCACACGGCTGCGATCGGTGTATTTGTTCGACATGCTAATTACATTTAACGTCGTCTTGGCACGATTATTGCATTGCCGACACTAAATATTTTTTGTCAGACAACCGTAGCTTGTCTCCTGCTCCGAAAAACCGAAAAGGTTTTTCGGGTATTATATAACATACACGTTGTATTATCATCCCTCGTTTTTTTCGCCTTGCCAAAACTCGAACAAGTTCGGCTTTGGTCATTTGGCTTAATGAAAATGGTCTCTTCTGACAGGTTTTTTCCCTGGAAATCACGACGGTACATCTCCCAAAGTTTCTTGCCCCCTATGCCGGGATCCAATATACGTACCTCTCGTATGTACTGTACGACAAACTCCTCCACATATAGCATGCCCCTGTCATCGCTGTATTTATAGTATGCCTGCTTGCTTACGCCAAATAGTCCGCAAAGCCCCCCCCCTCCTGGTATTCCTTGGGCGACTTTGCGTGCAGGTTGTTCACCGCTTGGCGTCAGCTTTTTTTCTTATCTGGATGTTGGATTTCTGTTCGGCTACATTGACTATCTCCTCATTGAGATCCGCACGCAGCCTCTCCCTTTTTAACTCTTTTTTTGCTGACCGACAGCACCGCAGGGGTGCTGTTCACCGCTTTCGCTATCGCAAAAATTCACTGGATTTTTGCTTCACGTAGATTTTTTTTTCTCTGTGTTAAAAAAAATGTGTATTTTTGCAGCCGAATTGATGTTGAACCAATAACGATGTATCGAAGCATTTCTATCAGTTTTAACCCCTAAATATGAGGAAAATATGATGGATGTAAAGAACCGGCAGTTGACCGACAACGAGCTTATCACCCGCTATCGCGAAGGTGATACTTCCTGTTTTGAGGTTCTGCTCGAACGTTATCAGGCCAAGGTGTATGGCTACATTTTTTCTGTCGTCAAGGACAAGGATACCGCCGACGATATCTTTCAAGACACCTTCTACAAGGTTATTGTCACCATCAACAGCGACCAGTACAGGGACGAGAACAAGTTCATCCATTGGGTGATGCGTATTGCGCACAACCTGATCGTGGACCATTTCCGTCGCAACAACAAGATGCCCCTCGTGCCCAATCGTCCGGAGAGCGATGTCATCGACAATCTGAAGCTGCCCGACGAGAATGCCGAGCATGTCATCATGCGCAAGCAGACCAGCCAGAATATCCGCAAGCTTGTCCGTATGCTGCCGCCGGAGCAGCGTCGTGTCGTCATCCTGCGCCACTACGGCAAGTGCGACTTCAAAGATATTGCCGCGCGCACCGGTGTCAGTATCAACACCGCGCTCGGACGTATGCGCTATGCTATCATCAACCTGCGTCGCCTGGCTCAGGAGAACAATATGTATATCGAGCTTTGAGGCTCATAATCGAAAACAAGACGGGACGAGGACCTTCTTGGTGCCTCGCCCCGTTTTTGTTTTATCTCTGTCGGTCTACTGCACAGAGATGCTGATAAGTATGACTTGTGCATCGTCCAGCGAGGCGGCCTTGCCCACGGTCATGCGATAGACGGTCTTGTTTCCCACCTTGCTTGGGGTATAGTCGAAAGAGATGGCCATGTTCTCGTTGATGCCGGGTGTCAGGGTGAATGCGTCCGACGTCCATGGGCAATCGGGGTTCTTGCACGTCTCGCCGTAGCATATCATTATCTTGTTCATCTCGTCGGGACCTTCCAGTTTCTCCATCTTGATCATTGTCTCCAGGTTGCCGTCGGTCTTGTTCTCCAGCAGGATATTGATGGCGGCGAAATCCATTGTGACTTGGTCGATGGTGGGATGCACCTCGAGTGTGGCACCGGCGGCGATGGCGTCGCCGTTGTAGATGATGGCATAGGATGCCGACTCGCTATAGGTCTCTGTGGTGTCGATAGGATCGTCGTTTGTGTCCTCACAGGCGACCAGGCCGAGCATCGCAGTGCCGATGGCTATCATGGCCAGGCTTTTGAAGATGTTTTTCATAGTGTTCTTCTCTTTTTTTATTATAAAATGTAATTACTTTTCACTTCCCTTTCACTTCCTTTTCACTCCTCTTTCACTCCCCTTTCACTCCTCCTTCACTCCCCCTTCACTTCCCTTTCACTTCCCTTTCACTATATTGCTAGTCCAGTTTCAGCACTGCCAGGAAGGCACTCTGTGGCACCTCGACATTACCCACCTGGCGCATACGCTTCTTGCCTTCTTTCTGTTTTTCCAGAAGCTTGCGTTTGCGTGTGATGTCGCCGCCGTAGCACTTGGCCGTCACGTCCTTGCGCACTTGTCGCACCGTCTCGCGGGCGATGATCTTGCTGCCGATGGCGGCTTGTATGGCCACATCGAACTGCTGCCGTGGTATCAGGTCTTTCAGCTTCTCGCACATCTTGCGTCCGATGGGATAGGCGTTGTCTACATAGGTGAGTGTGCTGAGTGCGTCGACGGGGTCTCCGTTGAGCAGTATCTCCAGCTTGACGAGTTTCGACGGCTGGTAGCCGTTGATGTAGTAGTCGAACGAGGCGTAGCCTTTCGAGATGCTCTTCAGCTTGTCGTAGAAGTCGAACACCACCTCGCCCAGCGGCAGGTCGAAGGTTATCTCGATGCGGTCGGTGGTCAGGTAGTTCTGGTTCTTCAGTTGGCCGCGCTTGTCCATGCACAGCTTGATGACCGGCCCGATGAAGTCGGCCTTGGTGATGATCTGTGCATGGATGTAGGGCTCGTACACTTCGGCAATATTGTTGGGCTCCGGCATGCCGCTGGGGTTGTAGACGTCTTTCTCTTCGCCGTTGGTGAGTTTCACCTTGTATTGCACGTTTGGTACCGTGGTGATGACATCCATGTTGAACTCGCGTGTCAGGCGTTCCTGCACTATCTCCATGTGCAGCAGACCCAGGAAACCGCAACGGAAGCCGAAACCCAACGCCAGCGAGCTCTCCGGCTCGAAAGTCAGCGAGGCGTCGTTCAGCTGTAGCTTCTCCAGCGAGGCGCGCAACTCTTCGTAGTCGTCGGTGTCGACAGGATAGACGCCTGCGAACACCATCGGCTTGACGGCCTCGAAGCCGTCGATAGGCTTCTCGCAAGCGTTCTGCACATGGGTGATGGTGTCGCCCACACGCACCTCCTTCGAGGTCTTGATGCCACTGATGATGTAGCCCACATTGCCGGCGCTCAGCTCCTTGCGGGGCTCCATAGTCAGGCGAAGCACACCCACCTCGTCGGCGTCGTATTCTTTGCCTGTGGAGAAGAACTTCACGTGGTCGCCTGTCCTCAGTGTGCCGTTCATTATGCGGAAGTAGCTGATGATGCCACGGAAAGGATTGAACACCGAGTCGAACACCAATGCCTGGAGCGGTGCGTCGGGGTCGCCCTCGGGTGCGGGAATACGGTCGACGATGGCGTCCAGCACCTCGGCCACACCCATGCCCGTCTTGGCCGAACAGCGCAGTATGTCCTCGTGTCTGCACCCCAGCAGGTCCACTATCTCGTCGGACACCTCCTCGGGCATCGCGCTGTCGAGGTCTATCTTGTTCATCACCGGTATTATCTCCAGGTCGTTCTCCAAGGCCAGGTACAGGTTCGAGATGGTCTGTGCCTGTATGCCCTGTGTGGCGTCGACCACCAGCAGCGCACCCTCGCATGCGGCGATGGCACGGCTCACCTCGTAGCTGAAGTCCACGTGGCCTGGTGTGTCGATCAGGTTCAGCACATAGTCTTTGTAGTTCATCTGGATGGCGTGGCTCTTGATGGTGATGCCACGCTCTTTCTCCAGCTCCATGTCGTCGAGCACCTGGTCTTGCATCTCGCGTTGGCTGACGGTGTCGGTCACCTCCAGCAGGCGGTCGGCCAGTGTGCTTTTGCCATGGTCGATATGGGCAATTATACAGAAATTGCGAATGTTCTTCATCGGATTAATAATAGCAGGTATCGACAAAGTTCTTGATACGAGGTTTCACGTATTCTCGTTCCTCCATGAAAGCCATGTGGCCCACTTTGTCGAGCAGCAGCATCTCCGCGTGTCGTGGGAACATGGCCTGTGTGACAGCTATCTCGAGCGGGATGCGGCTGTCCTCTTTGCCGTACACCATCAGCACCGGCACTTCCATCTTCTCTAGCACCGCTATGCGCGACGGACGTTCCTTCATGCCGCGTTGGGCGGCGATGATGGACTCGGAGGTGGTTTCGAGGCATTGGTCTTTCAGGTCTTTTATCTCTTGGTACAAGGCTCCGCGACGGTCGGGATGGAACAGGTTGGGCACAAAGTCCACTATGAACGAGGCTCTGTTGTCGCTCACCTGGGCACACACCTGCTCGCGATAGACACGGTGTTCCGCGTCGTCGGCCATGGCGTGGGCGTTGATGAGCCCTAGCCCGCGCAGCGAGTAGGGGTACTTCTCGGCAAAGGCCAGCGTGACATAGCCGCCCATCGAGTGCCCTATCATGACACATTGGTCCACTCCGGCATGGTTCAGCACCTCCTTGACCGTCTTGGCCATGAAGTCCATGGTGTGTATGTCGCAGAAGGTGTCTGTGAGTCCGTGCCCCGGCAGGTCTATGGTGATGACCCGCATGCTGTTCATGTAGCTCAGTACGTATGAACTCCACACGTCGAGGTTCTGCAGGAAACCGTGCAGGAGCACCAGGGTCTTGTTGTTGCTGCGACCTTCGTCGCGATAGTGCACGGTGCGGCCGTCTATTTCTACTATGCGGTGCTGTTCCATGTTGTATATTTGGTTGTTTTTGATGGTTTATGGCAACCTCTGAAAAATGCCTTATGCCTTTAATGACGTTCGCGGAAGCGTATCGACACGCCGTCGCTGCCTCCGTTCTTGACGCCCACGTTGCCGAAAGCCGAGATGATTATCTGCGAGCCGTCGACGTCGAGGGTCGACAGGTAGTCGCGTATGACGCGCCCGCGCTCAAGCGAGAGGTTGTATGCCAGCACATCGTCGTGTCCGGCCACGTCGATAATCACTTCTGCAATTGCCGTCGGGTTGTTGCGTATGAATTGTGCCAGCTGTTCCAGTTGCAGCTCGGCAATGGGGGTGAGGGTCGTCTGTGTCTTGTTGAACTCCACGGCCTTCAGCGGCAGTGCCTTGTCCTTCGATACCAACACGGAGAAGGTGTAACCTTTTAGACGTTGCCTGCCGTGGTTCCCAGGTCCTATTATGACGGCGGGGACGAAGTAGGTGCCTGCATCGCCGAGCACTGCGTAGTGTTTGTCCTTGTGTATGTTGAGGTTGATGCTGTGGTTTTCACCTACATAGTCGATCACCTGTGTCACTGTCTGTTGGGTCATGTCGGCCACACGGACGCGGAAGAGGATGTCTTCCATGCCGAGCACCTCGAGGGTGTAGTTGTAGTACGAGTTGGTGGCGTTGTGCCATGTCGGGAAGGTGTAGCACGAGAAATTGCCGGCGTCCGAGTTGGACGAGAGGTATATCTCTTTTTCGTCGGGGCCGAAGCTGATGGAGGCTTCGCTGCGGCACGAGTTAATCTCTTTGCCGGCGTTCTGCGGCACTGTCCATGAAGTCCAGTCTTCCACGTTGGTGCGTGTTGCCACATACACGTCGCCGTAGCCCAGTCCACCACGGCCGTCGCTGATAAAGTAGAGGGTCTTCAGGTTGCGGCTGAGTATGGGCGAACGTTCGCTGTATGCCGTGTTGATGTCGGGCCCCAGATTGATGGCCTGCCCCCACCCGTTTTGGGTATAGGGGATGAAGTACAGGTCCGATGCCAGTGCGGTGTCGCCGTGGAAGTAGGTGCCGGACGACTGCAGGTTGTACCCGCCGGGACGGTCGGAGGCCAGCAGTATGCCGCTGCCGTCGGGCAGCATGTATGCGTCGGTCTCTGTATAGTCGGTGTTGACGGGCGACGCCGGGATGTCGGTGATGCGCCATTGTGCCCCGTCATACTCGGCAATCCATATGTCGCCTTCGCCACCAAGCAGCATCTTCTTGCCGTCGGCGAAGAAGCCGTAGAAGGTAAGTCCGTCGTTGTCGGTTTTTGCAAAATCCACGTCGCCTGTCGGGCGCCATTTGTTGTCTTTCCTTACGGCGTAGCATATACGGCGGCTTGAACCCATGACGCGAGTGAAGTACAGGTTGCCGTCGTTGGGGTTGACGGAGGGGTTGACGATGTTGTAGGAGGCTGCCAGCTGTAGGGTGGCACTGCGGCCGCTGCCAGGTGCCGCCAGCACCTTCTGCAGCTCCGCATACTCGTCGTGCGAGGTGTTCTCGAACACCATCTCGAACTGTCTCACGCGGGCGAGCGCGGCGGCATAGTTCTTCTGGCTTGTCTGCACCTGTAGCATACGCTGCAAGGGCACCAGGGCAATCTTCTTGCCCATCATCTTGCGTACATATCCTGCATAGCGGTCGTAGTCGCCCTCCAGATAGTTGGTCATAAGGTTGACTTGGTCAATCTTCTCGGCACTCTCCATGTCGGCCTCCACGGCACGTTGAAACGGAAAGTCGGGATTCTCCTTGACAAAGCGGTGTATAGGGTCGCTGTTGCCTTCGGCGGCATGCCACGAGTAGTAGGTGTTGTACACGTCGTTGTAGTAAGGGTCAAGGTGGTAGCGCTCTATGTAGATACGTGCTGCCTCAATGTCGTGTTCTTCGTTCACCTTGCGGCGAAGCTCGGCCAGGGCTTTGTCGGCCAGTTCGTTGTCGGCGTTGGAGTCGATAAAGTCGGCGTAGTCGCGAGCGGTGTGCAGTTCGCTGTATTGCATCTTGAGCAGTGTGGCCAGCTGTTCGCGCGCCTGTATGTTTTCGTCGCTGGTGGGATAGCGGTGCAGGAAATCGTTGTAGGCCGCTATGGTGTTGCGGCGTGTCGTCGCGGCGTAAGCCAGACGGCTCTTCTGCTTCTCTGCCGAACGGCGCACCGAGGGGCTGAGTTCGTAGCCTGCGGCTACCGAATCGACGGCGGCTTCGGTCGTGAGCCCGTCGAAGAGGCCGGGTGCCAGCTTGGACAGCCGCTCCTCCATCTGTTCGGCTTCGTTGGTGCCGGGGTATATGTCTATGAAGTGGTAGTACGATTGGGCAGTGCCTTTGCGTAGGTCTTCGTCGTACACTTGGTTGATGCGGCGTTGGCGCAGCAGACGCACCAGTGCGATGTCGATGCCGAAGGCGTCGAGGTAGGTGTCGAGCTCCACACGGCTCATGTCGGTACGCATCTCCAGGGTGTTGTATGCGGCGTCGGTGATGCCCTGCTTGGCTTGACGGATGGTGAAGATGGTGATGTTCTTGCGTGCCAGCCGGGTCAGCTCGCCCAGTTTCTCGTTCTCAAGCAACTCGATTTGGCGTGTCTCGGCACGTTGTATGTATTTCATGGCCATCGGCAGGTTCTGCATAGGGTTGGTGTTGTCGTAATAGAACATTGCCATGTCGTACAGGGCGTCGACGGAGTTGGGCGACTTGGCGTAGGCACGGTTGAGTCGTGTGAAGCGTGCTTCGTAGTCGCTCGAAGTGTCGATGTCGTCCACCACTTGGCAGAAACCCGTTGCGGCTGCCAGCAGGCATACCAGGATTGTCAGTGTCTTTTTCATTGCCTTGCGGTTATTTTACGGTGCTGAGGATGTTCTTGAACTCTTGCTCCATCTCTTCGAAGGTGTCCTTGGTGGTCTCCAGTCTGAATTCCACGGCAGCCCCGTCGGACATGAAGTAGGTCATCATAAACTGGTAGTCTTTCTGCTCCGACGGGTTGGTGTAGGCTCCCATGTAGCCAAGTCCGCCTTTGTGAGGCAGGCCGGGTCCGTGGGTGTATTCGCGTACCGATTGGAACGGCTGTGCCAGATAGCGTTCGTAGGCCAGCTGGTACACGTCGCCGTCGTAGTCGGTGTCGACATAGATGCGGAGCACCGGCAGCACGGTGTCGCCTTCTGTGTCGACTATCACCTCGGCGGCGTAGTAGTAGATGTATACGTCGGTACCGTCGTCAAGCTGGAAGGTGCGCAGGTAGCGCCAGCTGTCGGGCTCCAGCTCGAAGCTGACGTGTGTGCCTGGAATCATAATCTGCGACGCGGCGTTGGCGCCGAAAGCCATCAAGGCTGCCAGTAGCAGCAGGTGTGCTGTTCTCTTCATTTTCCCAATCTTTTGTTATAGAACTGCATCAGCTCGTCGGCGAGCTTCTGCCCGTTGTATTGTTCCCTAATCAGTTCTGACGCTGCTGCGCCGACACTTTGACAGTAGGTTTTGTCGGCCAGACAGCGTCCTATCTGGCTGGCAAAGGCTTCGGGAGTGTCGGCGATGAGCAGGTTGGTGCCGTCGGTATAGTCTATGCCTTGTGCGCCCACGGTGGTGGTCACCACCACCTTGCCGGCCGACATGGCCTCGATTATCTTCACCCTTATGCCGCTGCCGCTGAGCAGCGGCACCACGTTGATCTGCTTGCTTGCAATAAACTGCATGGCGTCGTCCACCTCGCCCACCACCGTCACACCTTCGATGGCGGCTTTCATCCATCGCTTTGGCATCTTGCGTCCGGCCAGGTAGAGGTGTGCCTGCGGCACCTGGCGGTGCACCACCGGCCACACCGTCTCGAGCAGCCATGCTATGCTCTCCTGGTTGGGCAGCCAGTCCATGGCACCTATGTGGAACAGCGAGTTGGGCTCCGCGTCGGCCACCGGAGCCTCGTGCGGCTCGACGCCGAAAGGGATGCTGGTGATGGGACGTCGGCAGCCGTTCTGGCTGAAGTATTCGGCGTCGGACGGGGTGATGCACACCACTCCGTCGTAGTCGTTGATGTGCTCCAGCTCGTAGGCACGCAATGTCAGCGACAGGTGCTTCAGGTAGCTCCTCTTCAGGGGGTTGCGTGTGCTCTGTGCCACACGTTGCCATATCTTGTGCTCCACGTTGTGGGCTCTGAGGATGACCTTGGCTTTCGAATGTGTGCGTATCAGCGGCACGTAGGGAGTGAGGAAGATGCTCTCCACGTGCACCACGTCGAACGTGCTGGTGGCGAGTATCTCTTTCAGCTTTTTGGCGAAGTCGTTGCTGCGGTAGCGTACAACGTGGTACGACTCGCCGCACAGCATGGCTCCTGCCGCTGCCAGCGGCTTCACCCGCAGGTCGATGTATACGGCGTCGTAGCCCGCCAGCCGCCCGCGGTATTCTTCGGGCAGGCTGTCGGTGTGTGCCGGATGTTTGTCGGTCTCCACAGTAAGCACCCGCACCTCGCAGCCGGCGCCGATGAGCCCCTGCGTGATGCTGTTCATCGCCAGGGTGCCGCCGTCGACGGTAGGGTAGGGGGGCTTGTTGCAGAGCTGTAGTATCTTCATTGTCAGTGTTTATTCTTTGGGCAGTGCTTTGAATCCGAAGCCGAGTATCTCCGAGCTCTCCATGATGTTGACGAAGGCATTCGGGTCGAGGCGGTGCAGGTTGCTCTTTAGTTTCACCATGTCGGCACGGTCGAGGGTGACATATATCATCTTGCGCTCGTTGCCTTGGTAGAGACCGGTGCCCGACAGCATGGTGCCGCCGCGCTCCAGGTCGTTGAGGATATAGTTGCGCACGGCTTCCACCTCGTCGGTCACGATAAACATCGTCTTGTAGCTCTTCATGCCGTCGACCACCAGGTCTATTATCTTGCTCTCGATGAAGATGAGGATGATGGAATAGATGGGCAGACGTATGTCGCCTATGACGAGGGTGGTCAGCGAGATGCAGCTGTCGACGATGAGCACGAGCGTGCCAAGCGAGATCTTGGTGTACTTGTGGATTATCATCGAGATGATGTCGCTTCCGCCGCTGGTTGCACCGGCACGGAAGATGACGCCGATGGCCACGCCGTATATCAGGCCGGCCACCACCGTGTTGAGGAACATATCGGGCAGGAACCAGCGCTCCACGTCGCCGTCCATGAACGACAGGGCCGTGTGCTGGGCGCTGTCGAGGAAGTCGCCGTCGTGTATCAGCGGCGCATAGCCCCATGTCGTCTCGAGTATGAAGGTGAACACCGGTATCAGTATCACCGACACTATGGTCTTCACTCCGAACTTCGGACCCAATATCAAGGTGCCGATGATCAGCAGCGGTATGTCCATGCAGATGCCCGCCAGCGATATCTTCCATCCCCACAGGGCGTTGAACACGTTGGCCAGACCGTAGACGCCGCCGGGAGCCAGGTGGTACGGGTTGACGAACATGACGTCGCCCACAGCAAACAGTGCGCTGCCAAGTACCAGCAGCAGGTATGACCCTATCTCTTTTTTCCAGTCTCGCTCTTTGCTCATTGTAGCCGTAATTGTTTGGTTGTTAGTATATAAACCGTATGGCACAGCATGCCATTAATCGGCAAATATACAAAAAAAAACTATGCGGTATATAAAAAATATCGTCAGGGAGTGCCGCTGTCCTGCGTTCCCAGGGGACTCTCGCATCCCTTTGTCTCACAAAGTCTGGTCTCGGGCTGCTAACGGCTGTATATCTCCACCTCGTCGACCATCAGCCATGCCGGACGGCGGCTATAGTTGTGCCATACCGGCAGTTCGGGCATACAGATGAAGCGCAGTCGCACATAGTTGGTGTATTTGGCTTTGCGTGGCTCGATGCAGTACCTCACCCTGCGGCTGCCGTTCTGTTCGTCCTCGGCGGGGTTCTGCAGCTCCATGCTCTGCCAGTCGCTCCATTTCTTGCCGTCGATGCTCCACTGCGCCTGCACGTCGACGGGCTGTATCACCCAGTCGCCGGGACTGTTGCAGGCTCCTACGGCTATCTTGCCCAGCTTGGCGTACTGCGCCAGTGCTATGGTCATCACCACGGTGTCGGCTGCCTCGAATCCCGCCCAGCCGTTGCGGTAGTCGCCCGGTATGGCGCGACGTCCGTCGGCCAGCATCATCGGGAAGCCCTTGCTGTATTGTTCGGCCGGCATGCGGCTGCAGGTGATGTTGTGTACGGGAAGCATCTTGTTGTCGTCGGTGGACGGCAGCTGTTGCGTGAGGTCGTCGTGGGGCTTGATGCTGTACCCTTTGCTGTCGAGGAAGAACTGGCCACGTGTCGGTATCATCAGGAAACGGTAGTAGTAGGTGCTGTCGCCGCTGATCTGGTAGCACTCGGCCACACCGGGGCCACATGTGGCAGTGCCGAGTCCTGCCTGACGGTAGTCGATGTTGACGATGTAGTGGTCGGCGTCCTGCACGTCGCGCCAACGCCGTGCAACGCTGAGCACACTGTCTTCCTGCCGTCGTATGCTGAAGTTGAGCCACCCCTGGTCCTCCGGACTCAAGAACGCCAGCCCCACGCCGCCACGTACAAAGCTGACCCATTGCGCCTCGTGGTTGCCCTGCTCCTGTGGCACCACATACTGGCGCTCCGACAGCGACCGCAGGCTCTTGTACCATGTCGCCACGCGCTGCGCCGCCCGCCTGTCGGGATAGGTCTCGTGGATGTTGCCGTAGAAGCCTGCGGCATAGTTGGTGTCGAGCCCAAGCTGTATCCCCAGCTTGGGCAGTGTCCCGAAGTGCCCCATGGGCATCACCAGATAGTGCAGCTGCACGTTGCCGTCGGCATCGATGCTGATGATTTCTTTCACTGTCAGCGTGTTGCCGTCGGGTGTGGTGTAGCGTAGCAGCATCTGCACCTCGTGGTCGGTCGAGCTTGTACTCATGACCTCCACGTTCATGTTGTCCAACCCCTGCCAGGCACGAGCCCCTGCCATGTCGGCCATATCGTTCTCGGTGGGTGGTCGCCAGAAGTTGCAGTGCAGCGGCTGTGCCAACAGCTCTTGTCCGCGGTAGGTGAATGAGGTTATCGAGCCGTCGAGGTTGTTGACTCTGAGGCGACTGTCGCCATCGGCACCTTCGATGGTGGTGCAGTGGCGGTCGCGCAGCAGATGCCAGCGGTTTTTCTTGGCCAGGGGTTTCAGGTCGCGTTTGTCGTAGCTTGTGTTGGCGTCGACGCCGAACGAGGACGGCACCACCACGTTGGAGCGCCCTCGTGTGTAGACCGCCTCCACTTCGGCGGCACAGGCGTGCGGCGTGCGGTCGGCAGACAGTATGCCGTTGGCACAGAAGGCGTCGTCGTCCTTGATGTCGAACAGCTGTCCGAAGTCGCCTCCGACAGCCCACCATGCACCAGCCGGCAGCCCCGCGGCATCCGTGTGGTCGCCGGTATACAGTTTGCCGCTGTCGACAAGGAATGCCTGGTCTATCCAGTCCCAGATGAAGCCACCCTGCAGCTGCGGATACTTGTCTATGGTGTCCCAGTAGTCTTTCAGTCCGCCCATGCTGTTGCCCATGGCGTGGCAGTATTCCACCATGATGTAGGGACGCTTGTTGTTGGGGTTGCGGGCATATCGCGAGAGGTCGTCGACCGAGGGGTACATGATGCCCACTATGTCGGTGTTGCGGTCCAGCTCGGCACGCTCGTATACCACGGGACGTGTGTTGTCTTTGCCTTTCAGGAAACGGTAGGCTTCCTCGAAGCAGTATCCGTTGCCGCATTCGTTGCCGAGGCTCCAGACGATGACGCAGGGATGGTTGCGGTCGCGACGGTACATGTTGTAGACGCGGTCCAGTATCGGGTTGAGCCACTCTTTCTTCTTGGCCAGCGAGCCCTCGCCGTAGCCTTGGGCATGGCTCTCGTTGTTGGCCTCGTCCCAGACATACAGTCCTGCCGAGTCGCACAGGTCGTACCACAGCTCGTCGTCGGGGTAGTGGCTTGTGCGCACAGCGTTGACGCCCATCTCTTTCATCATGGCGATGTCCTGCCGCATCTCGTCGGGCGTGACGTAGTGGCCACCGTACATGGAGTGTTCGTGGCGGTTCACGCCGCGTATCTCCATAGGCTGTCCGTTGAGGCGCAGCTGGCCGTTGCTGATGTCCACGTGGCGGAAGCCTATGCGCTTGGTGATGCGTTCGGTCTCGCGGCCCTGCGCGTCGCAGAGGGTCACGACAAGGTTGTAGAGGGTGGGGGTGGTGTCGGTCCAGGGCTGTATGCCGGCATGTCTCGACTGGTGGATGGCGAACCAGTCGCCTTTGGCGAGGCGGATGCCGTGCCCTAGGCCATCGACGGAGAAGCCGTCAATGCTGTGCAGTGCGATTGTCACAGTGCCTCCTGTCACTTCGTGGTTCAGGTCCACCATCACGTCGAGCAGGCCGGTATGCCAGTCGTTGGTGTCGATGTCGGCTATGACCTTGATGTCGGTGATGTAGGTTTGTGGCACGCTGTACAGTTCCACGTCGCGTGTGATGCCGCTCATGCGCCACATGTCCTGGCACTCCAGGTAGCTGCCGTCGCACCAGCGTATCACCTTTGTCGCCACGCGGTTGCGTCCGGGTTGCAGATAACGCGTGATGTCCCACTCGGCAGGTGTCTTCGAGTCTTGGCTGTAGCCTACCTCGTGACCATTGATGTAGAGGTAGATGGCCGACCCCACGGCGCCGAACTTGATGATGGTCCGGCGGCCTTGCCAGGCGGTGGGCAGGGTGAAGTCGCGTGCATAGACGCCTGTGGGGTTGTAGTCGGTGGGGACGTAGGGCGGGTTGCTGGGGAACTCGTTCTTCATGTTGACGTACACCGGCACCCCGAAGCCCTGCAGCTCTATGTTGCCTGGCACTCTTATTGAGTCCCAGTGGGTGGGGGTGAGGGTGGCTGCGCCCGGCGTGTTGAAGTAGGCGAAGCGCCAGATGCCGCCCAGGCTCATGCGCCACTGGTCGCCGTCGGGTATTATGCGGTCATGAGGCTGTACCTTGTTCATGCGGTACACCTCCAGATTGTTCCAATAGGGTTGCGCTTGTGCTGCCCCCAGGGCCGCCAGCAGCAGTATGATAAGGGTATGCTTGCAGTTCATCGAAAAAAGAAACGCAATAATCCACAAATTATTGCGTCTCCTTTTAATAGTTTTTCACAACAACCTTGTGCACGCGTCGGCGCCACATGTCCTAGAAGGGCAGAAAACCTATGCCTAGACGTATTGTCAACATGTTGGCAACGACGGCATCGGCGTAGTGCATATACTGGCTGGCGTCTCCGTCGAATTTCTTGTTCACGACTTTCGAAAACAATCCGTAGGTGTAGGCGTAGCTGACCTCGTAGTTGAGCACCAGCCTGTGCAGGAACACGTAGTTGCGGCCAAGACCCAGATGGGCGCCGAAGGTCTGTCCGTCGGCGTTGCCGTCGAAGTCGGTGAAACGCACCATGTGCAGTCCGCCGCCGACGTAGAGACCCAATGGTGCAAACTCGCTGCGTGTGTATTTGCGCATGTCGACAGCCAGTGTCAGCATGTTCTTCGAACTCTGGAACGTGTTGGTTTGCCATGCGTTGCCGTACCAATAGGGGTCGCTGCTCTGTGTTATCTCCTCGTATCCCTTGTTGTAGCGTCCCCACAGGGCGATGGAATTGGTGCGTCCTATGGCGAACTCTACCGAGGCCCAAGGCGTCAGGGCCAGGTAGTGCCCGTGGCTGAAGGTCTGGTAGCCCGCCGCACCGAGGTTGAAGCCGCCTGCGAGTGCCAGCCTCTTGCCCATGAAGCCTTTGTTCTCGCTTTTCTTGGGATGCAGGGCGCTGGAATAGTTGTCGTAGATCATGGCGTCGACCATGTCGTCGTGGTCGGCCACGTTGAAGCTGTACGACTGGCGCGAGAGCACCTTGCCTTCGCGTGCGTCGACGACGACCGTGGCCATGGCTGTGTGCTCGATGCCGGTGAACATGCATACCGCCACCAACGGCGTCAGCGGCAGAACGAGGAGGAATGTTGGATTGGCGTCGGCCGACAGACCCTCGACGTTGAGCAACACGTTGAAGCCCACCGTGCGGGCACCGTAGCGGTCGAGGAGCCTGTCCATGGCGGGCTGCGTCAGCCGCTCCATGACGAAGGCGTCGTTGGCCAGCCAGAACTCGTTAGACCATTCGCACATCGTCAGGAAGTCGTTGTATTCCACGTCGCTCTCCATCTTGTGCATGCCTTCGTCTGACAAGTCGACGACGCGGTGCCCAAGGCTCTTGTTGATGTTGGCAATGTGTTTGGACATGATGGCTTCGCGACGGTCGCTCTTGAGCACCTGCATCTCGTCGTTTTTGTTGTCGAAGATGCGGTATGTGGTGTTGAACACTATGGTTGCCGACGTGTCTTTGGCGATGGCGTAGGGGTCTTCGGGTGGGGTGGCGTGCGCGCCAAGATGTGTGCGCAGTGCCTCGCCAAAGGCTGCGTCGGTGGCCAGCAGGTCGGTCAGCGCATACGATGTCGGGTTGCGCTTGGTCTGTACGGCACGTTTCTGCTTGATGCGTTCATACTTGGTCATCTGGCGCTGTGTCCCGTCGTCTGACGTCTGGGCTGTGGTGTCGGCGTCGGTGTTCGACGGGGGGACCGTCATGAAGTCGGTGATGCTCTTTTTGTTCGAGAGCCGCAGCTCGTCCATCAGGCCGTAGGCCATCTTCTGCAGGCGTATGTCGTCGGGGTAGCGGCGGAAGGTGGTCCACGTGTAGTGCAGGGCTGCCAGGGTGGCCTGTTCGGGCGTCATCTTTTTCACCGCGTAGTGCACCTGCTGGCTCTCTCCCTCTATTTTCGTATAGTCGGTGGTGATGGATTTGACATTGTCGTGGTCTTTGAAGACGGCGATGCCGTAGAGCTGTTGTGCTGCCATGATTTCCAGGTCGTGACGGTCTTGCGGCGTTATAGTACTGTCTTTCAGCATGATCCATGTGTTGTAGAATGCGTGGGCATATTCGCCGTGTATCGTCTCTTGGCGTATGCTCTCTAGGCGGGCCATGCGCCGCAGCCTGTTGAACTCGTCTTTGCTGCACACCACATAGCGCTCGCCGCCGTAGTATCCGTCGAGGGCTTCGGCGCACTTCTGGCGTCGGCTGATGATGTTGGGGTGCGTCGAGCGGCTGTCGTCGTAGTTGTCGCGGCTGGTGATGGGCGCCACGCTGTCAAGCCAGCATCCGCCCAGCGTGTACCATTGGGTGTTGAACAGCGTGGTGTCGAAAGGCAGGTCGTCGAAGGGCAGCTCGCTGTACTGCAGCACGTCGAACACACCTTCGCTGACGTCCTTGGCATAGGGGCTCCTGAGGTAGAACATGGCGATGCCGAGCGAGTCGGCCTCGTTCTCCATCTCGCGCGAGCGGTTGTGGTGCCGCATGAAGTTGTCCACCTCGTTGGTGGCCTCCTCCAGGTCGGCCTTCTCTTGCTTGCTCTTTTTCTTGCCTACTATTTTTTCAAGCGAGTGGCTGCGGTAGTAGTGCACTATCTCGTGACTCAGTATGAATGCCAACTGTGCCTCGTCGTCCACTTGTGCTATGAGGCCTGTGTTGACGAACACCATGCCCTGTCCGGTGGCGTATGCGTTGACGTCGGGACTGGTGACGGTATAGAAACGCAGCTCTGAACGCAGCTCGGGGTAGTCTGCAAGCAGCGTGTCGGCTATGCGTTCCACCATGTGGCTCAACGGGTCGCCGTAGACGATGTGTCCTCCGGCGAGCATCTTGTTGACGTTGTACGAGGCCTCGAGTACCGTCTGTTTGTTCTTGACTCGTTTGCCGGCATATTTCTTGGCGCGTCGCATGTCGGCGTCGTACAACTCCTGTACGCTCATCTTCAGGTCGGCTGGAACGTCACCCACACTGCGTAGCTGCCCCTTGGCACCTGTCGTCAGCAGCAGGAGCAGGACTAGCGGTATCAGTCTTTTCATCTCTTTTACTGTTGTTGTGTGTGAACATCATTTGTTGAATTCCAGTAGGCCCAGTTGACCCTTGTTGCCGTTGCCGACAAGGAAGACCACGAACCTGTGGCTGTCGGCGGTGCGTGCCGAGCCTATGAGTGTCTGTTTGCCTATGGCATAGTGGCTGCGCCGCAGGTCGCCGCTGCGGTCCAAGGTATAGACGCTCAGCGTGGCCTTGTCTTTCCCTGGCCTCATGTTCTTCACCGGCTTCTCGTCGCCCTGCAGGACACTCTTTGCATTCTGTGCCGTGGCAAGCATGATGCCGTCAGCCGTGCTGCGCCAGCGGCAGTTGATAAGGTTGCGTCCGCTCCACGAACTCGCTGCCGCCAGTCGCATGGTGCGTGTCCATTGCACGTGGCCTTTCTCGTCGACGCGCACCACCAGCATGCCCAGGTGGTTCTGCTGTACGGGTATGTTGTTCTGCATCACACTCCATGTCTGGTCCATCATCAGGTAGGCACCCTCGTCGTCGGCGATAGACTGCCGTATGGTGCCGAACTGTATCCAGTTGTTGCGTGTACCTTTGCCTTCTTTGCTGTTGCTCATGCGTGCACTCTCTGCGTTGGTGATTTTGTACGAGGTGCGTGTCAGCTCGTCTTTCGCCACGTCGTAGCAGTAGAAGTCGATGCGGTTGACGTTGGTGCCCAAGGGCATCACCACCTTGTGGTTGGCACACACGCTGACGGCCATCAGCAGCTTGCCGTCGGCGTAGCGCATCATCGTGGCTTCAACGGGGAAGTCGTCCTCCTCTTTGGTGATCTTGAAGCTGAAATGTTCTTCGTGCTCACCGTCCACCACCGTGAACAGACAGGGCTTCTTCTCGTCGATGCTGCAGTAGCCCAACGCCACCTCGCCGCTGTCGTTGACGATCACCTGGTTGACGGGTGTGACGTCTATCGACATGTGCCAGTATGCCTCCAGGTTGCGGTCGAAGAGCGACACCTTCATCTCGGGGTCGAGACCCTTGCGGGCGGCCAGGGCCACTCCCGCCAGCAGCTCTTGCGTCGGCGAGGTGCCGATGATGTAGGCGAAGTTGTCTTTCTTGTTGCCTTTCATCTCCAGTATCGTCTGCGGCTCGGCCGCTACCGACAGGTTCGTGGCGTCGAGCCTCTCGTGCCACACGCGCATGCCTTCGTCGCCCTCGCGCACCATGAGCAGGTCCACCTTGTTGCCGTTGACGTAGCCTCCGTAGCACGACGTCTCTTTCTCATGCGCCAGCACGACGCTCGCCAGCTCGTTCTGGTCCATGTCGTAGCGCCCCAGCTCGGTGTTCTTGCCGTGCTTGTCGACAATCACCACACTGCCGTCGACAATGCCTATCAGCTGCGGCTCGTTGGTGCGGCTCAGCATCTTGCCGGCGTTGCCTGTGCTGAAGTCGATAGTCTGTGCGCCGGCACCGACGGACATCATCAGGGCTGCCGCTGTCAGCAGCCATCTCCCCAGCCCCGCTGTGCGGTTGGCTGACACTAGTTTCTGTTGTTTCATATTGTTGTTTGTTGTTTGTTGTTCACGCCTATACTAATAGGCGCCTTTTTGCAAAATGTCTACACCCGGTCCTGAAAAAAATAATTGAGGCAACCTCTGGAAATTGCGTTCCTGGTAATCCTACAGCATATCCATCACCTCGGTTGCCTTGCGGGCATAGTAGTTGGACATCACCTGACGTGGTTCCTCCACTTGCTCGACAGATTTCATTCTCCCAAGCAAACGCAGGATGTTCAGCTGTGCCCTGTTCAATTCCATACATTGTTCCATATCGTTTCCTTCATGTAACGCTGCGTATCCTTTTTTATTGTACGAGGCGGAAATTAAAACCGCACCTAGATTCCAGTGAACTGGACAAGCGAAAGACTGCTGCATTGGAAAACAAAACCGATTTTGCTTTCGAGACCAACTTCTCTAGCGAGCTGCCCATCAGGATGGTTCACGACTTCAGAAGTGCTGGTTTCAAGACAACGCTCTGCTACTTTGGCCTCCACTCGGAAACCGACAGCGTCAGCCGCGTGATGCTCCGTGCACAGACAGGCGGTCACGATGTGGCCGACGAGGTCATAAGGTTTAATTTCAATGAAGGTCTTCGGAATGCAAGGCAGAACCTTCATTTGTTCGACAACATCACATTTGTCGACGGCACTTCCGACTATGGCCACATTGTTGCCCTACATATCGACAAAGGCGGCATCCACGAGGTCGAGGACAACCCTCCTCTGTGGTTTAAGGAACAGTTCGAAGAGGCTTTTTCAGGACTCTTATAGCTGTCACACTCAGTTCCTTTTCAGGGTCTTCCACACAGTGCCAAATCCCGACGGACAACCTCGTTGACAGTACCTTCCGCCGGCCGTTGAGGCCGGCGGTTTTTGTTTTTATTCTGTTGATTTTCTGTATCTTTACTGGGAACCTTATTCTTTTGGGCTTTGGTATTGAGAAAAATGTGTATATTTGCAGTCGCTTACGCGAGAAAAAGTAAGCTGTAAAAGCAAGAAAAGCATTGCGATAACTGTCCCAAATCTGAAATCGCCAAATTGAAGTGGGAGGACGGAGCATTTTGCTTTCGCTTGTTGTGTATGCTATATTCCCAGCATACCTCCAGGCGTGAGAGTTTGGCTCCAAGACCCCGTTCCCACGAAGGTGTTTGGCGATACCTAGATTTGACGGACATGAGCACATAACCTCATGCCTTTTCTTATTGGTGTAAGATTAACGTTCCGTTGGAGGGTCGGGCAAAGGATAAGAGAAAAATGCAGATGAAAGCAAGATGGTATGTAATGTTGTTGGCAGCATCGTTGATGACCAGTTGTGGTGGTGCTCCCAATCGGCATCCATCCACTCCATTGGAAGACGAAAACGAGTATTACGTCGAAACAGCAGAACAAACTCGTGTGGGAGACTCGTACTTTGGGGAGGAGAAGGCAGTTGTAGATATAGTCGAGCCGGCCGCCAACAGTCCCATGCCAGGAGATCCAACGGTAAAAATGCTTAATGTTTATGTGGAAAACTCGGGCAGCATGGATGGCTATGTGGTGAATGGCGGCGATTTGGCGGTGTTGGTAGAGGACTATATCAATCAGTTGATGCATTGCGGTATCCGTATCGAAAACAGGCAATATTGCTTCGTCAACAGCAAGATAATTCCTATCACCCAATCGTCGAAAGAGTTTGCCGACAAGATACAGCCTACCCAATTCAAAAAAGCCGGTGGCAATCGGGGCACGTCGGATTTGGCCGATATTTTCGAAAAGGTGGTGCCATGGTCGGACGACACTTTGTGCCTTTTGGTGTCGGATATGATTTTCTCGCCCGGCAAAGGACTGAATGCCGACGATTATATTAAACGTCAATGCAACCGCATTAAAGATAAGTTGCGCAATGTGGGCAGCAATGTATCGGTGCTACTCTATCGCTTTGAGGGGAAATACAATGGCATCTACTACGACAAACAGGATAGAAAGAGTTCGTTCAATGGAATGCGTCCGTTCTTTCTTTGCGCCATTGGGAGTGATGAGGTGCTGAAACAGTTGCGTGGGATTGAAGGAAAACTATCTGTGCCTATCAAAAACAAGTGCATCATCACACATCACGCGGATGCAGTAGGTTATGCCATCGTTCCGAATGGAAATGGTAATTACAAGGTGGTAAAAAACAACAATCATGCCATTACCAATGCGAAACTGTCGAAGGGGAAAGGACACACAAAGAATGTTGGGCAGCCTAAACTGACCATCAATATAATGGTCGATTTTTCTAAACTATTGTGTAACGAACAATATCTGCTCGACACGAGCAACTATGTTACCGACAATGCACACTATCGAGTAGTTAGCATTCGTAAAGTGGAACACCCTCGATTCAGCCATGTTTTACAGATTGAAGCCACTTCCAACAATGCAGCCACGGTTTGTGTATCGTTAAAAAACAAAATGCCCCGCTGGATCTACTTTTTCAACGACGACCAAGGATTGGCTGCCAAGCCAACGGATAGTGTGCAATGTACCTATGGCTTGAAACGTATGGCGGGAGCTATGTTCGATGCTTTTACAAGTGATAAAAGCACTATTTGTGATATGGAAATAAGTATTAATCATAAATAAACTATAATTATGGGAAACATGTATGAATGGTTGGTCGGACTATTTGGGACAGACCTTTCCGACTATCTATGGGGGTACGACTGTACGGCGTTGGATTACGTCAATGCTCAGGTTTATACAGGCATTGGTGTAGTAACAATCGGGGTGGCACTGCTATCGGTGCTTTGCTTCTATTGGTGGATTGACCATCCGCGCTGGGCAAACCGTTGGGTGCCGTGGCTCGTGTGTGGTGTAGCCACCTGCGGCATAAACCTGCTTATTGGGGCCATATGGACTTTGCGACTGTTGAATGCTGGAGCCATTGGCGAATGTATGCATGTGCTGGACATCAACTGTTGGATGTTTGGCTTGGCTAACGTTATCGATACGGCTATACTATTTATAGTGCTGTCGTTCATTTTAAAAAGATTTGTCAGTAAAAAAAATCAGCACACCCCTTGGCGTAGCAAGTTTTGGGTGTTGCATAAATAATTGAATAATATGAGTACGATACATATATTTGCCATAGGAGGTACAGGCAGCCGTGTGTTGCGATCGCTGACCATGTTGTTGGCCTCGGGTGTGGATTGCAAGATGGATATACACCCCATCATTGTCGACCCCGACTTTAGCAACGAAGACGTGACACGCACCAGCATGCTGATAGACAACTACAGTAAGTTGCGCAAAGAACTGAGTTTCAATAATTCGACCAAAAACAAGTTTTTTGCCACTAATATCGACACTACTGGTGGTACACGTATGCCGATAGAGAACACCTCTAACAAACGTTTCCGCGACTATATGGTTTTACACAGCATGCCCACTGACAGCCAAGCACTGCTGCAAGGACTCTTCTCTGATAGCGACCTCGATGCCGAAATGCAGGTTGGATTTGAAGGTCACCCTAATCGTGGCAGCGTAGTGCTGAACCAGATAAGATACTCGCAAGCGTTGAAGGAATTCGCCAACCAGTTCAAACAGGGCGACCGAGTATTTATCATCAGCTCAATCTTTGGAGGCACAGGAGCCGCAGGCTTCCCGTTACTATTCAAGATACTGCGCGATCCCAGTATCGACATTCCCAACCATGACCTAATCAACAAGGCGACAATCGGTGCTGTAACAGTACTACCTTACTTCAAGGTAAAACCCGACAGCGGGAGTCCTATTGATTCGGCCACCTTTATCTCGAAAGCCCGCTCGGCATTGCAGTACTACAAGCGTAATATTAGCGACATTCAAGACACAAGCAAACAACTGAACTACCTCTACTATATCGGCGACCAAACCAGCAAGAGCTACGAAAACCACAAGGGAGGCAAAGACCAATGCAACGATGCCCATTTTGTTGAATTGGCATCAGCACTCGCCATTATCAATTTTGCCTCACAAGATGATAATGGTAATGGATGCTTTGAGTATGGCATCAAGAACAATACGAAGGAGATACTCTTCACAGATCTTGGTGATGGCACTCAGAATCTAATCCGCCGCCCGATGACACAGATGATGCTTTTCTATCTACTCTTCTCTAAACACAAGGATGAGATGCAAAAACAGAAATATGTGCAGAACCTGTCCGATGGCTTCTTGGATACGTCATGGGTGCGCACCTTTCACGAGTGGCTTACAAACTACCACGAATGGCTGCAAGAGCTGGACGGCAACGAGGTTGCCTTCTCCCCCTTCCGTTTGGATGGCGACCGTTCTTCGAGCGATCCTCTCGATTGTGTGAAAGGCGTAAAATATAATCGCCCTAAATTGACAATATACAAAGGCTTTAGCCATTTTGACGACATGATAAGTGAACAGCGTTCAGAAGCCGCCGACGACACTCAGCGTTTTGTAGATATCCTGTTTAGTGCCACGGCAAAGATGGCACAAAAAGATTACATAGGTTAAAACTATAGTAAAATTGTTAGAAATGAGTAAAGTATTCAGACTTCATAGCCAAGGCGGGAAAAACGACAAGACCGACTGGTTCTCCTGTCAAGCCTATGGCAACACCGAGATAAACGACATTAAAGACCCCGATGGGGCAAAAGCCAGCAAACAGATTACATCCATCCCATCGCCCTTTGCACGTATTGATTTAGTGAAAACCGCTTTTGCCGAGGTGGTGAACAGCAAAGACCTTGACGGCACAACCATCTACCACCGCATGGTGTCGGATGCTATGGACGTAGCGGAGATATTCTTCAACTACGAGAAACACAAAGGCAAATTCCGTATACTGGTGTGGGATCGTAAGCAAGGACTTGCAGACCTGCGCAACAGCCACCCACAAGTAGCCGACACGCTCGATCTTTTCCTGCAACAGGATGCAGAGACATACAACTTCAACCTGTGGGATCAGGTTTTTCTGCTGCAATACATAGGACCTGGCTTCAAGCAGATGCAGATTGTTGGCATGACCTCGCCCTGCACCCTCTTTATTAGCACCGCTAACGACCACACCAAGGTGTCTGAAAATGTTTTCTTTGGCAGCGACCGACCTTTCGATGGCAAGTACCAGCCACTCTACAAGCGTGATGAGCAGTTTGTGAAATACCTCTACACATTCAGAAACAGTATCCCCAATTTTGCCACACTGTTCAAAGAAGTGAACGACTACATGGATTTGACGTTCAACACAAAACTGACCGACGAGACAAAACGCTATATCAGCAACCTTGCCGCCAATGCAATCGATAGCTATACTCCCATTTCTATCGACTCGGCCAGCAACGTTACCATCTTAGGGTACCCATTCCACCTTCGTGGAACACACTCGGTTGTGGATAGCGATTTTGAAATACGAAGCAGTATTGCCGAAGGCAAATTGCCACTGGTGTTGCCGTGCGAAAAGGGCAATGCCTACGCCGATTGGAAGTACACACAAGACAAATGGGGCAACGAACACGCAGCACCTGCTACATGCGATTCTCCTATTGAGGAACGTTCCCTTCCGTTCGATGACACGCCATATCCTTATCTGACTATCAGTGACCTGCTGGAAGACACCATAATAGAACTGCCTGACAGTGAAATGTCGAAACGTCCCGATGGTACTATCCTCGGCGGATTTAACAGCAAGTGGTACTTCGATGGCAATCGAACCCAAGAGTGCAAGCGGGCCACATTGCTTCCTTTGAAGCCTCGCATCTTCCAATACTTCACCCCAGACGAGGTAATGAACGGGGTAAACGGGAAACCGCTTATCAGCATTGCGCCTAATGCCTCTGGCTACCGTGTGGGGCTGAACATCCCCACCAAACGAGGACATGTTACGATGAGCCGCCTGTACATGAGTTCGCGCAATGAGACACGTAACGAAGGTGAATATGTGCAGTTGAACAACTCATTTGCCTTTGCGATGGTGACTCCAGTTCGGTTTACTGACCCCAAAGATGCCGCTTACCGTATGGCTCTTATGACCGACTATCGGCACAGCAATTCCATGACGATGAAGCCGTATGCAAAGGGGCTTGAAGTGAAGGCAGACGGCATAGTTGTCCGCAACGAGCGCGAAGAGAATAATGCTGTTACCAAAATTATGCATCTCGATCACAAAGCGTTCGAGTGCCTACAGGTATGCGACCAGGAACACAATGCGCAAGGTATTATTCTGCCCAAATTCAAAACACAGCAACAAGCAGGAACCGCCTACAGTTTCGCCATTGATTTTGGCACCACCAACACGCACATCGAATACCGAAAAGGGGACGACCCATCCAAGCCAATGACGATGGATGCAGAAGGATCGGTGCTACAATACCTTTGCCATTATGGCCCCAAACGTTACACTCTCGATGCCGTCCTTATGCCAAATGTGATAGGCGACACCTTCGCTTTCCCCATGCGCTCCGCGCTGTGCGAGTCCGTAGGTATCAACTATGGTAGGCCTGTGGTAGAGATGGCAAATGTCAACCCGGCCTTCACCTATGAGAAACGTACAACATACGCCTATAACGAAGTACATACCAACCTCAAATGGGAGAACGACGACGAACGCGCCAAGCATTACATCCGGTCGCTAATGCTAATTATTCGCAGTAAAGTGTTGCTTGAGGGAGGCTCGCTCCCTGACACCCGCGTTGCATGGTTCTACCCCACCTCAATGTCGGGCTTCAAGCATGGCCAACTCTCCAAGATTTGGGACGATGCCTATAGGACCTATTTCGGAGGTAATATGGCGAATATCCGTTCTTATACCGAAAGCGAAGCGCCCTACATCGCTTATAAGGCTGCCCATAATGTAAACAATAACATGGTTACCATCGACATTGGTGGAGGTACTACCGATGTGGGAATGATTGAGGGAGGAAAGATGACTGCAATCACCTCGTTCCGCTTCGCTGCCGATGCGCTCTTTGGTTCGGCGTTCACAGACGGACAAGGACAACTGAACGGCATCGTGAACCACTTCAAGGACGTGATAGCCACCATCCTTGTCGAGAACGGTCTTAAAGACCTGAACGAAATACTCGACCGGCTGACAACAAAGAACAAGTCGGAAGATATAGCCTCTTTCCTTTTCTCGCTAACCACCAATAGGGCTGTGATAGAACAAAAGGTGGCCGACATGGTGGACTTCAATGCCTTGCTGAACAAAGACACCGAATTCAAACTAGTAATTCTACTGTTCTACATCGCCATCATCTACCACGTGGCAAATATCCTGAAACTGAAAGGACTTCCAATGCCGAGGGTGATAGCTTTCAGTGGCAATGGGTCGAAGGTGTTGCGTGCTATCGGCTCACGACAGTTACAGGGACTCACAAAAGCTATCCTTGAGGGAGTGTTTAATAGCATAGCTCAAAACGGGTTGAATGTGGACACATTGTCCGAAAACCCAAAGGAACTGACCTGTAAAGGTGGATTGCAAAACGAAGAACCCATGGAATTGAACGATGCAAGGAGACTTATTGTGGCTCTCAAAACTACGCAGTCGCTCTACGGTGATAACGATACATACGCAACCGCCATTACCGAACAAGAGAAAGCGGCAGTTGTGGCTGATGTGAACCGCTTCCTCGACTTCGTTCAGGCACTCGACCGTCGCTACTCGCTGCGCGACAACTTTGGTCTCACTCGTACCCATACCGACCTGCTCGGTACTGTGTGCCGCCGCGACCTCGATGAATATCTTTCCAAAGGCATTCACCGCAAGTTGCAGGAGATGCAGAACGACCAGCAGGAGAAGGTGCAGGAGACGATGTTCTTCTACCCCATGATAGGCATGCTCGATGCCCTATCGGCTGAAATATTCAACATGCTGCATGGTGGGGCAACCTCGCAGAATACACCAGTAACCTACACCTATCTCCGCAATGAAGGAGAAGGCTGGCTGCACGAAGTGGAAGACTCGACGGATGCACAGTTCCGCCTGTGGCAAGTCGGAAACGACGAGGCCGAGGGACTCTTCTGTTTCAGTGGCAGTATGGCCAATGCTTTAGCCAACCGCGATGCCACATTCGATGGCGTGTGCAACTTCAGCGGCGAGGGAAACACCACCATTGCCACACTTGCCAACGGTAAGGCCAGCAAGCAGCAGGACGGCTATTGGAAAGTAATCGAAAAAGCAACTGTAAAAATATCATAGACCATGTGGATGATTGTTATCATAATCGTCATAGCACTGGGGCAGTGCTATATCTTCTTCGGCTTGACCTTGCCTGGAATAAGACGATACAAAGGTATATTCAATGATATCGACAACCTTCAGCTAAAGAAGAAAGAGGTTCGTAAGGCTACGCGAATGGTAGAGAATCCAGTAACTGAATACTATTATGATGCAGAGATACATTCCTTAGTGAGTAAAGATGGTGGACAAGTTGAGACAGTTGAAGATGAAGTTGGTACCAAGGCTCCTCAAATTCATGGGGGCAACGAATCAGATGTATTCAAACGAATCAAAGGCTCCATCAACCGTTACCTACGTGAGAACGAGAGCCGCACCAGCGATTTTGCTCTGCTGAAAGACATAGTGGATCGCAATACAGATGCCGTTGAAGAAGACACAAGAGAGCTGATACCCCTACCGCTGTACCTTGGCTTGGCTGGCACAATGTTGGGGATTGCCATCGGCATCGGTTCGCTGGTATTTGGGCATGGCTTGGAATCTATGTTCAATACAGGAAACGCTGGTGTGTCAGCACAAGGTATCGCTCCACTCTTGCGGGATGTATCGTTGGCAATGATTTGCAGTTTTATAGGCTTGCTGCTCACCACCTGGGGCACGTTTAGTATGCGAAAAACCAAGACCGCAGTGGAGTCCGACAAGCACGGCTTCCTCAGTTGGATGCAGGCCAAGTTGTTGCCAGAGATGCCCGACAACGCAAGTTCAGTGATGCAAAGACTTACAGGCGACCTCAAGTCGTTCAATCGCGACTTTGAAAGTAACGGGCAACATTTAAATCAAACGTTGCAAGCCATCAATCAAGCAACAAAGGATAATGCACGACTGCTTGAGGCGGTGAACGAATTGAAACAGGTTCGCGTGGCGGAAAGCAACCTCGCCCTATACGAACGTCTCACGGCTGCCACTTCGGAAATTGGCACGCTGGCTTCCTATCTTAACAACTGCAACTCATATCTTGAGCAGGTGAGAGCATTGAACGAGAAACTCGACAAGTCGGAGCAGCGCATGAAGGCTTTGGAGGAGATGGGCGAATATTTCCGCAGGGAGAAGTCGCAGATAGAGCATGTGTCCAATACCACACTAAATGCTGTAGGTCACACCGACGAGGCTATCCGTAAATCAACCGAGCAATTCGCCGAGAACCTTGCCACCTACTTCACAAAGATGCAGGAAGCACTTGTGAAGCAAAGTGAGAAGCTGGGCAACGCCCTCGACGAGCAGCAGCAGGTGATTGTCAAGAAGACAGGCGAGTTGTCGCAGTTGGTAAACGAACTGAAGAACCTGCAAGACGTGAAGCGAACTATGAAAGAAATGCTTGATGCCTATCGTGAGCAGAACAAACTCCTGACTGCTGCCGTAAGCCAACGTGGCAACAACGCTACTCCGCTCCCCATCCAGCAACCCAAAGTAAAGCTGCCTGTATGGCTCTCCGCCATTGTGATTGCCATCGCCGTGCTTATCCTCTTGGCTGTGCTTGTGCTACTCTACTTTGCCTGTACCTTCCATCTCTTCAACCTCTAAGCCACTACCATGTCCAAGAACCGCAAAGAGTCATACTTTTGGACAAGTTATTCCGACCTCATGACGAGCATGTTCTTTGTTATGCTGGTATTGTTTGTACTGGGTATGCTGATTGCGCAGCAAAGTAATATGAAACTTCAGAAAACGCTTGTCGAGTTGGAAGATGCACTCAACAACGCCAACGCACGCAAAGAGCAGCTGGAACAGATTCTCCAGCTGGAAACCCAGTTCGAGGAGTTGAGCCGCTCATCGGCATTGGAATACATAGAAGAGCGCAAGATGTTCGTGGCAAAAGACTTTGTTGGTATTGAAATATTCTATCCCAATGTCGATACTATTAAAGAGGAATACGTGGCAACGGTGGACAGTGTAGGCATGCAATTGTTGCAGGTGGTAAAGAAGTTGCACGCCGCGAACCCCAATATTGATTTTCAACTGGTTATAGAAGGGAACGCAGCCATCCCATGGCAGAAACTGAGAGCGGGTGAGTATAACAAGGATGATATGAAGATGTATGAACTATCTTACCGCCGTGCATTAGCCCTTTATCAACGTTGGAGAGCAAAAGGCATCGATTTGCGTGGCTACAACACCGAAGTAATTATTGCAGGCAGCGGCTTTAACGGTATAAACCGCGACATGCAAAAAGAGGACAACAACAAACGCTTCATAATACAAATCATCCCCAAGGTAGCAAGACCCGACATCAATACCAACTAATCCATCATGTCAAAGACCCGCAAAGAGTCCTACTTCTGGACAAGCTATTCCGACCTCATGACGAGCATGTTCTTTGTTATGCTAGTGTTGTTTGTGCTTACCATTAGCTTGCTACACTCTCGTATGGTGGCCACCGAAAAACAGCTGGAGAAAATAAAACAGATACAGTCGTCGATAGAAAGGATAGACCCCGACTATTTCGAGTACAACCAGCAATTCAAGCGGCACACGTTGAAAGATATAACAGTCAAGTTCGTTACAGGCAGTTCCAATATAGCCGACATACCGAAGAATGACCTCGACAGGCTCGAAGAGGCAGGCAGAGCCATTGTCCGTTTTATGCAGGATGCGCAACGGACACTGCCCGATGCTGAATATATGCTTATCGTCGAGGGACAGAGTTCACGGGACAACTACCCCTACAACAATCAACTTTCCTATAGCCGTGCCCTATCGTTGGTGGAATATTGGGAGAAAAAGGGGATTAAGTTCGACGACCTACCCTGCGAACTCATAGTGAGTGGCAGTGGCTATAGCAGCCGCTTCCGTGAGATGCCCGACGTGAGTGGCAATATCAAGAACCAACGCTTCGTTATCCATATCATTCCCAAGCCAGGCAACTTTGATGAATAGGCTTTTCATATTCCTGCTGGCGCTTCTGCTTTGGAGCTGTGCGCCTCCCAACCGACATCACTATTCGGTTGCCACCTCGGTGCAAACAGACCATACGCTTCTACATTACACTGGCTTTACTGTGCAATATAACCCATCCAACCGACAGCCCGACTGGGTGGAGTACACATTGACAGCAGAACAGGTTTGGGCTACAGATAATACTCCAAAAGTGCCACATCATTTTATGCAGGATCCCGAGATTTCACAGCCACAAGCCTCTAATGATGATTATAAAGGGGTACACAAACAATATGGATTGTCAAAAGGCCATATGGCTCGGCATCAGGATATGAAATGGTCAGCGCAAGCTGTTCAAGAAAGTGACTATTATACAAACATCTGTCCGCAAAATGAGAAATTGAACACTAAATTGTGGAAGCGGATTGAAAATCATGTTCGTGAATGGGCGAAGCAATACGACTCCGTACATGTTGTGTGCGGACCCATATTCACCGACACACTTAACGGCCATATCGGACCCAACCGCATCCCGGTGCCCGACTATTTCTTCAAAACGCTGCTTGTGTACAGTAACGGCACACCGCAGGCTGTAGGGTTCATCTGCCCGAACAATGCCGACCCACTCACCGTGACAGAGGCGATGTGTACCGTCCGTGAAGTGGAGCGACGCGCCCATATCGACGTCTACGCCTACCTGCCCGACGAAGTGGAAGCCGCCACCGAAGCCCACCTCGACTGGACGGTGTGGATAGTGAAGTGACGGCTGTCGCCCCAATCCATACCCCAGTAGCAGTCAGGTGGTTCTCAATTCCAGGTAAGTCGTCTGAGCGTGACGATGGAATGCGGAAGACTTGTGAAGAGCGAAGGTATTTCTACGGCAATGGAAACCTTTGCCGAATATCCACGTGAAGGGAAGTAGATGAATGCGGGGGGAAGCATACGCTATCCATACATCAGGTAGCTTTCAGGTGGCTTTGAGGTAGCTTTCAGGCAGTTTTGAGGCATGCTCCAGCCTTACTCGCGAGTATGGCTAGAGTATGGTTACAGTATGGTAGCAGTATGGTAGC